>JGI12630J15595_10000057_pt1 | contig 16202 bp, 18 predicted proteins | sample JacPinW_OM2H0_M1_FD_15595 | JGI IMG/M metagenome (IMG submission 15595) | reverse complement strand
CAGTCGACCATCCGCCATGGTCGCCGGTGCAGCGCGGCAGCAGCCTACCTCCGGCCGGCACTGACACGGCCAAATCTGCGGGTCGAAACGCGGGCACTGGCCACGCAGATATTGTTGGACGCAAGCCGCGCCGTCGGCATTCAGTATCGGTGCGACGGCGCGATCATCGATCTGCGCGCCGAGCGCGAAGTGATCCTCGCAGGCGGCGCAATCAACTCTCCGCAGCTTCTCATGCTGTCGGGTATCGGCGACCCGGCGGAGCTGAAGGCGCATGGTATTGCAGTGACCGCTGCGCTCAAAGGCGTCGGCCAGAACCTGCAGGATCACGTCTCGGCCGGCGTTGATTGCTTGCGCAAAGACCAAGGCCCACTCCATCGAGCGATGCGGATCGACCGGATCATGCCAGAGCTGGCGCGGGCACATTTCTTCGGCACGGGCCTTGCGGCCAGCGTGCCCAACAATGTCATGGCCTTCGTGAAGAGCGATGCGTCCTCCAACATTCCGGATGTTCAACTGCTCTTCCGCGTAGCACCCATGAACGCCGGCCCTTATCTCGCGCCGTTCCGACAAGCCTATCCCGACGGATTCGGCTGTCGCCCTACCCCGCTGCGCCCGGAAAGTCGCGGCGCGGTCAGGCTGGCGTCAACGGATCCTTCTCAGTCGCCCCGCATCCAAATAGATTTTCTCGCGACGGATCGTGACCTGCGCATGGTGCGCACCGGCATCCGCATGGCTCGCGAGATCTTCAACCAACCCGCCGTACGCGCCTGCACGGCCGCGGAGATAGCGCCCGGTCCGGACAAGACCTCCGACGCTGATCTCGATGCTTACGCCCGCGCTACCGCAACAACCGTCTATCACCCGCTCGGTACCTGCAAGATGGGCGTCGGCACCGACGAGACCGCCGTTGTCGATCCTCAGCTGCGGGTGCGCGGTGTCGATCGCCTGCGCGTCGTCGATGCTTCCGTGATGCCCGATCTTGTCGGCGGCAATATCAATGCCCCGGTGATCATGATCGCGGAGAAGGCTGCCGACCTCATCCTGGGGAAAGCTCCGCTTGCGCCTGTCACTGCCGCCTAAGAGATTCAAGGGAGGAACCGCACATGGAGATCATCGATCTAAGCCGGGAGCTCTATCACCGCACCCCTACCTATCCGGGACAGCCGCCCATCATTCATGGCGTCTGGAAGACCCACGAGGAGGCGTTTGCCGAATCGGGTAACGTTCAGGGCAACAGCGTGATGTTCATCTCCATGCCCGACCATGGCGGCACGCACATCGATGCTCCCCGCCACTTCGGAAAGAGCGGGACACCGATCAACGAGTATCCACTCGAATATTGCTATGTGAAAGGCATCTGCCTCGATCTCCGGCACATTCCAGCCAAGGCCGAGATTGTGGCGTCCGACCTCGAAGCAGCCGTGAAAAAGGCGGGCGTACCGATTCCGAAAAAAGGAACGGTCCTGTTGTGCACGGGGCACCATGAACGCACCTTCCCCACGCCGGCCTATGCGACCGACAATCCCGGGGTGAACGTGGAAGCGACGGAGTGGCTGGCGAAGCAGGGCATTGTGCATTTCGGTATCGACTCCATGCGTCCGGGCCCGATGGGCGTGGTGAACTCGCTCGTTCACAAGGCTTGTCTCGAGCTCGACATCACGCACATGGAGAGCCTGTGCAATCTGGAGGCACTGATCGGGCGGGGCGAATTCCGTTTCATTGGCCTCCCGCTCAAGTGGCGCGGAGGAACCGGCTCGCCGATCCGTGCAGTCGCCGTGTTCGACGAATAGGACGGTGCGAGGAAAGGGCGCGGTGCAACCATGCCGAAAGCCAATCTGGGCGACGTCGAGATCTTTTACGAAACGCATGGAGTTGGCGCGCCGGTTCTCCTGGTTCCGGGCCTCGGCGGGGTCGGCGCCTACTGGAATCCGAATGTCGAAGCCTTCTCGGAGAAGCATCAGGTCATAACCCACGACCATCGCGGCACCGGCCAAAGCAGCCGATCCCGCATTCGCTATTCCGTCGACCGGATGTCGGATGACCTGCTGCGATTGATGGATCATCTCGGCATCGAACGGGCGCATCTCGTGGGCCACTCCACCGGCGGCGCTATCGGTCAGACTATCGCTGTGACTCATCCGGAACGGCTGATCAGCCTCGTCATCTATGCCAGCTGGACGAAGGCCGACCCGTTTTTCCGGCGCGTTTTCGAAGCGCGCCGCGCGCTCCTGACCGCGGCGGGAGCGGCTGCCTATGTGCGCGCCACGGCGGTTTTCCTCTATCCGGATTGGTGGATCAACGAGAACATCAGCCTGTTGGAGGAGCGTGAGAAGGCGGGGATGTCGGTGTTTCCCGAGCCCGACATCGTCGCGGGCCGTATCGACGCCATCGTGGGCTTCGATCGCACGACCGAGCTTGGGACGATCAAGACGCCTACGCTCATTACCTGTGCCAAGGATGATTTTCTGACGCCGCCGTATTTCACGCGCGAGCTGGCCCGGCTGATTCCCGGTGCCGAGCTCCTGCTGCTGGAACGGGGCGGTCACTGTGCCTCGGAAACAAATCTCCGAGAGTTCAATCACGCTGTTCTGACTTTCATCGCGCGCCACTCATAACGCGCTGCGTTCCAATGCTCGGGCAACTCATTGCTTCGGGGCTCGCGCTCGGGAGCATCTATGCCTTGCTGGCGCTTTCACTCGTCCTCATCAACAAGTCCACGGACGTCGTCAATTTCGCGCAAGGCGAGATGGCGATGTTTGGCACCTTCATCTGCTTCGCGTTGCTGACGAAGGCAGGGATGCCGCTGATTGCTGTTCTTGTGCTCGCTGCTCCGATTGGGGCGCTGCTCGGTCTCGCCACTGAGCGCATTGCGATCCGGCCGCTTCAGGGTGCGCCGCAGGTCAATGCACTGATTGCCACCATCGGTCTCTGGATGATCTTTCATCATTCGGCCGGGTGGATCTGGGGTTACGATCCAGTTCGTTTTCCATCCCTTTTCCCCTCCGATCCGCTGAATGTGCTCGGCGCGCGCGTCGCACAAAACAGCCTGGGCATCATCGGGGTCTCCGTGCTAGTGATGATTCTGCTTTACCTGTTTTTTGCATACACCCGAACGGGAATTGCGATGCGCGCCGCCAGCATGAACCGGCGCGCTGCGCAGCTCATGGGAGTTGAAGTTCAGAAAGTGGGGCTGCTTGCCTGGGCGCTGGCGACGGCCATCAGTGTGGTGTCCGGTTTCCTGATCGCTCCGTTGACATTCCTGGATTTCGAAATGATGTTTGCTGTCCTGCTGAAAGCCTTTGCCGGCGCGATCCTCGGCGGCTTCAACAGCCTTCCCGGAGCGGTCGCAGGCTGTCTGCTGGTCGGCGTGCTTGAAAGCCTGTTCGCCGCTTATGTTTCGACGGCATTCAAAGATACGTTCGCGTTTTGCATCATCATCGCGGTTCTCATGCTGCGGCCGCAAGGCCTGTTCACGCGCCGGCTTGAAGCAAAAGTATGAGCCTGAATCTCCGCACGCTCTGCGGGGCGGTTGTCCTTCTCTTTCTGGCCGCAATCCCGTTCGGGTTGGGCAACTACGGCCACTATCTCCTCGCGACCATCATGATCTATGCCCTGGTCGCGCTCAGCTTCAATGTTTTGCTCGGCATTGGGGGGCAGATATCCATAGGGCACGCGGCGTTCTGGGCGATCGGCGCCTATGCCTGCGCTCTGAGCGTCATCAAGCTCGGACTGCCATTCCTGCTCGGCGTGGTCTTCGCTGGAATCATGGCTGCTCTCTTCGGGGCCCTCGTCGCCCTGCCAGCCTTGCGTGTGCAGGGGCACTACCTCGCCATTGCGACGCTCGGCTTTGCTCTCATCGTGCAGCAGGTGCTGTTCGAGTGGGAAACCCTCACAGGCGGCAGGCAGGGCCTGTTCGTGCCGCGGCCTTGGTTGTTCGGCGTCGAGCTCGCAAGCGATTTCAGCTATTATTATCTGCTGCTCGGGATTTTTTTGCTCATTGCCTGGATCACGGGCAACTTCGCCCGCTCGTTTACCGGGCGCTCGCTCGCGGCACTGAGAATGAGCACGGTGGCCGCCGAATGTTGCGGGATTGCCCGCCCTAGACACATCATCATCGCGTTCGCAATGAGCGCATTCTGCACGGGCATCTCAGGCGCACTCTATGGCCATCTGCTCGGTCACCTGAGCACGGAAACGTTCTCGCTCGCCGTATCGCTCTCTTTTTTGAGCATGGCGGTGATCGGAGGTTTGCATTCGCGGGCAGGCGCCCTCCTCGGCGGAGTCTATCTTGCGCTAGCTCCGGAGGTGCTGCGCGAGTTCAAGGACGCGCAGATGGTAATCTACGGCGTCACGCTCGTTCTGTGCGTGCAATTCCTGCCGCGAGGACTGAGCAGCCTGCTCGAGCCGGTGCAGCGGGCATTCAACTCCCTCCGTCGTCGCTGGGCTTATCCCGGCCATCCACGCTTTTCTCCCGGCACACAAGACGTGGACGCGCGAGACAATCCCCGGATCAAGTCCAGGGACGCACATGACGGTGCTTAAAGCGGGAGCTCCCGATGGCTCTCCTCGAAATTAGCAGGCTTTCGCTCGCATTCTCCGGGCTGCGCGCACTTGCCGATATCTCGTTCGATATTGCCGAACGCGAAATCGTCGGGCTCATCGGGCCGAATGGCGCCGGCAAATCGACCCTGATCAATTGCATTTCCGGACTTTATCGACCCGATGCCGGCCAAATTTATTTCGCCGCCCGGGATCTCTCCCGTTGCACTCCGCACGCGATCGCCGCGATGGGCGTGCGCCGGACCTTTCAAAACCTGCAACTGTTTCAGGAGGCCACGGTTCGCGAAAATGTCACGCTCGGCTTGGCCTATCGCTATCAATCGAACGTGTGGAGCGAGCTGTTTGACGTGCCCTCAGCACGAAGAAAACGCACGGCGGCAAGCGACGAAGCAACCAGGATCCTTGCGGATTGCGGGCTGAGTGACGTGTCCGAGGCCATTGCGGCGAAGTTGCCCTACGGGACGCAGAAATCGGTCGAGCTTGCACGCGCGCTCGCCGGATATCCACAGCTTCTTCTTCTCGACGAGCCCACGGCCGGGATGAACCCGCAGGAAAGCCGGCGTGTTGCCGAGACGGTGCGCGGATTGCGCGATCGCGAGGGGATCAGCGTGCTTCTCATCGAGCACGATATGCGGGTGATCATGAGCCTGTGCGATCGTATAATTGTGCTCGACCATGGAGAGAAAATCGCGGAAGGCTCGCCCGCCGAGGTCAAACGCGCACCGGCGGTGATGCGGGCCTATCTGGGCGACGAGCGGGATCATGCTTGAAGTCTCGGACCTGTCCGCAAGCTACGGGCCGGTGACCGCGCTCGCGAACGTAACGATATCGGTCGAAAGCGGTGAGATTGTCTCGCTCCTGGGTTCGAATGGCGCGGGTAAATCCACGCTGCTCGGCTGCATGACCAAGAGCGTATCCTGCCGGATGTCCGGATCGATCTCATACACCGGCACGAACATTCTGGGCCTGCGGACCGACGCGATCATTGCGCACGGCCTCGTGCTCGTTCCCGAAGGACGCCAGCTTTTCGCCGAGCTTACCGTTGAGGAGAACTTGCGCATGGGCGCGTACGGGTGCGAGCGCGGGCGGAACTGGCGCTCGGATGTGGAGCGCGCCTACGCATTGTTTCCTCCATTGCGCGAACGCCGCCGCCAGACTGCGGCAACGCTCTCGGGCGGAGAGCAACAGATGGTTGCGATCGGACGCGCGCTCATGGCGCGGCCGCGCCTGCTGCTGCTGGACGAGCCCTCGTTGGGTTTGGCACCCTTGCTGGTCAGGCAGATTTTCGATCTGATCCAGCAAATCAACGGGCAAGGCGTCGCCGTGCTGCTGGTCGAGCAGAATGCGCGCCAGGCGCTGCGCATCGCCCACCGGGCTTACGTGCTGGAGAAAGGGCGAGTGACGCTGACCGGGCGGGCGAAAGAGCTTATGAGTGATCCCCAGGTGGTGGACGCTTATTTGGGTGAAGCGTGATTGAGGAGAGAGGAGCACGTGATGGAGTACATTTCGAGGGCGCTGTCGTGTTGCTTCCTCGCGGGCATTGCCGTGGCGCTCTTGCCCGCGCGCGCCTGGGCAGCCGATCCGGGCGTCACGAGCGACAAGCTCACTCTCGGTTCCTTTCTGCCGCTGCAGAGCGGGCTTGCGGCCGGGGCGAGCCAAATGAAGGAAGGCACTGACGCCTATTTCAAGTACATCAACGATCAAGGCGGCGTGCATGGGCGCAAGATCGAATGGATCGTGGACAATGATTCCTACAATCCGCAGCAGACCGCCGCAGTGGTAAAGAAGCTAGTTGACCGTGACGGCGTGTTTGCGCTGGTTTCCACCCTGGGTACCGTGACGAACCTTGCTGTCCTGCCGTTCCTGGCCCAGCGAGGCGTACCCGTCATCAATCCGGCCGGCGGGCATTTGCTTCTGAACAAGCCCAAGGACAAGAATGTTTTCGGCATTCTGCCCTTGAGCTCCGAAATCGGGGAATCGATGACGCAGTTCGCGCTGACCAAACTGAAGGCCAAGCAAGTCGCCATCTTTTTTCAGAATGATCAGTTCGGCAAGGACCAGCGAGATGGCGCGGTCGAGTACCTGAAGAGCCGTGGTCTTCAGCCCGTCAGCGAAGCAAGTTACGTTCCGAGCGATGTCGATGTGAGCGCGCAAGCGGTGGCGCTGCGGCAGGGGAATCCGGATGCGGTCATACTCGGCGTCATTCCCAAACACGGCGCGCTGTTCATGAAGGAGATGCAGAGGCTCGGGTGGAAGTCGAATGTCATAGGTCACAACACCATGGCCGATCCGGTGGTCCTTGATCTTGCCGGAGCGGACGTGCTGGAAGGCGTCAATGTGAATCTCATGACGGCGGTGGACACGATGGACAAGCCCGCCGTCAAGAAAGCCAATGAAATCCTCGCCAAATACTATCCGAACACCAAGCCGGGGTACTATCCGTACCTCGGCATGGCGGGAGCAATGATCGTCGTGGAGGCAGCCAATCGCGCCGGCACGGATTTGACCCGCGCTGGCCTTATCAGCGCGTTGGAATCGCTCGGCCGGTTCGAGACCGGGCTCGTACCGCCGCTGGACTGGAGCACAACGTATCATGGCGGACCACACACGTTCGGCTACGCCGTCTGGAAGGGCGGAAAACTCGCCGTGATTGAGGGTTGGTAATCACCAGAGCTGAGAGAAGACGAGCCCGCGCTCGATCCCTGCAGAGGAGCTTCATCCATGCCGTATCAAGTCATTGTGCCCAAAGGTTCCGCGCCCCCGCTCGCGCCATACTCACCCGGCGCCAAGGCGGGCAATATCGTTTATGTCTCGGGTACTCTGGCGCTCGACGGCAACGCCAATCTAATAGGCAAAGGCGACCCGAAGGCGCAGACCCGCCACATCCTGGAATCGATCAAGGCGGTCCTGGAGGCGGCGGGAGGCTCGCTGAGAGACGTGACCTTCAATCACATCTTCCTCTCGGACATGAGCAACTATGGCGCCATGAACGAGGTGTACCGGGAATATTTTCCGGCGAACCCGCCGGCCCGGTATTGCATCCGCGCCGATCTGGTGAAGCCGGAGTTTTTGGTCGAGATCGCCTCGATTGCGCATGTCGAGCGCTGACAAAAAACGCCTAGGGCAGAGATAATGGCCGGCCAACCTGAAGTTCAGGTCTCGCGTCTGTTGAACGAACGTGGACTGAGCTCATTCCAGATCAAGCTGCTCATCTGGTCGTTCTTCATCGTTTTGATCGACGGCTACGATATCGGGGCGATCGCCTTCGCAGCGCCCAGCCTGATCCGCGCGTGGAACCTGAAGCCGGGCGAGCTCGGCCCGGTATTCAGTGCGAGCCTTGTCGGAATTCTGTTCGGTTCGGCGCTGTTCGGATGGGTGGGTGACCGTTACGGCCGCAAGGCGGCACTGGTCGGATCGAATCTGCTGTTTGGTATTTTCACCTTTGCGGCCGCGTATGCGACGAATCTCCATGAGATGTTTTGGCTGCGCCTGCTGGCGGGTCTCGGGATCGGCGGCGTGATCCCCAACGTGGTCGCGATCAATGCCGAGTCGGCACCCCGGCATCTGCGTGCGACGCTTGCGATCATCGCGGTCGGGTTCGTGCCTATTGGCGGCGCGATCCCGGGTTTTGTCACGGCGACTTTGGTGCCGACTATGGCTGGCCGATCCTGTTCAAGATCGGCGGTATCGTCCCGGTCGTCATCGGCATTGCCGGGCTGTTCGGCTTACCGGAATCCATCAAATACATGGCCCTGCACGAGAGCCAGCGCTCTAAAATGGAAAATCTCATTGCGGCAATCCGTCCCGATTTCACGGTGCCCGCCGACGCACGGTTTGTGATCGAGGATGAAAAACAGTTTCCCGGCTTCAACCCCGTCTATTTGTTTCGCGATGGTCTTGCTATCATCACGCCGCTCCTGTGGCTGCTCTTTGCACTCAATCTGATGGGCTATTTCTTTCTGCTGAGCTGGACCCCCACCCTGCTCACCGCAGCGAAATTGCCGCCTACGATGGCCGCGCTTGCCGGTGCCGTGCTGCAGGTCGGCGGAACCGTCGGCGCACTGGCGCTCTGCTGGTGGCTGCAGCGGCACCGCTTTCTCGGCATCACCCTGATGTTCGTGCTTGCAGTGCCGGTGGTGGGCTCGATCGGATTTGCAGGATTGACCTCAGCAGCCGTGCTGCTGACCGCAACGTTCTTTGCGGGGTTTCTGGTGCTTGGCATTCAGTCCGGCATCAACGTTGTCGGTGCGATGATCTATCCTACCTCGTTGCGCGCCAATGGGTCGGGCTGGCAGCTGGGAATGGGAAGGATCGGCTCGATCGTCGGGCCGCTGGTCGGTGCCATATTTGTCGGAATGCCGGTGCAGAAGCTCTACATGTGGTCAGCTCTGCCGTTCGCCGTCGGAGCCGTCGTCTGCTTCACTGTGCACCAGCGCAACACGGCGCGCCTCGCGGCGCACCCGGAGCTGCGTGACGCCCAGTAGAGTTAGGGGGCGTCATGAACCGGCGCGAGTTGATCACGCCTGATGGGCGGCTTTGCGGATCCCCCCGGCCAGCCCAGCGCCACTACCGGAGCCAGGGAGGACCTGATGGATCTGGGAATCGCCGGTCGCAAGGCCATTGTATGCGCGTCCAGCCGCGGGTTGGGCCGTGCCTGCGCTTTGGCGCTTGCGCATGCCAAGTGCGAGGTCGTGATCAATGGGCGTGAGACCAAGTCGCTGCAAGCTACCGCTGCCGAACTGCGCAGGGCGACGGGCAGCAAGATCATCGAGGTGCAGGCCGATCTCGCAACCGCGGACGGTCAAGCCGCCTTGCTCCGGGCGTGCCCTGACCCAGACATTCTCGTCAACAACAACGCGGGACCGCCATTTCGAGACTTTCGCCAGCTCACCCGTGCGCAGATGGTTGATGGCGTCATTGCCAATATGGTGGTCGCGATCGAGCTCATTCAAAAAGTGATCGATTCCATGGCTGACAGGAAGTTCGGCAGGATCGTCAATATCACCTCGGGCTCGGTGAAGATGCCGCTTGTGGGGCTCGACCTCTCCTCCGGAGCCCGCGCCGGGCTCACCGCATTTCTCGCCGGCGTGGCGCGCTCCGTCGCCGCATCCAATGTCACCATCAACTTCCTGCTGCCGGGGACCTTCGACACGGAACGCCTGCGGTCCAACATTACGTCAAATGCCAAGAACAAAGGCATCTCGTTCGACGAGGCGAAGGCCGAGCGCATTGCAAGCGTCCCGGCCAGGCGCTTCGGCCAACCGGACGAATTCGGCACCGCCTGTGCCTTCCTCTGCTCGGCCCAAGCGGGCTACATCACCGGGCAGAACCTCTTGATCGATGGGGGGGCATTCCCCGGCGCGCTCTAAAGACGGAGCCCCGCAAACGAACAAGGCCGGCTTACGCCGGCCCCGTCGCACCCCCCTGAAATTCGTCAGCCAGGCAAGACCAGAGGAACAGACTTGCCGTCGTGTCGCCTCCTGAACCCGTGTCGCTTGCAGCTCGGCGCACGAGTCAAGTGCATGAATGCATCCTGTCGCTCATCCCGTCGGATTGCAAACATTAATGCTTTATAACCGAACGTATCTTTGCGGTCGTTGCGCGCGGGCAACACCTATCGAAATGGGAAGTGGCCTCAAGGACACAGAGACCCTCCGCTGTCGATCCTGGAANCNGGCGGCTCAGCATCTGGGGACGATCTGACGGGTTTTTTGCTTCCGAGCGCCAAGTGCGCTTAGAGTGGCTGCCGCGCCCGGGGCCTTTATCCACCCGTGGCAAGGTCCTACACATTTCCTAGCAAACCCAGAAAGACCGTTCCGATGAAGCTCGTTCGATTCGGCCCGCGTGGCCGCGAGAAACCTGGCATTCTCGATCCCAAGGGCCGTATCCGCGATTTATCCGCCCTTATCCCGGACCTGGCCGGCGAGGCCCTGTCGCCCAAGAGCCTGGCCAAGATCCGCAAGCACCCGATCGAGAAGCTGCCCCTGGTTCCCGGCAATCCGCGATTGGGCCCCTGCGTCGGCCATGTCGGCAACCTGATCGCCATCGGACTGAACTATTCCGATCATGCCGCAGAAGCCGGCATGCCGATTCCCAAAGAGCCCATCATCTTCAACAAGGCGCCATCCTGCATCTGCGGCCCGAACGACGACACCATCATCCCGAAGGGATCGACCAAGCTCGATTGGGAGGTTGAGCTCGCGATCGTGATAGGGCAGCGCGCCAGCTATCTTTCCAAGGACAAGGCGCTGGACGTCGTCGCCGGATATTGTCTCGGCAATGACGTCTCCGAGCGGGTGTTTCAGCTCGAGCGCGCAGGTCAGTGGACCAAAGGCAAAGGATCCGAGACCTTTGGTCCGCTTGGACCCTGGCTGGTCACGAAAGACGAGATCAGGGATCCGCAGAATCTTTCCATGTGGCTCGACGTCAATGGTGAGAAGCGTCAGCGCGGAAACACCAAGACCATGATCTTTGATTGCAGGTACATCGTCTGGTGCTGCTCGCAATATTTCGTCATGGAAGCCGGCGATGTGATTCTCACCGGCACGCCACCGGGGGTGGGCCTGGGCATGAAGCCGAAGCCGAAATTCCTCAAAGCGGGCGATGTCGTCACCCTGGGTATCGACGGATTGGGTGAGCAGCGCCAAAAGGTGGTCAAGTTCAAGGCATAGTGCCGAGGCTAGCCTTCCCGGGCCTCCAGCACCGCCTTGATCGAGATGCGCGACCAAGCCGCGGTGCGGTCCCGAAAGGACACGTACGAATCGTGGATCTTACGCGCGGCCGCCCCGTTCGCTGCAATGTCGCCAAGCACGTCCTTGGCTTGCTGGCGGGCAGCCACGACGAGGCTTTGCGAAAACATCCGCAGCTTGACTCCGTGCTGGCCCACAAGCGCAGCGAGCGCGTCCGTGTTGAGGCGCTCCATCTCGGCGAGTGCAAATGCAGCTTCCAACCCGCACGCATGCTGCACGATGGCCTTCATCTCGGAATCGAGCGACTCCCATGCCTTCTGCGACAGAATGCATTCTCCGGTGCCGTTCGGCTTGTTGAATCCGGGCGCGTAGTACAGCGTCGCCACCCGGTACAATCCGAGCGCTATGTCGGAACCGGGACCGACGAATTCCGCGCCATCGATCAGTCCCGATTGCATGCTCGTGAGAATTTCCCCCGGCGAGGTCGTCTGAGGAGTGGCACCCAAGCGTCGATACACCTCGCCCCCCAGTCCCAGTGAGCGAATCTTGAGGCCCTTGAGATCACCGGCGCCATTGATCTCGCGCCGGAACCACCCTCCCATGCAAACGCCGGTGTTGCCGCCCATGAACGGCTTCACGCCAAAAGGCGCATAGAGCTCATCCCACAAGGCCTGCCCACCACCGGCATCAATCCAGGCGACATGTTCCGCCGGCGTGAGGCCGAACGGCACCGTGGTGAAGAACGCCGCGGCGGGCTGCTTGCCCTGCCAGTAGAAGGCAGCCGTGTGGCCCATTTCCACCACGCCTGACCCGACGGCATCGAGCACTTCCAACGCAGGCACGACCTCGCCGGCGGCGTTCACCGTGATCTGCAGCCGCCCTCCTGAAAGCGCCGATATCCGCTCCGCGACGCGCTCCGCGGACATCCCCGGACCTGGCAGACGCCTGGGCCAGGAAGTGACCATGCGCCATCGCCGCGTCTCCCCGCGGGCGATGCCAGGCGCTGCCATTGCTCCTGCAACCCCGAACGCTCCCGCACGGGTCACCAATCGACGTGTGATCATTACCTTCTCCTCCGCCTCAGTAGGCGTGCTGCTTTGGCCAGATGCCATGGAAATGGTGCACGGGGCCGCGTCCTGAACCGACTTTGAGCGCGTCGGCTGCCGCGAGCGCAGCTGTTACGAACTCCTTGGCGCGCCGCACTGCCTCGGCAAGGTCGAGGCCTTTTGCCAAGCCGGCTGCGATCGCTGCGGAAAGAGTGCAGCCGGTACCATGGCCGTTGCGCGTCGTGATGCGATCAGCAACCAGGCGCATGCAGTCGTGCGGCTCGATGAGAAGATCGAGGCTCTGCGCACCAGCGCCGTGGCCGCCCTTCATGAGCACGGCCCGCGGCCCGAAGCCGAGCAGGCGTTCCCCTTGCTCCCGCATTTCTTCCTCTGACTGCGCAACAGATGCGTCGAGCAGCGCTGCGGCCTCCAACAGGTTAGGTGTGAGGAGGCGCGCGCATGGAAACAGCGCCCGTTTGAGGAGCTCGAGCGCCGAGGGTGCAAGCAGTCGAGCGCCCGACGTGGCGACCAGCACGGGATCGAGCACGACGTTGCCCGGATCCCAGCGCCCCAGGGCCGCCGCCACGGTCTCTATGACCTCAGCCTGCCAGAGCATTCCGATCTTGACCGCGTTCACGCGCAGATCGGAAAAGACCGCGTCGATCTGGGCTGCGACGAATTCCGCGGGGACTGCATGAATGGCGCGGACTTCTTTTGTGTTCTGCGCGGTGAGCGCGGTGATCACAGTTGCGCCGTAGACGCCGAGGGCGGAAAAGGTCTTGAGATCCGCCTCGATGCCGGCACCACCACTTGAATCAGAACCGGCGATGGTGAGCGCAATGGGCGTCATCGGCCATGCCGTTTGGAGAGCGCACTATCCACGGCCGCGCGCAGCTTTTGCGCGGCAGCACGCGGATCGCTCTGGAGCGAGATCGCCGAAATCACTGCCACGCCGTCCGCGCCCGCAGCAATCGTGTCAGCCGCATTGTCGCGGGTAATGCCCGCGATGCCGCACGCCGGCAGATTGGGCGCGCGGCGCCGAACGACCTCAATTATGCGCGCAAGTCCGGCAACGCCGATGGGCGGGGCGGGATTGTCCTTTGACGACGTCGCAAATACCCCGCCAATGCCGACGTAATCGAGAAGCTCGACCGGCGCCTCCTCAGCCTCGGCGACCGTCTTGATCGACAGTCCGATAATGGACGACGGCCCGAGCAGGCGGCGCGCATCCTCCATCTTCATGTCGTCCTGCCCGAGGTGCACACCGTCAGCCCCGCAAGCGAGCGCGACGTCGACGCGATCGTTTATCAGAAACGGCACCCCGAGTGACGCGAGCGCCGTTTTGATATGGCGCGCGCGCTCGACCATGCTGCGGACAGTGCTCCCTTTGTCGCGAAGCTGGACCGTCGTCGCCCCCCCTTCGGCTGCAAACCGCGCCAGTTCCACCACGTCCCGCCCGCCCGCGTGCTCCGGGTCGATGAGAGCGTAAAGGCGCAGATCGAGCCGCATCAGCTCAGCCTCGCCCGCGTCAGCAAAGTCTCGCGGTCGAGATTCGCCAAGGCATCGAGGATCTCGATTGCCAGCGTGCCGGGCCCGCGCGCACGTGCGGCTGCCCATTCGCCGGCGACGGCAAATGCCAACAGAGCTCCGAGCGTGGCGACCCACCGATCGGTCTCCACCGCAAGAGCGGCCGTGACCAGCGCCGTACCCGCACAGCCCATGGCCGTCACTCGCGCCATGAGAGGATCACCATTCTCGATCTTCGCCGTGCGCGCGCCGTCCGTGACGATGTCGATCGCGCCGCTCAGGGCGACGACGCAGCAGCGGTCGAGAGCAAGGCGCTCGGGCGTCTTTTCTCCCGCCTGGACATCCGCCACNGCAGCAAACTCCGCCGCGTTGAGACGTATGGCGGTGGGACTCCTGGCCATCAGGGTCCTGGCAAATTGCGCCCGCGGCCGGGAGCGATCGACAAACACCGGGTCGAGCACCCAGGGCCGCCCTGCGTTGACGACCTGCTTCACCGCGATTTCCACAGCTTCGCGCCGCTCGCGGTCGAAGGTGCCCAGATTGACCAGCAGCGCGTCTGCACTTCCAACGAAATCAGCAATTTCGTCGGGAGCGACCGTCATTGATGGAATGGCGCCAGCCGCGAGAAGCAGGTTCGCCGTGAAGTTTTGAGCGACCGCATTGGTAATGCAGTGGATCCGGGGGCGCCTCTCGCGGACGCGCAAAACCGCGTCGATCGCCAGCTTAGCATGCTGGGGCGTCGGGTGGTCTGATGCGAGCATTTGCATCTCAAGCTCCCTCCGCCGGCATGATCCGGATCAGGTTCGATGGGTTGGCTCGGTGCCTCTCAGCCCGGCGGCACGTCCGCCGGACACCCCATTGAGATTGCCCCGCAAATCTAAGAGCCTGTTGCGCATGCAGCAAGAGCCGAAATGGGTCGCTGCTCGTCTTGTCAACGCGGCGCGATTTTGCTGGATTGCATGCAGCCGCGAGTCGGGCGGCCGGAGGGGCGAATGGTCCCGTTCTTTGTTCAGATCAAGTGTCAGCTCGGCCAGTCCTACGCCGTTGCGAACAAGCTCGCGGATGCGGAGCTTGCCTCGGAAATCTACTCGACCGCAGGAGATTTCGATCTGCTGGTTAAGTTCTACGTCGAGGACAAGACCGACATCGGCCACTTTGTGAATGAAAAGGTACAGACCATCCCCGGCATCCAGGACACGCGCACTATCATTACGTTCAAGGCGTTTTGACTATTCGGCCCCGGGAGATACCCGATGAAAATCGTCGAGATCACGCCTTTCGGAAAGTCTTCCATCTATGGCGGCTTGGTCAAGCGAGAGGCTGAGATCCGCAAGAAAGGCCGTGGCACCTTCTCCCGCAAAGGGCCGGCGCGGGCAGGCGCCGCGACATGGAGCCATAAACGTTTCAAAGGATCGGTCAGCCTTTCCCGGGAGCCTGCCGAATTGGTGAGAGCGAAAATCCGCTCAGCCAACTCGCAGGAGGAGGGAGGGCTCTTGAAGGCCTTTCTCGGATTCGTCGATCGNCACTTCGGCGATCAGGTCGCGACCATCACGATCCATTATCATTANGNGNNATCGTAGGCACTCCTTCCGCCGCACGGACGCGCTGCAAGCCGAGCTGGCGCTCCCGCCAAATCACGAACAACCCGGCCGCGGCTATGATCGCGGCACCGGCAAGGACAAACACGCTCGGAAGCTCATTGAAGAAAAAATAGCCGAGCAGGAACACCCATACCATCGACGTGTAGTCGAACGGAGCCACCAGCGAGGCTGGAGCGAGACGGTAGCTCTCGGTGAGAAAGAGGTGGGCGAGGCCGCCGCATAGGCCGATGGTAACCAGCGCCGCGAATTCGACCCACGTCGGCACGAGCCACCCGAAGGGCCAAGTCAGAAGACCGGCAACCGCGCAGATCAGCGAGAAATAGAACACGATGGACGACGTGGTCTCCGTCTGGGTCAGGCGGCGCGTCTGAATTACGGACCCCGCGTTGGACACGGCTCCACTGATTGCGAATACCAGGCCGACGGTGCTTGCGGCCGTTTCCACATGCAAAGCTGGATCGAAATAGGGCGCGAGCATCACCGGAATCCCGATGAAGCCGATGATCACAGCCGACCATCGATAAATCCGCACGCGCTCCTTGAGCAGGAGTGCCGCAAGTGCGACCGTAATCAAGGGCGAGGCGAACGAGATCGCGGTCGCGTCCACGATCGGCAGGCGCGCGAGCGCGGAGAAATTGCAGAACATCCCCAGAATGCTGATACCACCGCGTCCGACATGTCCCAAAGGCCGCTGGGTCCTGACCGCCGCAGCGAGCTCGTTGCGCAACGCATAAATGATCACGACGGGGAGAATGGCGAAGGCGGACCGAAAGAAGACG
>JGI12630J15595_10000056_pt1 | contig 16250 bp, 12 predicted proteins | sample JacPinW_OM2H0_M1_FD_15595 | JGI IMG/M metagenome (IMG submission 15595) | reverse complement strand
ATGGCCTATCCGGTGGCGGCGACCTTCATCGCCTCCGCACCGCCCCCGTACGGCTTCAACCAGCCTCTCTACCTGCCGCAGTTCATTGGCACTGCCCTCCTGATCGCGGTGATCTTCATCCTGAACTACACCAAGGAGCGCGTACCACCGGTCATCGTTGAGGAGGAGCCGGCCGCGTAAAGAGCGCAGCCGAAAGGGTTAGCGGGCCTACCCGCGGACGGCGGCAGCCACCACCTGGAGCAGCTCGAGCCCGCCGCCGGTTTCTTCCCGGGCGACCAGCCGGCGACCGACGCGATCGGCCGTACGATGGCTCGGAAAATGCGGCGGCTTGGGAAAAACCGTCAGCGGATGGCGAACCACCGTTTTCTCCACGCCCTCGAGCATGGCGACGTTGTGGACGAACCCGTGGCCACTCTGGATGTCCGAAGCCGTCGACGTCGGATGACCGCCCCAGGGTGTCCCGAGGGCGAAGCCGTAGGCGCCCCAGATGTTGATCCCGACCGTACCGTATCGGAGCTGGACGATGGCCCGCTCCAGCGCCTTCGCAACGCCGGGCTCGCGCAGCGTGCTGGGGTGAATGACGATGGTGGCGCTCAGGGTTCCCCATAACTGCTCGTTGGCAAAGTGAACGGCGCGGTCGAAGAACTCGAGCGTATCGGTGCTGCCCACCGTGGTCTCAGACAGGATGGAGCAAAACGGTTCCATCCGGAATGCTTCCTCGTTCGGGTCGGCGGAGTCGAGGTCGGTCAATAGAGTCCAGGGAAGCGTGCCTGGTGTGGCCATTCCGATCGTTCGCAGACTCCGCCGTCCATCCGTGAGGCGACGGTACCGCTCCTGCGCGCCGGGATAGTATGCGGCTCGCACTGGCGTGTGCTCAAACACCCGCTCCAACGCATCCAACAGCCTTTGCCGTCCATCCCACCCGCGCGCCGTGATCAACATCTTGTTGGCGTTGCAGTTGAACGAGGCGTTGTTGGTCACTCCGCCGCCGATGTTCTGCGCCTGCCAGGCCAGCTGCCGATCGCTGTATGGACCAGGCACAACGATCACGGGGGAGATATTGCCAAGCTCCGAGGTGATCGGCTTGTTGAGCAGCGGATGGTTGTCGGCCCGCCGCGCTTCGCGCTCCGGCCCAGGCGGTCCCCAGACCAGCAGGTCGTGGGTCCTGTCCGACCCGGTGATGATGACCTCGTCCACACCCGGGTGAGACGCCAGGTACGAGCCTTCCTCTGCCCCGCCGTACACGATCGCGAGGAACTTCTGGCGAACGGCTTCGGCAAACGCCTCCTCGATGAGCGGCCCAAGGTAAGCATTCACCGGGTTCATCTTCAGCAGACAGACCTTGCCTTCATTGAGCATCTTGGTCGCGACGTCAAGCGGCGGAATCGAGTTGACATTTCCGCCGCCCAGCACCAGGACGACCCTGCCCTCATGGTCGGGCTGCCGGTAGAAGCGCGCCCGATCATCCACGCTGGTGCCCGCCTGGAGATGCACCTCGCCGTGGACGCGAGGGAACAGGGTCGCGTCCACCAGGTTGGATGGGAAGACCTTGACCAGCGGTCGATCGTCGATGGTCCGGCGCACGCGGCCAATTGGGGTGGTGCCGCTCCGCTCGATCGATCGAAGAGCAGCAATCCAGAGCCGGAGATGAAGCAGGGTGATGAACGGGTGGGCGATCCACTCCTCGCCCTCGGTGGCGGTTCGGACCTCAAGCCCCTTTGCTTCACACGCCGCGCGAACGCCGCGCGCAGCGATCCGAGCGTGGCCGGCTCGCATGGATTCGGCAAGGGCGATTCGTCCAGTGATCCCGAGTCGGGCGAAGCTAGACGCGCCGGCACGGAGCTGCTCGAGGACCGCATCCAGCTCGGTACGAGGCGTCGTCGTGGGAGCTTGGGCGAGCACTGCCACGGGCGTGGTTGAACGATATCAGCGCGGCCCTACCGCGAAGACGCTTAGCTTCCGGACGCGCTGCCGCGGGTCACGACACGGACCAGGCTGGCAAGTCCCCAGCCGATCAGCAAGTAGATGACGATGGCGACCACGGACTCGGGCTCGAAGACGTTGCGGCCGTTGGCGGCCGTGTTGAAGATCCCATGGAAGGGCGCCACGAATATCTGCGTCAGGTCGTAGATGAAGGTCACGAAGCTGGCCTGGGTCGAAGCCGCCAGGAGCTTGAACGCGAAGCGAATGATCAGGAGCGCGGTGACAATTCCAGTAATGAGCCAGACCGCCTGCTCCGCTCGCAGGCTATACATCGGTCGAACGGTCGTCGTTTCGGTTGTCATGCTGTTTCCGCTTGCTGCTTGCACGTCTCCAGTGTTACGGGCGGGTGCCCCGGGTGCCTCCTGCAAATGCAGGGTGACAGAGATAAAAGTCCGACACGCAGCTGTCGCAACGCGGTGCCATAATGCGGGCGGCTTTGAAGAAGGAACGCCGGAACTGGATTCTCCCCGAGCCACTTCGGGCTCAACCAGGACTGGAGGCCTTCTCCCCGGTGTTCCGTCAGATCCTCCACGGGCGTGGAGTCGTGCGGAAGGCGCAACTGGACCCGTGGCTGCAGACCGACCTTGATAGGGCGCCCGACCCCTTTCTTCTAAAGGACATGGCGCTTGCCTGCGATCTGATCGCTGAGGCGATCACGGGCGGCCAGCGTATCGCGGTCTATGGCGACTACGACGCGGATGGCGTCACCGCCTGCGTGACGCTGGCCCGCGGTCTGCGTTCGGTCGGCGCCGACGTCATCACCTATATCCCCAACCGCTTTACGGAAGGCTACGGCCTGAATCTCGAGGCGCTCAACGACCTACACGCGCGCGGCGCGAGGCTCGTCATCACCTGCGACTGCGGGACGAACTCTGTGGAAGCGGCTGCCGGGCGGCCAAGCGGGATGCGCCTCATCGTGACCGATCACCATGAGATGGGCGCGCAGCGGCCCGCGGTCGATGCGCTCATCAATCCCAAGCAGCCGGATTGCGCCTATCCATTTGACGGACTTGCTGCCTGTGGGGTGGCGTACAAGCTCCTGGTCGCGCTCGAGCAACGGGCCTACCCGGGAAGGCTAGACGCAGCCGCGTCCCTTGACGCCGTGGCGCTGGGCACAGTCGCAGACGTGGTGCCCTTGCATGCGGAGAACCGCGCCATCGTGCGCGCCGGCCTCCGTCGGCTCAGTGAGAACCCAAGTCCCGGCTGCGCGGCGTTGCTCGCCGTCGCCGGCATCACGGCCCCGGTCACCGCGGAACACCTCGCCTTTCAGCTGGGTCCGCGCATCAATGCCGCCGGCCGGATGGAGGATGCGATGCTGGCCCTCCAGCTGTTGATGGCCGAGACCAAAGAGCTCGCCGATCCGATCGCGCAGCGGCTTCAGGACCAGAATGCCCAGCGCCAGCAGCTGACCGCGGACATCGTTCGCGAGGCGCGGGCCCAGGTTGTCGAGCTGGATAATGCGGCGGCCGTGATCGTGATGGGTGCGACCCATTGGCCGCTCGGCGTCCTCGGGCTGGCGGCCAGCAGGCTGGTCGAAGAGTTTTATCGCCCAACGTTCGTCTTCAACACCGAAGCCGACGAGTGGCGGGGATCGGCGCGGAGTATCGAAGGCTTTCACCTGGTTGACTGTCTGCAGCACTCCGCCCCGCTGCTGCATCGATTCGGCGGGCACGCGATGGCCGCGGGGCTCACGGTGCTCGCGAGTCGCTTTGGTGAACTGAAGCACAGCCTCGAGCAGTACGCGGCGACACGCCTCAATGGCGACGCCTTCTCCCGACCGATCACAATCGAGGCATCGGCGGCATTCGCGGATCTCAAGCCAAGCCTTCACCAGGAGATTCAAATGCTGGCGCCATTCGGCGTCGGGAATCGGGAGCCGTTGCTGCTCAGCCGCGAGGTCGAGGTGGTACGGGTCGAGACCTTCGGCGCCGATCGCCGTCACCTGCGCCTGCAGCTGCGTGACCGCACGGCGACGGCGGAGGCGATCGCGTTCGACAAGGCGGCGGCTGCGCCACATCTTCCGATCGGCCGGCAAATCGATATCGTCTACGCCCTGCAGTGCGAGCGCTGGGACGGGCTCGATCGAGTCCGGTTGCACCTCAAGGATCTCCGGCCCGCGGTGCAGCCGGCGCTTACCCTCGCCGGCGTGTAAATACCCAACGCCTGTCTTTACGCGAGCGCGACTCCTGTGCTACGGTAGCCGTCAGGCAGGTGCTTTGGGGAAGAGGCACCTTGTTGAGCACTCAATAGCGAGGCAAGGATGCTGGACGAGGTACGTACTCCAAGGCTGGTCATTGCGGGCACGGCGAGCAACGTTGGCAAGACCATCCTCACGGCTGGGCTGATCGCCGCCTTCAAAGGACGCGGGCTAACGGTTCAGTCGTTCAAGGTTGGTCCCGACTACATCGATCCCGCCTATCTCGCGCACGTCAGCGGCCGCCCTTGTCGCAACCTGGACTCCTGGATGCTGGGCGATGGCGCGCTACGCCAGGTTCTCGCCCAGGGTGCCCTCGGTGCCGACCTGGCATTGATCGAAGGGATGATGGGGTTGTTCGACGGTCGTGGTGGAACGAGCGACGGCAGCACCGCCGCCGTTGCGCGCAGTATCAAGGCTCCGGTGGTGCTGGTCATCGATGTCGGCAGCATGGGGGAAAGCGCGGCCGCCGTTGCGCTCGGCTTCAAGAACTACGCCGAGTCCCCGAAGATCGCCGGCGTCCTGCTGAATAATGTCGGCTCCGAGGGCCACCGGCGAAGCGTGGAAGATGCCATCTGGGACACAGCCAAGCTGCCGGTCCTCGGCGCGCTGCGAACCATGCCGGCGCTCGACATTCCCCAGCGGCAACTCGGGTTGTTGCCGGTGACTGAGAACAAGGAGTGGCGCCGGATGATCGACGTGCTGTCGGAGACGATTACGCGCGACGTCGACCTCGATCTATTGCTACGCATCGCGAACAAGGCGGAGCTGGTGCCGTTGGTCCCCAAGAAGGTCTTTCTCGGCAAGCCGGATACCGGTCCGCGGGTGCGGCTCGCCGTTGCCTATGACGATGCGTTCAACTTCTATTATCCGGAGAACCTGGAGCTGCTCGAGGAGCACGGCGCCGAGATCGTGCCGTTCAGTCCGCTGGAGGACGCGCATCTGCCGCAAGACGCCGCCGGTATCTACCTCGGCGGTGGCTTTCCCGAGATCTTCGTCGAGCCATTGGCGAAGAACCGCTCGATGGCCGAGTCGATCCAGCGTGCCTACGCGAATGGGACACCGATCTACGCCGAGTGCGGCGGCTTGATGTACCTGGGGCGTTCGCTCCGCTCCGAGTCGGGGACGACCTACGAGATGGCAGGGGTGATCCCGGTGGACGTCGAGATGGACGGCGAGATTCATCGCTTCGGCTACCGGCAGTTGCTCACCCTGGAGGAGAACATCCTGTCACCGCGTGGCCAGTTCTACCGCGGGCACGAGTTCCACTGGAGTCGCATCACCGGGCACAATGGCGGCCTCAAACCGGCCTACCAGATGCAGAACGCCGAGGGCGACGTCATCGGCTACGAGGGTTTCGTGGCGCCCAACCTGCTGGCCAGTTACGTCCATCTTCACTTCGGGCAGAATCCTCTCCTGGTCGACAAGTTCGTCCAGCACTGCCGCGAGTACACGGCCGTCCACAGCGGCTCCTGATCGAGAGCCCGCGCGGGAATCGTCAGCGATAATCGTCGGGAGCTGGGTGGCTGGCCTTCCAGACCTTGGCGCCAACCACACCCAGGTTGCTGCCCGCACTACCATCCGCCGTCATGCGCGCTGCCCTGTCGAAGACCGCCATGGCCTGCTCGACCGCATCCGCCTCGCTCCGGGCCTCGAAGCGCAGGACCAATCGCACCAGCTCATCCCCGACGCCGCCTACGCGGGTTGGCTGAAGGTCAGCACGGTTGGCTTCGACCCACGCCACGCGGCGCTCCACTTTCGCTGAAACGGCAACGCCAACGCGGTAGTCGGCCATCGCGCGAGTCTATGCGCGAGACTGAAGCCACGCATCGGCAGTTCCACCTACCGTTCAGCGGTGGCGCAGAGTTTGAGCGATGCCCAGAATGGGCATCACCCGGGAAACGCAGATATGGCTACCCCTGAGTACAAGGATTACTACCAGACCCTCGGGGTCTCGCGGACGGCATCCGAGAAGGAGATCAAGTCCGCGTATCGGCGCCTGGCTCGCCAGTACCACCCCGACGTCAACAAGGACCCAAAGGCCACCGATCGGTTCAAGGTGATCAACGAAGCCTACGAGGTGTTGAGCGATCCCAAGAAGCGATCCAAGTACGACCAGATGGGCGCTGATTGGGAGCGGATCGAGCGCGAGCAAGAGTTTGCGCGCCAGTACCAAACGCAGGCCGGCGGCCAACCGGCGGGCGGCGCGGCGGGCTTCGGCGATTTCAGCGACTTCTTCAACACCTATTTCGCCGGCGAGGCGGGCGGTTTCTCGGGCTTCGGGTTCGAAGGTACTCGGGGCCGGACCGCGACGCGTGAGCGAGGCGAAGACATCGAGCATCCCTTTGAGATCACGTTGGAGGAAGCCGCGCGCGGTGGCGAACGGACGATTCAGACCGAGGTCCCGGAAACCTGTCCCACCTGTGGGGGCTCGGGCTTTGTCGCCGAGCGGCGCAAGGTCGGCAACCGCACCGTCATGGAAAGCGTGACCTGCCCGACGTGCGGGGGCGCCGGGGTGCGCGCGACCCGACGCCAGATTCAGGTCAAGATTCCCGCCGGCGTCACCGAGGGCTCACGCATTCGGGTCAAGGGCGAGGGCCAGCGAGGCGCGGAAGCCGGTGACCTCTACCTGCGCGTCCATCTGCAGCCCCATCCACGGTTTGCGGCCAAGGGTCGCGACCTCTACACGCCGCTTGCGGTGCTCGACGACCAGGCGGCCTTGGGAGACGAGGTCAAGGTGGAGACGCTGACCGGCGCCCAGCTCCAACTCCGCATCCCGCCCGGGAGCCAGGCCGGCAAGGTGTTCCGGCTGAAGGGAAAGGGACTCCCCGCGCTGCGCGACGGCGTCCCCGGGGACCTCTATGCCACGCTTGAAATTCGCATCCCTGAACCGATCACCGAGCCGCTTCGCGACCTCTATGAGGAAATTCGAAAAACCCGAACGAGCTAGGTCAGCGGCGGAAGAAGGCGTTCAAGAGCAACGTCAGCACCAGGCTCAGCACCAAGCAGGTGACGATCGGGAAGTAGAAGTGGACATTGCCGCGGTCGACCGAGATGTCACCAGGGAGTTTGCCCAAAAAGGGGATTCGTAGGCCGAGGGCTAGAAAGAGTCCAACAATGACGGTGAAGCCACCCACGATGATCAGGAGCTTGCCGAGATCAGGCATGCTCTGATCCTAACGGCTCCGGCAAATATGTCCTTCCCTTTTGGGGAAGCGTTAGGGAGGGAGTTTTAGAACCCGATCCAGCCGATCGCTTGCTCGATCTGAGCCTGCTGCAGCCCGGCGATCGGCACCCCGTCGATCACCGTGAGCGGGACCTGCTTGACCTCGATGTCGAGCGTGCGGAGGTCCTTGCCGTCGAGCTTGCCATCGGCGCACACATGCTCCTGGAACGCGACGCCGCGGTCAGCCAGGATTTCCTTGATCCGGCGGCTGCTCTCGCAGTCGGGCCGCGTGTACACGATCACTTCCATGGCTTTATAGGCACACTATCAAGGGACGTGGTATTTGTCCAATTCATTTCTCCGATGCATTCGATCAGTGTTGTTGATAGCTCCGGATAAACCGACCTGTTTGACAGGCCGTCCGGTGGTCCGTAAACTTACCGGGACCGTCGTCCTTTAACCCGGCCCAGCGAGGCCGAAAGGAGAATCGGATGCGCGACACCCTGGCCGCTCCGCCTGCGCGGACGCAGGTCCCCCTTCGACACTTCACCGGCCCGAACGATCTCGACCGTTCCCTCATCGAGCAGCTGCTTGAACGCGGCGAGGCCTTCGAGCGGGCTGATNCGGAACGCGCTCCGCTCCGCGGCCGGCTGCTCGCGACGCTGTTTTACGAGCCCAGCACGCGGACCCGATTCTCTTTCGAATCCGCCATGTACCGGCTGGGGGGCCAGGTGCTCAGCGCCGAGAACGCCGCTCGAGCGTCGTCGGCGGCCAAGGGCGAATCGCTCGAAGACACGATCAAGATAGTCAGCGGCTACGCCGACGCGATCGTGCTCCGCCACCCAGAGGTCGGAGCGGTCGACCGTGCGGCTCGCGCCGCACACGTGCCGGTGATCAGCGCCGGAGATGGCGCAGGGCACCACCCCACCCAGGCACTGCTCGATCTCTACACCATCAAGAAGGAGCTCGGCCGGCTGGATCATCTGCGTGTCGGGCTGGCCGGCGATCTGCGCTTCGGCCGCACCGCCCGCTCGCTCGCGCTCCTGCTGTCGCGCTTTCCGGACAACGAGCTGGTCATGATCTCGCCGGACGAGCTGCGTATGGGCGCAGACGTCATCGATCAGCTGAAACACCAGCGCATCGTCGAGACAGACGATTTCGAGGCCGCGATTGCGGGGCTCGACGTCTTGTACCAGACGCGGATCCAGGCCGAGCGCTTCGAATCCTCCGAGGAATATGAGCGCTATCGCGGCGTCTACGTCGTCACGGTCGACCTGATGCATCACTTGCCGGAACATGCGATCGTGATGCATCCCTTGCCCCGGGTGGGGGAGATCGACCCTCAGGTCGATGCCGACCCCCGAGCCGCCTATTTTCGCCAGGCTCGCAACGGCCTGTGGACCCGGATGGCGGTGCTCGACTGGGCGATGGAGCGGTGATGTTGCAGACCCCACCCGCCAAGGCAGTGATCCTCGATGCCGAGGGCGTGCGTCGCGCCTGGCGTCGGATCGCTCACGAGATCATCGAGCGCCAGCCGAACCTGGCGCAGCTGAGCCTGCTGGGCATCGTCACGCGCGGCCTGCCGCTCGCCGAACGGCTGGCGGCCACTCTTGAAGAGTTGGAAGGCGTGCACATACCGGTGATGGCGCTCGACGTACGCCCCTATCGCGATGACTTGCCGAAAGCATTTACGCTCATGCCCGCTGGCGGGGGAGGGCGAGGTGGGGGCTTGCCGGCGGCGGCCGTGGACGGCCGCCCGGTGCTGCTGGTCGATGACGTCCTCTTCAACGGACGCACGGTGCGGGCGGCCATCGACGCGGTGATCGAAGCTGGTCGCCCGACCCAGATCCAGCTCGCCGTGCTGGTGGACCGCGGCCACCGCGAGCTCCCGATCCGCCCCGATTACATCGGCAAGAACGTGCCCACGTCGCGGCAGGAGTGGGTCGAGGTCCACCTGAGCGAGACCGATGGGGAAGATTCGGTTCGCATTCTCGAGCGGTCGGACGGCTGATGCGCCTGCATCACGTTCGCGTGCTGGGACCAGGTGGGCTCTCGATGCCGCAAACGGTGGAGGTCAACGCGGAGGGTGCCACCGATCGCGACGCGACCGGACTCGTGCTCTCGCCCGGCTGGATGGATCTGCATGCGCACCTGCGCGATCCCGGCTTTCCGCAGAAGGAAACGCTGCTCTCAGGGGCAACCAGCGCCGCGGTGGGTGGATTCACCCACGTCCTGGCGATGGCGAACAGCGACCCGGTGACGGACCGCCCGGAACGGCTGCGGAGCCTGGTAGCGCGGAGCGAGGCGCTCCCGATTCGCATCAGTTTCGTAGGCGCCGTGACGGTCGCCCTAGAAGGCAAGGAGCTTACCGACGCGGCCGCGCTCAAGGCGGCGGGGGCGGTCGCGCTTTCCGACGATGGCCGGCACGCGATGACCGGCGTGGTGCTCCGCGGTGCCCTCGAGGCGGCCGCTGCGGCTGGATTGCCGGTGCTGATCCACGCGCAGGTCGAAGACATGGGGAACGGTCCGGACGCCGAGACTGCCGCCGTGGCGCAGGCGCTTGATGCCCTACGCGACGTCCCTGGTGCGCGCCTCCATATCCAGCACGTGAGCACCAGCGGTGCCGTCGAGTTGATTCGTGGCGCAAAGTCGCAACGGCTGCCGGTAACCGCCGAGGTCACGCCGCACCACCTGGCGCTGACCGAGGAGGATGTCTGGGCCATGGGTCCGCAGGGCAATGTCAATCCGCCGCTGAGAACCCCTGATGATCGAGCGGCCGTCTGCCGGGCGCTGATGGATGGCGTCATCGACGTGGTCGCCACCGACCACGCCCCGCACGAGTGGACGGCGAAGCAAGCGGGTGCGAACGGCTTCCACGGCTTCGAGACAGCCGTTGCCGTCGTCCTCGGGCTCGGGCTGAATGGGCGCGTCGTCTACCGCGCCTGCGTCTCCCGGCCTCGAGAGATCGTCGGGCAATCATTGGAAGACGAGTGGATCCTGATCGATCCCAACGAAGCGTGGACGGTCGATGCGTCGTCCTTCAGGAGTCGCGGCAAGAACACGCCCTTCCAGGGTCGGCGATTGCGCGGACGGGTCATCATGACCGTCTATCGCGGCCAGGTGGTGACGGAGCGCGTGATGCAGCATGCCTGAACCGATGGTCCTCGTCCTCGAGGACGGCTTCACCGTGTTTGGCGAGCGCGGTGGGCACGCGACCCAGGCGACCGGCGAAGTCGTGATCAACACCTGCATGACCGGCTACCAGGAGGTGCTCTCCGACCCTTCGTACGCTGGCCAGATGGTCGTCATGACTTATCCGCTGATTGGCAACTACGGCGCGACGCCGGACTTCCAGGAGTCAGGCCGCCCCTGGGTCCGCGCCTTGATCACGCGCCAGCTCAGCACCTTTCAACAGCACTGGCGCAGCCACCAATCGCTGGCGGAATGGCTCGACGGCTACGGCGTGCCGATCTTGACCGGCTGCGACACGCGGCGGCTCGCGCGCCACCTGCGAGGAACGGGCGCGCAGCGGGCGATCATTGGGCCGGGCCATGAGCTGCCGGCGCTGCGCGAGCGCGTCCAGCGCGTGACGCGGCTTGAGGAGCAAGACCTCGTGCGCCAGGTCTCAGAAGGATTCAGTGACCTCGTCGAAACGCTCGATCCGGCCCTCCTTTCCCGGGGCGTGCGCCAATGGAGCGGGCTCAAGGTCGTCGTCGTCGACTACGGTGTCAAACGCAATATTCTGCGATCGCTGCGTTCGCGCGGTGTGGAGGTCGAGGTCCTCTCGCACGATAGCGACGTCGACACGATCCTCGGACGGAGGCCCGACGCGGTGGTGCTGTCGAACGGCCCCGGTGACCCAGCGCAACTGCAGACGGCGGTCGCCATGACCCGGCAGCTGATCCGGCGCCTGCCAGTGCTGGGCATCTGCCTGGGGCATCAACTGATCGGCCAGGCAGCCGGCGCCCGCACCTCGCGACTGCGGTTCGGTCACCATGGCGGGAACCATCCGGTGCTCGACCTGCGCACCGGTAAGGTGACCATGACCTCGCAGAATCACGAGTTCGAGGTCGATGCGGACAGCCTCCCCGCGAAGAGCGGCTTCCGGGTCAGTCATCGCAACCTGCACGATGGCTCGGTCGAGGGCCTTGTCCACGATCATCTGCCGGTCCGCTCGGTGCAGTTCCATCCTGAAGGCGGGGCCGGTCCCCAGGACAACCAGGTGATCTTCGATGAGTTCCTCGACCTGGTGAAAGGGATCCAACCGGCGCCGATCACGGTGAGCGAACCGGTGCGCCGTCCCACCAGCGTCCTGGTCATCGGGTCCGGGCCGATCGTGATCGGCCAGGCGGCCGAGTTCGATTACGCGGGAACCCAGGCCTGCAAGGCGCTTCGCGAAGAAGGTGTACGCACCATCCTGGTGAACTCCAACCCCGCGACCATCATGACCGACGAGGGCATCGCCGACCGCGTCTACATCGAACCACTGACCGTCGAAGCCATTACGGCGATTATCGAGCGTGAGCGACCGGATGGATTGCTGCCGACTCTCGGTGGACAGACCGGCCTCAACCTGGCCGTGGCCCTGGCCGATGCCGGTGTGCTCGAACGCTGCCAGGTTCGTGTCCTCGGGACGCCGCTCGCCTCGATCAGGGAGGCGGAGGATCGCGAAGCTTTCAAAGCCGTCCTGGTGCGCATCGGAGAGCCCGTGCCGGACAGCGCCACGGTGACCACGATCGATGCTGCCCGGGACCTGGCGGCCTCAATAGGGTTTCCGTTGGTGGTCCGACCGGCGTACACCCTCGGCGGCACCGGTGGCGGGATGGCGGGAAGCCCGCTCGAGCTCGAGGCCGTGGTTCGCGACGGGCTCGCGGCCAGCCCGATCCGACAGGTGCTGGTCGAGCGCTCGCTCGCCGGCTGGAAGGAGATCGAGTACGAGGTGATGCGGGACGCGAACGATACCTGTATCGCCGTTTGCAACATGGAGAACATCGACCCCATGGGCGTCCATACCGGTGACAGCATCGTGGTCGCGCCCAGCCAGACACTGTCCGACCGGCAGTACCAGATGCTGCGCTCCGCGGCGCTGCGCATCATCCGTGCGCTGCGCATCGAGGGTGGCTGCAACGTCCAGTTCGCGCTGGACCCGGCGTCCGATCAGTACTACGTCATCGAGGTCAATCCTCGGGTGAGCCGCTCCTCGGCGCTGGCGTCGAAAGCGACCGGATATCCGATCGCGCGGGTGGCCGCAAAGATCGCGTCGGGGCGGGGACTGCACGAGATCGCCAACGCCGTTACCGGGCAGACGAGCGCAGCCTTCGAGCCCGCCCTCGACTACTGCGTGGTCAAGATTCCGCGCTGGCCGTTTGACAAGTTCCCGGCCGCCGACCGCACCTTGGGGACCCAGATGAAGTCGACCGGCGAGGTGATGGCGATCGAGCGCACCTTCGAGGCAGCCCTCAACAAAGCGCTCCGTGCCCTCGAGCAGCGGCTACCCGATGCCTCGCAGCTACGGGGTCGTCCCGACCTGCTGCACCAGCCGAACGACCGGCGCCTGATGGCCGCCATCCAGGCGCTGCGCGACGGCGCGACGAACGACGAAGTGATCGCCGCCACCGGTTACGCGCCATGGTTTGTCGACCGGCTCGCCTTCATCACCGCGCTCGAGGCTGAGCTGGCGAGCAGTCCAAGCGACACGGGTATCGTGCGACGTGCGAAGCGGGCCGGTCTCGACGACGCACGGATCGCCGAGCTCAGCGGTGGCCGCCTGCCGACCATGGCGATGGAGCCCACCTTCCGGCAGGTTGACACCTGCGCCGCGGAGTTCGAGGCGGTCACGCCCTACTACTACGCGACCTACGAGGACGAGGACGAAATCATTCGAAGCGGAAAGCAGGCGGTGGCCGTGATCGGCTCCGGGCCCATCCGGATCGGTCAGGGAATCGAGTTCGACTACTGCAGCGTCCACGCGTCGGCCGCGATCCGTGAGGCTGGCTACGACAGCGTGCTCATCAATAGCAACCCGGAGACGGTCAGCACCGACTTCGACGCCTCCACGCGCCTCTACTTCGAGCCGCTCGACCTTGAAGGCGTGCGCAACGTGCTGCGACGCGACCCGGTGCTCGGCGTCATGGTCCAGTTCGGCGGCCAGACCGGGCTCAACCTCGCGGATGCGCTGGCCGCGGGCGGGGTTCGGATCCTCGGCTCGACTGTCGAGACCATCGACCTGGCCGAAGACCGGCGGCGCTGCGAGGCATTGCTGCGCGACGCCGGAATTCCCCAGTCACCCGGCGGTTCCGCCACCAGCGTCGAGGAGGCACTCAGCATCGCCGTCCGGGTTGGATACCCGGTGTTGGTCCGACCTTCCTACGTCCTGGGTGGCCGCGGGATGGAGATCGTTCACTCGCCCGATGACCTGCGACGATATGTCGAGGCGGCCATCGCGTTCGGTCTTCGCGGCCCGATCCTCGTCGACAAGTACCTGCTCGGTCGCGAGCTCGACGTTGACGCCGTGTGCGATGCGCACACGGTGCTGATCCCGGGCATCCTCGAACACATCGAGCGCGCCGGCATCCACTCTGGTGACTCCTTCGCCGTCTACCCGCCGATCACACTCACACCGGCCGAGACCAATCAGGTGGTCGAGGCGACGACCACCATCGCTCGCCTGTTCAAGGCGGTGGGCCTGATCAACATCCAGTTCGTGATCCAGGACGGCGTTCCGCATGTCCTCGAGGTGAATCCGCGAGCGAGTCGGACGGTGCCGTTCCTGAGCAAGGTGACAGGGGTGCCGATGGTCACGCTCGCCACGCACGCGGCACTCGGCCGTCCCCTTTCCGAGTTCGGGTTCGAGAGCGGCCTCCAGCCGATTCGGGCGCTCTACGCAGTGAAGGCCCCGGTCTTTTCCATGGCGAAGCTGCCCGCGGTCGACGCCGTACTCGGACCCGAGATGAAGTCGACCGGTGAGGCGATGGGCATCGCGCAAGACTGGCCAACCGCCCAGTACAAGGCCTTCCTTTCGACCATGCAGGAGCTCCCGCCCGATGGCGCAGCGCTGTGCTCGATCGCCGATGCCGACAAGGACGAGGCGCTGCCGATCCTGCGCGCGATTCATGGGCTGGGCCTGCGGCTGTTTGCGACCGCGGGGACCGCCGCGCTCCTGCGCGACTCGGCGATCCCGGCGACGACGGTGCAAAAACTCCGGGACGGTCATCCGAATGTCGTGGACGTCATCCATTCGGGCCAGGTGCACCTAGTGGTGAACACGGTGTCCGCGTCCGCGCCGGTCGCCGACAAGGGCGCCGGCGTTCCACTCCGGGACGGGTACGAGATCCGTCGCGCCTCGGTCGAGCGTCGAATCCCCTGCCTCACCTCGCTCGACACCGCCAAGGCCCTGGTGCAGGCACTCCGGGCGTCGCGCCGCGAGCACCGCTCGAGCGTCGCGACGCTCGGCGAGTATGTGGGCGCCGTCGCCGCTGAGGCCGTGCGCGCGTGAGCGTCGCGGTTGCGCCTGGTGTCGTAGTCGAGCGCTCGGTCCCGATGGCCGGGGCGGTTGAGCTCGTGCTGTACCACCCGCCCTCCGCGGCCGCGGTTGCTCCCGGGCAGTTCTTTCAGCTGGCGGTCAGCGCTCCCCATACAGTCCTCCGCCGGCCCTACAGTGCCGCCTGGTCTGATCCGGCGGACGGGCGGATCGGGTTCATCTTCAACGTCGTTGGCGCCGGGAGCGCCTGGCTGTCCTCCCGTGATGAGGGTCACGAACTGGACCTGCTAGGCCCGCTGGGGCGAGGCTTCGACCTGGAGGGCGAGCGACCGGTTATCTGCGTCGCCGGCGGCCTGGGTGTCGCGGTATTTCCCGGTGTCGTACGGGCGCTGATCGCGCGAGGTCGCACCGTCATCGTGCTCCAGGGCGCCCGCACGGCTTCACATCTGCTCCCAGCTCACCGATTTCAGGGCGCGGAGGTTCGGCTCGCCACCGACGACGGCAGCGCCGGCCAGCACGGCTCGGTCGTGACGCTTTTCCCTCCCCCGTTTACGGGGGAGGGTCAGGCTGGGGGCATTGACGTCTTCGCGTGTGGCCCAACGCCGATGCTGACCGCGCTGATCGACGCTGCCCGTCGCAAGGGGATTGCGCTTTCGGCCATCCAGGTGGCGCTCGAAACGCCGATGGGTTGCGGGATCGGGACCTGCCTGGGCTGCGCCGCGCCGCGTGCGGCCGGCGGATATTTCCTCACTTGCCAGGACGGACCCTGCGTGCGCGCCGACCAGATCGATTGGAACCTGATGACGGATGCCTTCCATGGCTGACCGCTTCCTGACGGTCGACCTAGGCCGAGGACTGCATCTACGCAGCCCCGTAATGGTCGCTTCCGGCACCTTCGGTTACGGCTTCGACGCGCCCCAGGTTGATCGTGCCTCGCTGGGCGCGATCGTCAGTAAGGGCACAACATTGCGACCTCGCGAGGGCAACGCGCCCGTTCGCATTGCGGAGACGCCATCGGGGATGTTGAATGCCATCGGCCTGCAGAACCCGGGCGTCGACTATGTAGCCCGCGTCTATGCCCCGCGGTGGGCGACGTGGGACCTGCCGGTCATCGTGAACGTGGCCGGCGATTCGGTGGAGGAGTACGTGGCCGTCGCCAGTCGACTTAGCGGCGTTGACGGCGTCGCTGGCCTCGAGCTCAACATCTCATGCCCCAATGTCGAGAGCGGCCTGCAGTTCGGAGTTGACCCAACACTGGCGGCGGACGTAACCCGCGCCGTCCGCGCCGCGACCGAGCTTCCCCTGATCGTCAAGCTGACCCCCAACGTCACCGATATCGTCGCCATTGCGCGGGCGGTCGAGGGCGCGGGTGCGGATGCGGTGTCGGCGATCAACACCTATGTCGGCATGGCCATCGACGTGCGACG
>JGI12630J15595_10000050_pt1 | contig 17011 bp, 10 predicted proteins | sample JacPinW_OM2H0_M1_FD_15595 | JGI IMG/M metagenome (IMG submission 15595) | reverse complement strand
GTCGCGGGCGCGCTGCTCGGTGAAGCTTTTTTTGTCCAGGCAGTCGGCCTTCTGGGAACGAGTTTGGTGGCGGGTTTGTTGAATTGCGCCGCCGCGGCGATCGCGTGGTTGGTCGCCAGCAAAGACAAGATCGACAATGAAATCGAGCCGCAACTAGAAACGCGGTTGAAAGTAGATTACGCGCTGCCGTGGCGATTGCTTGTCGTCAGTTTCAGCGCTGGCGGTCTTCTTCTTGGTCTTGAACTCGTCTGGTTTCGGTTTCTGCGGTTGTACGTCGCAAACTCCTCGACTGCTTTTTCCATCATGCTTGCGGTCGTGCTCGCCGGAATTGGATTGGGCGGGTTCATCGCAGGTGCGCTCCACCGAGCGCTAGCGCGGCTAAATCATTTTCTTCCGATAATTTTGTTGCTGGCGTCGATCGCGACGCTGCTCGCGTATCTCTTTTTCCCGGGTCGCGCGATGCAAAAGAGCGCCGGCGCATTTTATCTCGACGCCTGGAATGAAATTGGATTGCTATCGCTGGCCTTGATGTTTCCCGCGGCGTTTCTGTCGGGAATTTTGTTCCCATCGATCGCGGCGCGCGTGCAAGCCATCGTCGAAGACCGGATGAACAGCACCGGCATCACGACGCTGTTCAACACCGCGGGCGCGGCGATCGGTCCACTCTTCGCCGGCTTTGTGCTACTGCCCACCATCGGGTTCGAGCGCAGTCTTCTTTTGTGCGCGGCGGTTTACGCGGTGTTGGCGCTGATTGTTAGCAAACGGGCGAGTTGGTCGATCACGAAACCGACGAGCCTGGCCATGCTCGCGCTGTATGCCGTGGTCATTCTGATCATCGCCTTTTTTCCTTATGGTCGCGACGAAGAACATCTCGCCAATGCCCGCGCGCCTTTCGAGCAGGACGGCGAACATTTAGTCAGGAAAATCGAGGGGACGGCGGACACATTGCAATTGCTGCGCCGAGATTTTCTGGGCGAACCGTACTACTACCGGCTGATCACAAATGCGTTCTCGATGTCGGCCACCACGCCCCAATCGCAGCGCTACATGAGATCGTTCGCCTATCTGCCACTCGCGCTGCGCCCCGAATCCGAAGACGCGCTGCTCATCTGTTACGGCCTGGGCGCGACGGCCGATGCGTTGGTCCGCAATTCCCAACTGCAACATGTCGATCTTGTCGATATTTCGAAGGAAGTATTTCAGCTGGCCGATGACCAATCGGGCCCGGATTATTCGAATCCATTGCGTGGGCGTTCGGCCAAGATGTTTGTCCAGGACGGTCGCTTTTTTCTTCAGGCAAATCCGCGGCGCTACGACATTATCACGGGCGAGCCGCCGCCGCCGAAAGTCGCAGGCGCGGTAAACCTTTATACCGAACAATTCTTCTCGCTCGTGAAGGGCCGTTTGAAAGAGAACGGAATCGTCACCTTCTGGCTTCCGATTTATCAACTCAGGGTCGAAGAAGTGAAAGCGATCCTGCGCGCTTTCCATAACGCTTTCCCGAATGCATCGGTCTGGGCCAGCGCCGATGAAGAGTGGATCATGATGGGCATTAACGGCCCCGGGGCAAAAGTCGAGGAGGACGATATGCGACGTTTGTGGCAAGACCCGATCACTCGTGCAGATTTGGGGCGAATCGGGCTCGAGGTTCCGGAACAATTGGCCGCGCTGTTTCTGATGGACGGCGCAGAGATCGATCGACTCACTGAAGGGACCAAGCCGCTGACCGATCTTTATCCAAAGCGTCTCACCGATGTGCCGACGGACGTCCAAGCCATTCACGATTTCGCCTTGCCTTACATGGAGGCGTCCCTGGCCGCGCGTCGCTTTCGTTCTTCGCCGTTGATTGAACGAATCTGGCCCGATCGAATGAAAACTTCAGCCGAGCCATTCTTCATCGTGCGCGAGGAACGTTTTCTTTCGACGCTGAAGCAACCGAACAGGTTCGTCGAAATCGACCTTTATCTGCGCGGTTCGCGACTCCGCGCCCCTTTGCTCGAAGTTCTGGGCAGCGACGAATTTCGCGTCGCGATCGCGGAGAGAGCGGCGCAAACATCTGCTGATTTGCCGGCGGAAGCGCTATGGGATTTGATGGCCGGCGCTCTCGCTCGGCGCGATATCGGCGGCGCGATTCAATGGCTGGAGCGCAAAAGCGAGCGAGGCACCACGCCCGATGAGATCTTGTTGCTGGTTTATTTCTACTGTTTGAATGACAACGTGGAAAAAGCGGAAGCGCTTGCCGCTGCCAATGCCAGCTCAATTCCAAAAAATTCGTTGGTTGATTGGCTGTGGGGAAAACTGCGGGCCGAGTTCAGCTTTCACCCTCCGCCATAACGGCGCTCGCTACGCCGCGGTTTCGCCGACGCGCAGGCTCATGCCCATGACTTCGAAAATGCGGTCGCGTTTTTCGAGATATCCCGATGAATCGAGATGGCGCGGTCGCGGAAGATCGACATCGACCGCTTCGATGATTCTGCCGGGACGCGGACTCATGACCAGGACGCGGTCGGCCAGTTGCACCGCTTCTTCGATGTCGTGTGTGACGAAGAGAATCGTTTTTTTCTCGCTCTGCCAGATGCGCACCAGATCAGCGCGCATTTTCAGGCGGGTGAGAAAGTCCAGCGCCCCGAATGGCTCGTCCATGTAGATGATGTCGGGATTGGCCGCGAGCGCGCGAGCGATCTCCACCCGTTGCCGCATGCCGCCGGAGAGCTCGTGCGGGTACGCATTTTCAAAACCAGCGAGACTTACCATGTCGATGTAGCGCGCGATGGTCAGATCGCGTTCTTTCTGGGTGGATTGCCGCAAACCGAAGCCGACATTTTCGCGCACGTTTAGCCAGGGAAAAACACCGTTCTCCTGGAAAACGAAAATGCGCCGCGAATTCGGGCCGTGCACCCGTTCGCCCTCGACCAACACCTCCCCGGAAGTCGCCTCAATGAATCCAGCCACGATGTTGAGCAACGTCGATTTGCCGCAGCCGCTCGGCCCAACGATGCAGACAAACTCGCCGTGCGCGACCTCGGCGCTGACGGTTTCCAAGACATCGATCTGTTCGCCGGCGCGCTTGCCTGCAAATCGCATCGACACATCGCGAATGGAAACAGCGGAGTTCATTAGCGTCGGCGTCCAGCGTAGCCCCAGCGCACCTCATCGAATTTTTCCAACTGTCGAACGAGCAGATCGAGAACCAGTCCGATCAATCCGATCATGACCATGCCAGCGACGACAAGATCGTAACGTTTGCCGGCGTTGCGCGCGTCGATGATGAGATAACCGAGTCCACTGTTGACCGCGATCATTTCGGCGGCGACCACGACCAGCCATGCGACGCCGAGCGCGATGCGAATTCCGGTAATGATCTGCGGCAGACAGGCGCGAAAAATTACCTGACGAAAAAGTTCCCCGGTGCTAAGGCCGAAGTTCTGCGCGGCGCGCAAATAGACCAGCTGCATATTTTGCACCGCAGCGATGGCCGAGACGGTGATGGGAAAGACGCTCGCCAAAAAAATCAGGAAGATGGGCGCAGCATCGCTGACGCCAAACCAAAGGATCGCGACGGGGATCCATGCGATGGGCGAGATTGGGCGAAAGACCTGGATAAACGGATTGAATGCTTGGAACGCGCGCGAGTACCAGCCCAGGACCAGACCGAGCGGCACACCGATGACAACAGCAAGCGCGAATCCCCACGAGACGCGAAAGAGCGACGCGACAATGTATTTCAGAAGCAGGCCTTTTTGGATCAGCTCAAAGATGCCGCGCGCCACATTTCCCGGCGTGGGAAATAAATCGCTGCCCGACCACCGGACGGCCAGTCCCCACACCGTCAGGAACAACGCGGCCATACCGACCGGCCGCACGATTCGCCATAACAAGGCATCCGGATCTCCGAATCGCGTCTCGCTCTTGGGAGACGGAGATGTCGATCTTTGCTCGACTGCAATTTCAGCGCCGCGGCTGTTCATTTTGATTCGGCTCCCACGCGTATGGCTGCACCGCCGTTTCGTCGGTCACGAAAGATGCGTCGGTGTAATCCTCGAAATGCGCGGTGCCGTTTAAGATCCCGGCTTCGCGACCGAGTTGTTCGATCTCTTCGAAGTCGGGCTTACGCAAAGTAAGGTTGGTGTATTTCACGCGGTCGGGCGGTTTGCTTAAGACAAACGAAAGCAATCGCGGATTCTGGTTGTAGTAATTGTTCGCCACAAACTGTGCCGCCTCCATGCGATGATCCATGCTTTTGTCGATCCACTTGCCGCTCTTCGCAATTCCATCGACCAAGCGCTGCACGGTTTCGCGATTGTTCTTGATCATGTCCTCGTGCACGGCGAGCACGCACGAAATGAAATTTGGCCAGACATCTTTCGTTAGCCAAAGCACGCGGCCATAACCGTCGAGCTCAGTCTGACCCATGAACGGCTCGCCGCTCGAAATCGCATCGACTGCTTTCGCGTAAAGCGCGGCCGGCATGTCGGGCGGCGGCATTTCGACCAGCTCAATGTCTTTGATCGTCATGTGTGCCTGTTTGAGCGCGCGAAAAATCAGCAAGCGTTGATTTGAAAAACGATTCGGCACCGCCACGCGCTTTCCGCGCAGATCTTCCATCCCGTAGATCTGCGAATCCTTGTGCACCATCACCGCCGACCCGTCGCGATGACCGAGATACACAATCTTGATCGGAACACCTTGTTCGCGCAGCGCCATCGCCATCGGCGCGAGAATGAACGTCGCCGGCGTGTAACCCGAAAGATAAGCTTCCTTCAGTTCCGGCCAGCCGTTGAAGCGAACCGGATCGAAAATGCTTTCGCCGTTCAATTGCTTGTTGATGAAATCGGTGACCGGACAGGTGAGGTGACACGTCACCGGCAAAAAGCCGATTCGGAATTTGTTTTGGCCGGCAGCTGTCGTCTGCTTCGTCCGAAAAACGTGCAGGTTGATCGACGCGTGAATGAGCGTGATGAGCGCCAGCCACCCAATCGCGATAATGATCAGGATTTTTCGAAGCGACATGGGAAGCTGAATTAGCCAGCTATGGCGAGCGTCGGCAACCTTAAAGCAGTTGATAAGGATCGACATCCACCGCCACGGCGACATCTTCCGGAAACGGCAGCTTGTCCAAAGTTTCACGCACCAGCCGGCTCAGGCGCATGACCGCTTCGCCGCGCATCAAAATGTGGAACCGGTATTGGCCTTGTAATTTTTCCAACGGCGCGGGCGTAGCGTTGCCGAGAATAAATTCCGGACCGAGCTTTTCTTTCAATCGTCGGACCAAAGTTTCGGCGGAGAGCTTGGCGCGGCCTTCGTGCGGCGACCGAACCGTGATTAAGACCGCGTGTTTGAATGGCGGAAAATCGCAGCGCTCGCGAAACTCGAGCTCCTGCTGAAAATACCCGGCGAAATCGTGGTGGCGCGCGAATTGGATCGATGGGCTGAACGGCGTGTAGGTTTGCACAAACACTTCGCCGGACGTTTCGCCGCGGCCGGCGCGGCCCGCGACCTGGGTAAGAAGTTGAAAGGTCCTTTCGCCCGCGCGGAAGTCAGGCATGTGAAGCGAAAGATCCGCATTGATAATGCCGACGAGCGTCACGTTCGGAAAATGCAAACCCTTCGCGATCATTTGCGTCCCGACGAGGATGTCGATCTTACCCGCGCGAAAATTGAGGAGCGTTTCCCGATAAGCCTGTTTCCGCGTCATCGAATCGGCGTCCATGCGTTGCACCGTCGCCTGCGGAAAGATCTGCCTGACGTTCGCCTCCACCTTTTCCGTGCCAAATCCGGAATAGATCAACGCGTCCTTGCCGCAGGCCGGACACTTTTTCGGAACAGCGGCGGTGTGGCCGCACAAATGACAGCTCAACCGCGCCATGTGTCGATGAAAGGTCAGCGCGACGCTACAATTCGGACAGTTGCGAGCTTCGCCGCAATTGCTGCAAAGGAGCGAAGTCGAAAATCCACGGCGGTTTAAAAATAAAATTGTCTGCTCGCGCTTTTCCAAACGGTCTGAAATGGCGGCGCGTAATTTTTCGGACAGGATCGCGGCAATCTTCTCTTTCCGGCGTTCCTGGCGAAGATCGACAATGCGCATGAGCGGCATTTGCTGTCCGTCCACGCGCTGGGTCAGCGCGGCCAGCTTGTATTTGCCGGTGGTCGCGTTGTGATAGCTCTCCAGCGACGGCGTCGCGCTCCCCAGAACGACCGCGCATTTCTCGATCTTTGCGCGCACGACCGCGACGTCGCGCGCGTGATAACGCGGCGCTTCCTCCTGTTTGTAGGTGGTCTCGTGTTCTTCATCGACAATGATCAGCCCGAGATTTTTCAGCGGCGCGAAGACTGCGCTGCGCGCCCCGATCACGATGCGAGCGCGCCCGGAATGGATCTTGTGCCATTCATCGTGACGCTCGCCTTCCGACAAATGACTGTGCAAAACCGCGACCGCATCGGGAACATTGGCGAAGCGTCCTTTGAATCGTTCCACCGTTTGCGGGGTCAACGCGATTTCCGGGACAAGCACAATCGCGCTGCGACCGTTCGCCACCGCCGTCGCGATCGCCTGCAAATAAATCTCAGTCTTGCCGCTGCCCGTCACGCCATGCAGTAAAATCGGCTGCGCGCTTTCCGGTGCTGCGACCGCTTTCGCGATCATCTCGAGCGCGATTCGCTGCTCCGCGTTCAGTTCAAGATTTGTCGTGGCGATGAATTGCTCCTCGCTATGCGGATCGCGCTCGACCGCTTCTTCGCGCAGCTCGGCGAAACCGCGTTTGACCAGCGCGCGCAAAGTTTGGTTGTCCATCGCGACCTTGCGCAAAAGGTCCGCCGCGCGCACCGGCCCATCTAACTGCACAATCGCCGTGAGCAGTTCCGCCTGGCGCGGAGCGCGCCGGCGCAATTGCGCAACCTCGTCAATCTCGATCTTGCGCGCGGGCTGCACGAAGAGTTGCTTCTTCCATCCGACTTCGGCCCGCCGCACCGCTTGCGGAAGCAGACTGCGCATGACCGTCGCGATCGGGCAGCAGTAATAGGTGCTCATCCATTTGCCGAGTTCGAGTAATGGCGGGCTCAATATCGGCGACTCGCCGACCACTGCTTCGATCGGCCGGATGCCGGAGGCGTCGCTTTGGTCGAGCAACGCCACGACCGTGGCGAGCGCCGACTTATCGCGAAACGGCACTCGCAAACGCGAGCCGACATCGACACGCTCGACCAATGTCTCGGGCACAAGATAATCGAGCTCCCGATAGATCGCGCGGTCGATCACGACGCGAACGTAGGTCGACTTCGGTTGCAGCACCAACGAGCTTAATTGATCCCCGGAACGTTGCATGGATTGTTAGAGCCTTGTGGGTCGATTCCTCTTTAAAATAATCTTCTGTGCCATCCTCGCGCTCGGCGCGGGCTTCGGCTATCTCGCCCTGCGCTCGGGCGATCCGGTTTACACTTTTTACGAATGGATCAGTCCGGCCCGCTTTCAGCAGTATGACAAGCTGATCCGCGCGGTGGCGACGGAAAATCATGTCGATCCCATGCTGGTGAAAGCGATTGTCTGGCGCGAGAGCCGTTTTGATCCGCAAAAAATTGGAACGGCTGGCGAACGCGGCTTGATGCAGATGAGCGCGAAAGCGGCCAATGAATGGGCGCACGAGAACAAGATCGACAATTTCCGCGCGGACGACCTGTTCGATCCGTCAACGAATCTTCACGCCGGCACCTGGTACTTCCACCACGCCTTGCAGCACTGGGAAGCTCAGACCGATCCGCTGCCGTTCGCACTCGCGGAATACAACGCCGGCGGCAGTCGTGCGCAACGCTGGGCCGGTGGCGACGCCGCCACGCCCATCCCGGCGAACGATTTTCTGCGCAACATCGATTTCCCCGGAACGCGCAAATACGTCGAGTCGATCATCCAGCGCTACCAATTCTACAAGCGGCGCGGCCGAATGTGAGTGTGCAACGGCGCACCTAGTCCGGCGTTATCGATTTCGGCAGAGGCGGCGGCTTCTTTCTGCGTCGCTCCAAAATGAAAACGATGGGAATCGCGATCGCGGTCGGTATTCCAATTAGGATGAAGACAATAAGCGCGATGACGATAAGGTCCGGCGCCAAGAGATTAGAGAAGGCTGCAACCAACATCGATTAATTATAGTTCACAGTCGGGTTACGCGAAGACGAGCGAACAAGCGCGTGGAAGTTCCGATGTCGATCTTGGCCTTGATCGTTTGAACGTTTCCAACTGTGGAGATGATTTCGTTTTGCGGATTCGCCGGCACCCAGGAGGTCAGGTCGCCTGCTGATTTCTCGACGGTGTAATTGATATCGCTGGCGGTTGTGACCTGCGTATAGGTGAACGTCAGGAAATTGCCTTCCCGTCCGACGCGCGGAAGTCCGGCTGCGTCGGGTGTGAGCGGATCGAGATGGAGCGCGTATTCGAGCAGATTTGAAATGTTGTCGCCGTCCAAATCGCCATAGGGATCGATCACGCTGTAGATCCAGGCGAGTCGGCTTGAGATGCGCGTCGCGTAGAATCCCGACGGCACGGCAGTCGCGCCGGTGACCTGAATGTAATTCGGAGGTGGATTGTCGCTTTGTAGCCAGAAATCTCGCATGTCGAAGAGCGCGGCGATGAATCCACCGTTGCCCGCGCTGTCGGTGTAAAAGTTCCCGTCGACCGAGTAGTTGATCCCGGCAAGTTTCCAGGCACCGCCATCGTTTAAGAAAACTGCGCCGCCGGAATCGCCGCTCGAAAGATGACATTCTTCCGGCAAACCATTTTGATCGAAGGTGGCGTAAAGCGTGTCGGCAATGATGATTGGGATGATGGCGGCGACAATGTTTTCACCCCAGCGTTGCACACCATCGCTCGCGCCCCAGCTCCAGCCGCGCAGGTTTCGGTCGACAAGAATTTCGCCGCCGCGTTGAGTGCCGCGACCGATCACGATCAGGTGCTTCCCAACTTCGTCGCGCTTGGTGTAGAGCGGCGCAAAGAAAGGGAATGTTTCGGCAATCTGCCAGATCGTCAGATCGGTTTCCGGATCGTTGAAGTGATTGAGGAGCGTGTAGGTCGTTCCTTGAAACGTGAAAACCGAACCGGCCTGGCCGATGTGCGTGGCCGTAATGAAAAAGTGTGGCGCGATGGGCGTCCCGAGAAACTCGCCGAATTGCCCTTCGTAATTCCAGCCGCTACCGGCAAAATCATTCGTGGGCGCGGTCGTATTTGCAGCTGGATCGCCGGTGCGAAAAAGAATGACCGCCCGCGCGCTGAGACACGCGAAGATCGACATCGTCAGAAGCGCGAGGATTTTTTTCACGGGGGTGCGCGCAAAATAGCACAACTCCGATTGTGGTGGCAGGCGTCTCGCCTGCGATTTAATGGAGGCTCGCGGCCGGGACGGCTGCCTCCACAGAAGATTCACGTGTTCGACGCTTGGCGATTCTTCGTTAAGGGTGAAGGCGATGGACAAGGCGGGGATCGCAAACGCGCTGCAGGAGATATCGACGCTTCTCGAATTGAAGGACGAGAACGTTTTTAAGATCCGCGCTTACGCGAACGCGGCGCGGTCGATTGAAGCGTGGGGCGGAAGCTTGTCCGACCTGCAAGACGAAGAAGCGCTCGCCAAAATTCCCGGGATCGGCAAAGCGATCGCGGCGAAAGTGAAGGAGCTCGCGGGAACCGGCTCACTCAAATACCTGGAGGAACTGCGCGGCGAATTTCCGGCGGCGATTCTGGAATTGTTTTCAATCTCTGGGCTCGGCGCGAAAAAAGTTAAAGCGCTGTATGAGAACTTAAAGATCACGTCGATCGAGGAATTGCAAAAGGCATGTGAGTCGGGACGGGTCGCAGAATTACCGGGCTTTGGTGAGACGACACAGGCCAAGATTTGTACCGCGATTGCGCAGCGCGCGACGCACGCAGGATCGTTTCAGCTCGGACAGGTTGCGGGCGAGGCGGAGACTTTGTTGAGCGATCTGAAGGCGCATCCCGACGTGCTTCATGTCGATCTTGCCGGAAGTTATCGCCGGCGAAGAGAGATCGTGCGCGATCTCGACCTGGTGGCGGCGACAAAAAAGCCAGACGCGGTCACGAAATTTTTCGCTGCTCATCCGCTGGTTGAATCCATCATCGCACAAGGACCGACCAAGACGAGTGTGCGTCTGCGCTCCGGCATCCAGAGTGATCTGCGCGTGGTCAGCATGGCGGAGTATCCGTTTGCGCTTAACTATTTTACCGGAAGCAAGGAGCACAACATTGAGATGCGTAACCGCGCATTGAAACGCGGCTGGACGCTGAACGAGTATCGGCTCGCGCCATTGCCGCCGGATCCGAAGAAGCCACGATCCGCATCAAAAATTCCGAAAGTGCGTGATGAAGCGGAACTCTATCGCGCGCTCGATCTCGACTTCATTCCGCCGGAGCTGCGCGAGAACTGTGGCGAGTTTGAAGCAGCGGCGAATCATTCATTGCCGCGCTTGATCGAGAAAGAAAATTTACGCGGCACATTTCATTGCCACACGGTCGCGAGCGATGGCCATAACACGCTCGAAGAAATGGCAGAGGCAGCGCAGGAGCTTGGCCTGCAGTATCTTGGCATCGCCGAGCACAGTCGCAGTTCCATCCAAGCTCACGGTCTCGACGAAGCGAAGCTGCGCGCCCAAATCGCCGCGATTCGAAAGCTGAATAAGAAATTCGACGGCTTTCGCATCTTTGCCGGCGTTGAGTGCGATATTTTGCGCGATGGCTCGCTCGATTTTCCGGACGAAATCCTGTCGGAGCTCGATTTCGTCGTCGCATCGATTCACTCCGTTTTCAATTTGAGCGAAGCGGAAATGACGAAGCGGATGATCCGCGCGATGGAAAATCCTTTTGTCACGATGCTGGGACATCCGACGGGACGGTTATTGTTGAAGCGCGAACCGTACGTTGTCGATCTTGCGGCGATCATTGATGCCGCGGCCGCAACCGGAACATGGATCGAGATCAACGCCGCACCAAAGCGGCTCGATCTCGATTGGCGCTGGTGGACATTGGCGAAGCAAAAAGGAGTAAAGTGCGTCATCAATCCGGACGCGCATCGCGTCGAGCGTCTACAAGATCTCTGGTTCGGCATCGGCGTGGCTCGCAAAGGCTGGCTGACGAAAGCAGACGTAATGAATTGTTTGCCGCTGGGTAAGATCGAGCAGGAACTGAGACGCAAGCGCGAGCGACTGAAATAGAATAGCGCGGCCGCGCATCGGCTGTCATTCCGAACGGAGTGAGGAACCTCACAATTATCGAACGGGTTATCCTCGATGCTGGCTAGCAAGTCATCGGTCGTGAACACAATTGCTTCTGGGAGGTCCCTCGCCGTCTACGCGGCTCGGGATGACACACGGTTTTTTACGCGCAAGCCTCGCGCTGCGGCATGAACATCGTTAGGCACTTGCACGCGCCGCCGGCTTTCAAAAACTCGCTCATCGGCAATTCGTGGCAGCGATAGTCGCGCTCTTTCAGGATCGCGACGAGTTTTGGGGCGCCTTCGGGCAAAACGATGTCGGGGGCGAGGACAACCGCGTTGCAAGAAAAGTGCGCCGCTTCTTCCGGCGAAACATCGATGAGTCCTTTGACATGGTCGCGAATGGCGCGCTGGCCGTATTCGTCGAATGCAGCCGGAAACCAGAACGCGCTTCCGTCGGGCAACGGACAGAAGCAGGTGTCGAGATGATAAAAACGTGGATCGACAAGTTCCACCGAGATGACGAGACAGCCGAGGATGTCGGCGACAGCGCGATGCGATTGGATATCGGAGCGAAATTTGTAGCCGCAGAAAAGCGCGTCGCCGCCGAAGAGCGCGTCGCCTTCGCCTTCAAAGTAAAGATTCTCCGGCAACCACGCCGTTTCGTAGCCATGCTCTTCCATCCAGCGAACGAAATGCGGCGCTTCCCCAGCGCGTTCTTTGTGACGAAAATTGCTTGGAATAAACTTTTTTCCGACAGTAAGACCGGCATTGGCGGTGAAGACCATGTCGGGTAATCGCGGCTGCGGCGGAACGAGATGGATTTTTGCGCCCAGATTCGAAAGCGTCGCCTCCAAACCCTTCCATTGCTTCTGGACGAGCGCCGTCTCGGCCCCGCGCGCGCGGCTCATCCACGGATTGATTTCGTATTCGATCCCGTAATGATCGGGCGGGCAAAGCAGCAGCTCGCGCATAAGCATTACCTGCGGCGCCGGCTTTCGCCGGTGCGATCATCACCGGCGAGCGCCTCGGCCAGTTCGCGCAGAAACGGCTCCACATCTGTGACCAAACCGATCGATTGCAGCGGTTGGTGCTCGATGGCGCGTTCCACTGCCGTTGGATCGATATCCACGCAAACTGTTTTCACGGTCGGGGCAAGCATGGCGGCGACGGCGAGGGAATGCTGCACAGTGCCGAGCAGAAAGACATGTGTGATATTGGCAAGTTTTTCGCGCATGATTTTTTGCGCCTCGATCACGTCCGTCGTAACCCCGGGAATCGGCCCTTCATCACGGATCGATCCAGTAAGCACAATGTCGACTTTGTGGCGAACGCAGGCGTGCATGACGCCGCGAGTGAGAATTTTCTTCTCGACTGCAGCCGCGATTCCTTTCGTTTCGCGCAGAATGTTGATCGCGCGCATGTGGTTCTCGTGGCCGCCGGTGCCAAAGGCGCGCTCCGGACTCACGCCCAACGACGTTCCGAACAACGCTCGCTCGGCGTCGTAAACAGCGAAAGCATTTCCGGCGAAGAGCCGATCGACATATCCGCGTTCGATGAGGCGGACCAAATGTTCGCCCGCGCCGGTACGGACAATGGCGGGTCCGCCGACGATTGCGATTTTTCCACCGGCCGCCCGTGCGCGCTGCAATTCATGCGCTAACTCCCGAATGACTGCCGACTTTGGTTCGTCGGCCGCGATACTCGCATTGATGAATTGAAAAACATCGGTGTGTGATGTGGCGCGCTGCACTGGCACGACGCGGACGCCCTGATGGCCCACGACAATTTCATCGCCTTTGCGCACATCGAAAAACTTCGCCGCGTGAGCCGTGCGCTTTTTTGTGTCCACCGCGATGGCGCTGTCCATCATCGCCGGCTTCACTTCGATCTCCCGGCCTTTGAGCCGGACAAAAGTCTGCTGATTGGTGGTGACGTAGAACTCGCGCGGGAAAACGCCATTGGCCGGCGCTTTTTCCAGTTGGACGTCGGCGCGACGCACCACTTCGGCGCCATGTTGACGGAGTCGCAGAACTAGATCATCGAGCGCTTCGGTCGTCTCGGCCGAGACTTCGATTCGCGCAAAACTCTGGTCGGCTCGCTTCTTGCCGATTCTGATTTCACCGATCTTGAAGTTGGCGCCGCGGGTCAGAATCTGATCGAGCACCTTGGGCAGGATGAGCGAATCGATAATGTGCCCGCGCAACTCGATCGTTTCGGAAAACATCCCGAAATTTACCCGGGGGAAGCGACCGCGCCAGTAAACTGAGATTGTTGTAGCGGCGCTTGTGCCAAGCGCCGAAGGTCATAGTTAGGCATGTAAGATCGACAATGGAAAATTCCATTCCCATGACCAACAATGAAGACTTGCCGGCGTTGACAGCGAAAATTTGCGTGGCCCTGGCGGTCAAGCCGGAGATTTTTATCACGCACCCAGCCGAGCTGCGGATCTTGCGCTCGATGAGTGAAGACGAGCTGCGGCAATTTGCGGAAGAGCATGGCTGGCACGTGGTGCGTCGCCTTGGCGGACGGCGGATCGAATTTTACAACGACGCGTCCGCGCGCGCGGAACTTTAGGAACGAGACTTTCATTCATCGCGAAATCGTGCCGCCTCTGGTACGAATTCCGCTGCAAAAGCAGTAGCCGAAGCAGCTTCTCCAACGCGGCATAAACGGTTTGCGCGAGTTTAAAAATAAATTTCACAGCGTTGAGAAAGCGAAAGCGTTAGTCCCCCGGCGCGCTGATCGGCATATTTGCAGCCGCAGTCTCTTGCTCATCGCCGCGCTGGCGATGTTCGGTGCCGCTCCAGCAAATGCGATTGTCGATCTTGACGGCGATGGAATGAGCGACGTCTGGCAGCAGAAGTTCGGCGCGGTCGGGATCAATCCAAACGGAGATGACGATCGAGACGGGCAGACAAATTTCGCCGAGAGCGTGGCGGGGACGAACCCATTCGACGCCACATCCGTCTTTAAACTTACGCGTATCAGCGTCGGCGGCGGATTCGTGACTCTGAGTTGGACGACGGCGATCGGCCAGCGTTATCAAGTGCAGAGCAGTCCAACGATTACGAATCCGACCTGGCAGGATCTTGGCACGCCCTTGGTCGGGACCGGTCAGGAAATGACGACGACGCTCGGGCTGCCCGCCGGCGCAAACTATTTTCGCGTCCGCGTCGGCAGTCAGGATTCGGACAGTGACGGAATCACGGATTGGGAAGAAGCGATGATCGGATTCGATGCGCACACTTCCTACAGCGGCGGCAACACGACGGACGATCTGACGAGGTTGAAGGCGCTCCTGCAGGCGAGTTCGAACACAGTGACGGTAGTCGCGAGCGACCCGTACGCGACACGATTGGGCGGAGACACGGGAACATTCACGATTGCGCGAAGTGGCAGGCTCAACGCAATCACGGTCAATTACACAGTCAGCGGCACGGCGATACCGGGGACGGATTACGTTCCATTAAGCGGCGCCGTGACGGTGCCATTTGGCGTGAACGCGATGACAATCGTAGTAACTCCAAATTCGAGCGCAGCAGCATCGACGGTTGCGCGCACGATTATTCTCAATCTGGCCGCGGGTTCCGGTTACACAACGGCCGCGCCGACGAGCGCCACGGTCAGCATCGGAGCAGAGGCCGGCGCCAACTCGGTGTTGCAGGAGATCTGGCTGAATCTTCCCGACAACTATAATGGCGTTGCCGACATTCCGGTCACGACACCGCCGACGACATCGCGCGTTCTCGTCACTTTGGAGCAGCCGCAGAATTGGGCGGATCATTACGGCACGCGTGTTCGCGGCTACATCGTCCCGCCGACGACCGGCAATTACACATTTTGGATTGCGAGCGACGATCAAAGCGAATTGTGGATATCGACCGACGACCAGCCGGCGAATCTTGTCCGCCGCGGTTACGTGACGGGATACACGAATTCACGACAGTGGACGAAATATCCTGAGCAGAAGTCGCCACTGCTCGCGCTCACGGCCGGCCAGAAATATTACTTCGAAGTTCTGCAACGAGAATTTGGTTACGGCGATAACATGGCGGTCGGTTGGTTCAAACCGGGCGAAAGCGGCGCCGGCACATCGCCGAGCCAGGTTGTGCCCGGTTCTGCCCTGGCGCCGTACACTCCACCTGTCGTTCCAGTCGGCCAAACAACCCTTTATCTCACAGCGCTGATTCCGCAGGGCGGCGCGATCAGCAACGGTACCGGCAGCGCGACGCTGCGCCTGAGCGCGGACGAAACCTACGCGATCATTTCGCTTAACTACAACAATCTGACCTCGCCGGTGATCGCCGCGCACGTTCACGGTCCGGCCGATGCCAACCAGAGCGCCGGCATTTTGTACGACATCGATAGTTCGACTCCGCAAAGTGACGGTACGTATTTGTGGACATTTGTTCCGGTCGGGACCAACTCGGTGACCGACATCGTTGACGCGATCAAGAGCGGCCGCACTTACGTCAACGTTCACACTTCGAATTATCCCAATGGCGAGATTCGCGGCCAGCTCGGTCTCACCATCGGCACGAGTAATTTCACGCCGCCGCCCGATCCGCCGCCATGGACGGATGATCACACCGACGCGAACGCAGCCGCACGCTTTCTGACGCAGGCGACTTTTGGACCGGACGCGGAATCAATCGCGGCAGTACAAGCCAACGGCTACAGCTCATTTCTCGATCAACAATTTGCCGCGCCGGTCACGTTGCATTTGCCCTATGTCGATGCTTACGAGGCCGCCCACCCCGGCGCCACTTCCATCGATCAAACGCAGCAGGCGTGGTGGAAAGCCGCGATCACCGGGCCGGATCAGTTGCGGCAGCGCGTGGCCTTCGCGTTAAGCGAAATCTTCGTCGTCTCAGATCAAAACGGTGACCTGGGACAACAGCCGTTCGGAATGTCCGGCTACTATGATCTCTTGCTCAATGATGCGTTCGGCAATTTCCGCCAGCTGCTCGAGGACGTGACGTTGAGTCCGGTCATGGGCGTGTATCTCAACATGCTCCTCAACGACAAACCGAATCCCGCCACCGGCACGTCGCCGAATGAGAACTATGCCCGCGAGGTCATGCAGCTCTTCACCGTCGGACTGAACAAACTTAATCCGGACGGCACGCTCCTGCTCGACAGTCAGAACCGTCCGATCACCACTTACGATCAAAACGTCGTCATCGGTCTCGCCCACGTGTTCACCGGCTGGGGCTGGACGCCGGTCAATGGCAATCCGCAGTTTTACTTTTATCCGCAAAACTATCGCGCGCCCATGCTCGCGTTCCCCGATCACCACGACACAGGACAAAAACGGGTGCTCGACAATGTCGTTTTGCCGGCCGGCCAAACGCAGTCGCAGGACTTGAAGGACGCGCTCGACATCATCTTCAATCATCCAAACGTCGGACCGTTTATCAGCCGTGAGCTGATTCAACGGCTCGTCACCAGCAATCCGAGTCCGGCTTACGTGTATCGCGTCGCGAAAGTTTTCAAAGACAATGGCCAGGGTGTGCGCGGCGATCTCAAAGCGGTCGTGCGTGCGATCCTGCTCGATTATGAGGCGCGCAATCAAACTGCGCCGACGACCAACACTTTCGGGCACGAACGCGAGCCGGTCGTTCGTTACGCAAATCTTCAGCGCGCATTCCACGCGTCGGCCGCGAACGGCATCTACGACGTTCCGTGGCCGCAGGATTCGTTAGGCCAGCTCGCGCTCGATTCACCAACCGTCTTCAATTTCTTCGAGCCGAGTTACGCGCAGCCCGGCCCGATTGCCGCGGCCGGCCTGGTCTCGCCCGAGT
>JGI12630J15595_10000043_pt1 | contig 17702 bp, 14 predicted proteins | sample JacPinW_OM2H0_M1_FD_15595 | JGI IMG/M metagenome (IMG submission 15595) | reverse complement strand
CACGGCAACGGATGTCTATGATCCGGTCGTGCGCATTGCACGGAAGCTACGACCGGCGCGTGCTGCTCAGCCGAGCCCTGCNNCGGCCGGTGGCCCGCAGGGCGCCACGCCNCCCCAGCGATTCGCNGTCAAAGACGTCGTACGCCTGAAGACCCGCGGCCGTCGGTTCGCACGCGTCGGCAAGGTGCTGCCCGACGGCAGGCTCGAAGTGTGGGTGCTGCACATGAACGGCAAGGTCCAACATTGGGACGGCCCCAAAGTCGTGCGCGCCTCGGACGTTACAAACAACTACGGTCCGCTCGACGAGGTCGGGATCGGCGGCAAGCTGGTCGAGCAGTACATCACCGAGGACCACGCGGCCGAGCATCACGGCTAAGTTCTAGAAATCGGCTCGCAATCGCCCTGAGAAGAATTACGTGCGATGGCCGTTATAGCAGGGACGGTTCGGCCTGACATCGTTTCCTAGGGCTCTCGGCGAACCTCATGACCCCGCTGGAACCAGCGGGGTTTTCTTTTCGGATCGAAATTACTGGGCCGTGTTGCGTGTCTCAAAATGGCCGAAAACGGGGCTTTGGACGGAACTTCTCAAGCCCCAAAATGCCGTTTCGAGTGGTACAGGCAGTAACTCGACCGGCTTGCAACCGTTGTATCTGCAGGCGATGTCTACGGCCCGCAGCGTGACGCACTTCGTGGCTCTGGTCGGCCTCACCGCCGGCGTAGCCGGTTGCGGAGTTGTGGGCTACCCGGCCGCGGTCCCGCCGGCTCATACGCAGGTCTTCCGATCTGAGCCTGCCTCACCGCTGCCTGCCGGCGTCGACGCCCTGACCGGACTGCAGCAGAGGCCGATGAGGCCGCCCACCCTGGCGTCAAATGAGACCTGTTCGGCTTCCTCTCAGGCTGATCTAAAAGCGATGGCGCCGAACTACGGAGCCGGTGTCGGGCCCGTCTACATGTCGGGCCAGGACAGCTGGTACTCAGGCGGGCAGACAGCGCTCCTCATGGTCGACTCCCAATACTCCGGACCGCTGCTGGTGCGGTCGTTCCAGTTGGGGGGTGACGGGAAATCGACGGTCACGCTCACGGATTTACCCTCTCCTGCCAACGCCAACGCCACGGACAAGGAAAGGCAGCATGGGGTGTCTGTCGTTCCCGCGGTCCAAACGACGGGAGGCGGCTTGTATTTGGGCGCGGTGCCCCCGACTTCCTTCTGGAGAGCCTGGATCGGCACGCTCGCCACCGTCCGCGCTGGATGCTTTGGGCTTCAGGTGGACGGAGACGTATTCACCGAGTTCATCGTGTTCGAAGTCAACCCAGGAAATCCGCCACCCGGCTAGCCGCAGCGCCTCCCTTCAGCCTCGCGGCCGGCGCGGACCACGTTGAAGGGGTGTCAGTGCCAGGAGCCCCGTCGCTGCGGTGCCGTCCTCCTCGACCTCATCTCGTGGAAGCTGTCTGTCCATGGTGGGCCGTGAAGGACTCGAACCTTCGACCAACCGGTTATGAGCCGGCCGCTCTAACCACCTGAGCTAACGGCCCTGGACGACACCTATTTTGCCTGCTGGCCTCGGCGGCAGTTTGAACGGCGCCACCTTTGGCCGGAAGATATCTTCGGGCATTCGCGCCAGGGGCTCGTGGACCTTAACCGGAAAGGGCACCTGGCCAAGGACATCTTTGACTTCGAGGCCGGGCGCGATCTCGATCAAGGCCAGGCCGTCGGGCTCGAGGCGGAACACAGCACGTTCCGTCACGTAAAGGACTTGCTGATTGTTTCTGCGCGCCTGTTCGGCGCTAAACGTCAGTTGGTCGACGCGATTGACGAACTTCTCGTGGCTGCCCTCGAGGGTGAAGCAAAAACAAACCAGCCTGGCGCTCTGCGTGATATCGATGAAGCCGCCGGCGCCGATCACCCGTCCGCCCAGGCGACTCACGTTGACGTTGCCATGTTGATCNACCTGACCGGCGCCCATGAACGTAGCGTCCAGTCCCCCACCGTTGTAGAAATCGAACTGGCTGGCGTGCGGGATGATTGCCGTCGGATGCGCCGTGATTCCGAAGTCGACACGACCGGCCGGCACGCCGCCGTAGACGCCGGACTCGACCGTCAGCGTAATTTTGTCCGAGAGGCCGGCCTCGGCCAGCGCCGGCCCGACGCTATCGCCCGGGATGCCGGTGCCAATGTTCACGATGTCGCCTTGATGCAAATATCTAATGGCACGACGGCCGATCGCCAGCCGGGTAGAAAATTCTGCACGCGGCAATTCGGCCCCCGTTGATGCAGAGATGTATTTCTCGTCGAAGAACGTCCCGTCTGTCTGCCGATGCTGTCGCTCCGGGTCGGGCGCCTGAACAACGAGGTCCACGAGTGCGCCGGGAACCGTCACCTGTCTGGGTGCGATCGCGCCGCGGGCGACGAGCTTCTTGGCCTGGCAGATGACCAGGCCATTCGAGTTATGCGCAGCCTGGGCGATCGCCAGCGCGTCAAGCATCACAGCCTCTTCGTCCGTCGAGCAATTGCCTTCCTGGTCTACGGCGCTGGCGCGAAAAATGCCGATGTCGATTTTGAAGCTGCGATAGAACATGAACTCCTGGCCGTCGATGATCTGGATCGAAACATAGTCGGGCGCGTGGTCGCGGGCCGGCTGGTTGACTTTGCCGGATTCAAGCCTGGGGTCGACGAACGTGCCGAGGCCAATACGGGTCAAATTTCCGGGGCGGCCCGCAGCAATGGCTCGATAGAGCGTGGATAGTTGCCCCTGGGGCAGGCAGACGGCTTCGGCCAGGCCCTGTCCTAAGAACGCTGACATCCGGGGCATGAGGCCCCAGTGCGAACCGACGATGCGCTTGGCCAGACCCTCCACGGCGAAGTGCTCGAATCCAATCTTGCGGTTCGATTGGCCGGCCGCATGGACGATCACGAGATCCCGCGGGTGGCCGGTCTCCAGGAACGTATTTTCTATGGCTTCGTAAAGCGCCTCGGCGACGCCCATCAGGGTGAACCCGTCGACGGCGACGGTGGCACCGTCCGGGATCCGAGCGACAGCCTCCTTAACCGAGGCTATTCTCACCGGGACGTCATAGCACGTAGCCGCCGCCGACGTTGATCACTTCGCCGGTGACGTAGCCCGCTTCGTCGGACGCCAGGAAGGCGACGACCGCGGCAACGTCGGCCGGCTGGCCTGCCCGGCCCAATGGGATCTTGGCAACTTGTTGTTCCCGGATCGCGTCCGGGATACCTCTGGTCATGGTCGTATCGATAAAGCCCGGACAGATCGCATTGACTGTCACCTGGGAGCGAGCTAATTCTTTGGCTGCTGTCCGGCTCAGGCCGACGACGCCGGCCTTGGCCGCTGCGTAGTTGGCCTGGCCCACGTTTCCCATCCAACTAGCCGAAGAAATATTTACTATCCGGCCCGAGCCCGCGGGACGCATGATGCGGCTGGCCGCCCTGGTCATGAAGAACACGCCAGTCAAATCAACGGCGATCACCTGGTGCCATTGTTCGTCGGTCATTTTGTGCAACATCGCATCGCGATTGATCCCGGCATTGTTGACGAGAATGTCCAACCGGCCGTAGCGATGGTGAACGTCCTGGACCAGCGCATCGCACTGCACGGCGTTCGATACGTCGAGGCGAAGGCCGATGCCGGCGGGACTCAGAGTCGATGCAACGCTGGTCGCGTCGCTCTCGTTCACATCGGCACACACGACGATGGCACCTTCCTGAGCGAGTTTGCGGGCGATGCCCTCGCCGATGCCGCGGCCGGCTCCCGTAACAATTGCGACTTTGTTGGTCAGCAAGTCCCCAGATAGTAACGCTCGAGGCGCCAAGCGAAACGTCGGGGTCACGGCTTCACGACGTCCGTAAGCCCGGTATTCGAATCGCAACGAATGGCCGTTAGGTTGAACGCAATACGTGGGGCCAGCATGAAGATCAGCACACTCGCGTCTATGACCGTTCTTGGCGGCACCATGGCCAGCAGCCTGATGCTGAGCCCGGTGCCGAAGCATGCGGCTGCGCCGGCGGCGCCCATCGTCGCGCCGGTGCTGGCCTTCACCGGACCGGCGACCGCGATCCGTCGCGTCAGGCACGCGACTGATCTGGAAGCACCGGCAACGCCGACTGAGATCTACGAACAGTACGTCCCGCCACCGCCTGACCCGACGCCGGCGCAGGTCGCGGCCGTGCCACAAGCTTGGGCTCCGTCAGCGTCGCCCGGATACGTGACGTTTCCCGTGCCTATCTACCGGCAAACTCGAAACCTGAACTGCGAGACGGCCGCGATGCAGATGGGGCTTGCCTACTACGGTCATTACTACAGTCAGGACGCCTTGTTCGCGTACGAGAATGCGGATTTGCGCCGCGCCACTTGGGTTAATGGCANGCTGCATTGGGGCGATCCGTACACGAACTTCGTCGGCGACGTGAATGGCAGTGAAACCGCACTGACCGGATACGGCGTTTACTNTCCGGTGATTCTCGCCATCGCACGGTCACATGGCGTGCCCAATGCGTACGGTGGTGAGGGCTTCTCGGCGGCGACTGTTTACGCTGAACTGGCCGCCGGACACCCGGTCCAGATCTGGATGGAAGCCAGATGGTCGCGGCCCGCGCTGCGTACATGGACCGCGTGGGACGGCCGCATCATCCGGTATTCGCTGGCCGAACACTCGGTGATTCTCACTGGGGTCTCCCCCACCCAGGTCCGCGTCAACGACGACCAGTTTGGAAGCCAGTACTGGGTCAGCAAGGGGACGTTCGAATCGAGCTGGCGCGACTTCAACAACATGGCCGTTGTCTACCGGTAACGGGCGAGCCACCCGCGGCCGCGCTACTCCCGTGTTTCAGCCGCCAGGTATCGCAACGCGAGCCGGACCGGCCCATGCCGGCTTAGATGCAACAACGGGACTTCACCCTCGGCAAGCAGGCCGAGCCGCCTGACCAGGTACAGCCAGGCTCCCGTTGTTAGCGCCGTCAGCACCAGCGCGACGACGACCAGCACACGCGTCGGAAGGCGCAAGAACGCCAAGGGCAATAAGAGCAAATACGGCAACGCGGCCACCAGACATCTTCCGGCGTAACCCCAGGGAATAGACAGCGTGGCACGATCGAAGGCCCACCAGGCCGTAAAGCTCAAGATCAGGGTGAGCGCCGTGGTCAGACCAACGGCGACGACCGCGCCCCAGAGGCCGAAGCTCTGGATCAGCCAGAAGTCGGCGAGCGCGGCGAAGCCCAGTTGCACGATCGTTATCAGCGCGTTCAACCAGGCTAACTCCCGGACGCGCACGACCAGGCCCCATGGTGTCGCCAATAACGCGAAAACGAAAAATATCAACATCACCGGAGCGATCTGTTCGGCCGGTGGTAGGCGACCCGATGTATAGATCTTGATTATTGGCGCGAGTAGCGCGCCTCCGGCGAACGCCAACGGAAATGCCACAAGAAAAATGCCCTTGTAGAACGCGCTGACGGCTGCGCGCACCCGTGAACTTTCCTGACGCCAGCCTTCCAGGGTGCCGACGACCCAGGCGCCCGTCAGCAGGCTTGGGATCAGAGAGACAAGTCGCTGCGGAATGTTGTACCCCGTGTCGTAATAGGCAACGGCCGTCGAGCCGGCAAAGCGCAATAGAAAAACATTTTCAAACTGCAGGCCCACGGCCGAGGCGATCAGCAGGCTCGGCAGCCAGCCGCTCGCGTAGACGAGCAATCGCCGCCAGCCCACCCGGTCGCCCGGGATCCCCTGGGCTCGACGAATCCGGCGCAAGAGAATAGTTAAGTAAGTGACCGCGAGAGCAGACTGGCCGACCGCGCCGGCCACCAGCACGGCTCGCAGATCGGCGCCCCGTTGCAAGAACACCACGGCGAGCCCCAGGGTTAGTGCCCCGGCGATCGGGGTCGCGATCGCCTGGCTGCGCATGTCGTAGATCGCCACCAGCGCGAAGGACAGGACCCCGGCGGTGATGCCGCCGAGGAGCAACACGGTCCCAAGGGCCAGTAGATCAGCGACGTGCGCGTGCAGCACGGCGTCGATCGCCGGGCGAAACACAAAGACCAGGGCACTCGTCACCAGCCAGACCGCAACAATCGCGATCGCGCTTTTGCGCAGCAGGTCGTGCGCGGCGGCCCGGTCGCCGCGTCCGAGGACCTCGGGCAGGTAACGGAGCAACCCCTGGTCCTGGCCGAACGTAGCCAGCAAGGCGATGTACACGAGAACGCTAAGGACAAACGTGTAGCGGCCGTACTCGGCGGCCGGAAGGCGACGGATCAGGAAGGCGCCCAGGGCAAGCGTCGCGATCGCGCTCGCCGCCCGCCAAGCGATCGTCCAGCCGACCAGGGCCGTCGTCCGGTCCGCCAGCCCAGAGCGCGCGGGATCGACTGACGCCATGACCTCGCGGGATTATAGGGGGGTTCCGGCTACAATGCCCGGCGATGTTCCTGTGGACGGACCTGGTCGACTTGGTCCGTCGCCCATTTAGAGCCCTGAGGCTGATCGATGCGCGGCGGCGTCTGGCTGACGGCCTGCTGGCCCTGGGTCTGTCCGTGACGCTGCCGGCCGCCGTCGCAGAAATCGCGGCGTTGGGGCCGTTTCGCCCGCCCGCTAATCTCGGCTCGCTGCCGTCGCTCACGGCGCAGGGCGCTGATATCTATGCGCGTTGGGTCTACATGCATCGATTCCTGATCCCGGTCTATGGCATTGGCGTCAGTCTTCTTCTCTGGATGGCAGCCGCCGGCTTGATCCACGGACTCGCGAGGGCGCTGGGGGGTCGCGGCAACTTCGCGGGCCTGGTGAAACTGCTGGGCTACGCCGCGCTCGTCGGACTGGTCGCCGTTCCCGTCGGCCTGGTGGACGCGCTGCTCAAGGTGCAGGGCAACGCCCGGGCCGAGCTGTTCGTCGGCCAGCTGGCCGGTCTGCTGGCCGTGGCGATCTTTCTCTGGCAGAACGCGCTGCTCGTGATTGCGACGCGCGATCACTATGCGATATCGACGGAACGCGCCGTTGCCGCCGTCATCGGGCCGATTGGCGCGGTCCTGGTCCTGACTATCGCGCTGGTTATTCTGGCGATTGTCTTGACGATCATCGCCCAGCAGCCGGCATGAACGATGGCCGGTTCCCGGGAAGCTTTTTCTGGGGCAGCGCCACGGCAGCGCATCAGGTCGAGGGTGGCAATCACGCCAACGACTGGTGGGCTTGGGAGCAGGTCCCCGGGCATATCAAGAACGGCGATCGCTCAGACCCGGCTTGCGAGCATTACCGGCGTTTTGCGTCCGACTTCGACTTATTGAAGTCTTTGCACCAAAACGCCCACCGACTGTCTCTCGAGTGGTCTCGTATCGAGCCCGCGCCCGGCGAGTTCTCGTCGACGGCGATCGCGCATTACCGGGATGTTCTGCAGGCTCTGCGCGACCGAGGCATGGAGCCGTTGGTGACGCTACATCACTTCACGAATCCGACCTGGATCGCGCAGGCAGGCGGCTGGGAGGCACCCCAAACGGCTGAGTACTTCGCCCGGTTCGCCGAGCGCGTCACGGACGAGCTGGCCGGCCTGGCCAGGTTCTGGATCACGATCAACGAGCCCACGGTCGTCGCCTATCAGGGTTACATCCACGGTGAGTGGCCGCCGGGTAAACGCGACTTTGGGACGGCCTTGCGCGTCGTGGTGACGCTGCTTCGGGGCCACTGGCTCGCCTACGAGCGGATCAAGCGCCGGCATTCCGAGCTGCAGGTCGGGCTTGCGCATCATCTACGGGTCTTCGACCCGGCCCGCTGGTTCGCGCCGCAAGACCGGGCCGTGGCGGCGGCATTTAACGCGGTTTTCAATCAGAGCATATTGCGCTCGCTTCGAAAGGGACGGCTGGTTTTTCCATTGACGCGAAACGGCTTGACGCAAAACGGCAATCCGAGTGGTCCACCGCAGAGCCAGGATTTTATTGGCCTGAATTACTACACCCGGGAGCTCGTGAAATTCAATCATCGATATGGCGCCGAACTCTTCGGCCAGCGGGTGCTCGCCGAGCCCGCCCTGCGCTCGGACCTATCCTGGGAACTCTATCCGGAGGGCCTGTACCGAACGTTAATGGCGTTACGCCGCGAGCAGCTGCCGATCTATGTGACTGAAAATGGCATTGCCGACCGTGATGATGCGTTGCGACCGGAATTTCTGCTGACGCACATCGCGGCGATGCTTCGGGCGATCCAGGCCGGCGCGCCCGTCCGTGGCTACATGCACTGGACCTGCTTCGATAATTTTGAGTGGGCGGAGGGCTATAGCGCCAAATTCGGCCTGATCGCCTGCGATCCAGTGACCCAGGAACGCCGGGTCCGGCCCAGCGCAAGACTCTATGCCGAGATCTGCCGCACCAACCAGGTTCCGGCTAGCGTCGAGCTTCCGCCAGAGCCTCGACTGTCTGATGAGGCCGGCGGCCCGACTGACTTTCGCTGAGCCGCTCCGACGGGCGTGGTGGGTCGCCAACGAGAAATCGTTGCTCCATCTGGGCGATGACCTGGCCGGATACTTCGAGCTCTGCGCTGACCCGGTAGACGCCGTCGGCGTGCAGCCGGACGACCGGCTCAGCCACGGCGATCGCTGGATCGAGCTGATCCGGGATCGTGACCCAGTCCTGGCCATGGAATCGTCTCTTTGCGAACCAGCCGCGAACCTCGCGCCAAAGGCTCGTATCATGCGCNCGCTCGCGCTGAATATGCCAGCGAAGGCGGGCCCGGCCGTGGCGGGCGGGGTCATCATTGATGCAGACGATCCGCAAGTGCTGGAGCCGTCCGCGCGGCAGCCGGAGCAGCAGGCCGTCGACGGCCGCCTGGTTCTCCGGTAGATCAACGGTCAGGTACAGCGGCGCAAACGCGTCGGCGACCACGCGATACGCGCGCTTGGGACGTCGGGCCTGGTCCACGATCGACGCCGTGATCGCCGGGAAACTATCGACCAGTTGGAAGAGCAATACGCCGCCACAGTGGGCGAACTTCTGGCGGCGAAAGCGATCGATCGCAAAGCGAAGTAGATGCGCCTGGTACTCCTGGCTGGCGCGGACATAGCCATCGCGGCTGGGGTGCGCCGAGGGCGGCCCGATGCCGCTACGCAGCCATTCCGCGGGTTGGTAGCCGGCGTAGCGCCAGTTCTCGTCGTCGTCGGCAACGGGCCAGCCACGATTCAGGTGCCGCCACACCGGCGAGTTGGCGTTGGGGAGCGCCTGGGCGCCGACTTCAGAAACGAACGCCGGGCTGAGCCCTCCCAGGTCCCGCCAGTGGCCGTGGGACCAGCCGTGGCCGCAATGCAGGTCCTGGTCGCCCGCGCCCGCGAGCGCCGGACGTGACGGATCGAGGCTTCGTAAGAGTCCGGCCGCCTCTTCATCGACGTCGAGGTTCAGTTGCTCCGTGTGACGCTCGCCCAACCAGGCCTGCGAGCGGCTCCACGGTGGGTCGGCGTGAACGGCGTAGTTGATCACGCTCGGGCGGTTAAAGAGCAAATGCACCATCTCTTCGGCCTGGGCCGTAACGGCTTCTCGGAAAAAGGCCAGCGACCGGCCGTCGGAACGATGAATATATGACCCCGTCATGGGCATGTCCTGCCAAAGCATGATTCCGGCACGATCCGCCGCGTCATACAGGCCCGGGGGCTCGAGGTGAGCATTGAGGCGCAGCATGTCCATGTTGGCCTGTCGGGCCAACTGGACGTCGGATCGCAACAGCTCGTCAGCGGCCGCGTCCAGGAAAAATTCGCTGCAGTAATTCGCGCCGCGCATGAACATCGGCCTGCCGTTTATCGAGTAAGTCCAGCCTTCGGCGCGGGTCTGCAGCCGGACCTCACGGATGCCGAAGGTCTCGCTCAGGCTGGAACTCTTGCGTTCATCGGCGCTGATCTCGACATTGGCTTTGTAGAGGGCGGGGTCGCCATGCGCCCACGGGTACCAGAGTTGCGGATCCGGCAGGGCCAGCTCGACGACGACGTCCTGGATAGCATGTCCATCGAGCCGGAAGGCGCGGCGCATTTCCAGGGGCGCGCCGCCCGAAAAATTATCCGGCGCGACCCGGATGAGCAGCTCACCGGTCATGATCCGGCCATCCAGGTTACGCAACCGCGTGCGCAGTGTGAGACGCGCGAGGTCACCCTGCTCAACGCGAGGCTCGCAGTGCATCCATTCGGCGACCACGTGACCCACCTGCTCGAGCAAGACGGGCTGCCAGAGGCCCATGGGGACGTGCCAGACGTACTGCTCGCCCAGGCGCCCCAGTTCCCGGCTCGGGTAGGGCTTCGCGTCTGAGTCATTGAAGAGGCCCATCAGGTGGCGTTTCGCGGCGAGGTCGGTCTCGACGGGGGCCTCGATGCACACGGCCAGTAGGTTTTCCTCCAGCAGGAACGACGAGATATCGAAGCTGAACGGCGCGAAATAGCCGTAATGGCTGCCGAGCAGGCGGCCGTTCAGCCAGACGTTGGCGACCAGGAACGCGCCTTCAAAACGCAGGAGGGTTCGTTGTCGATGACGCGGTCTTGGAAAGCGGAGTCGATACCAGATCGCCTCGTTGCCGCTGGTGGCGCCGTGCAGGCGGGGCACCTGAGCCGGGGCCCAGGCGTCGTCGTCGAAGTCGAGCCGGGGGAAGCCGCGATCTTCACCCTCGCCGAGGGTCGCGATCGCCATCCGCCAGCCGGTCGTCAGCTCCTGTCGATTCAGGGCTTGCCTTGGAAACAATGATAGGCAGTCATTCAGGGCCATCAGCGCGTCCTCTCCGACATCGCACCGTCGACGGACCGGACCCGATAGAACTCGGGGGACTTGTGGAATTCATCGGCGTAGCCTTCTGCCAGATGCTGCTCGACGTCGTCCGTGCCGGTCGCCTCCAACAGCACCAGCACACAGCCACCGAAGCCACCCCCCATCATCCGGGCGCCGATCACCTGGGACATCCCGGCGGCGAGCTCCACGAGGCAGTCAAGCTCCCGGCAGCTTACCGCGAAATCGAGTCGAAGGCTCTCATGAGATGCGTAGAGAATCGGCCCGAGGCCGCGGGGCGCGCGCCGGCGAAGGGCATCGGCCGCCCGCAGGACCCGCGCATTCTCGGTGACCACGTGGCGTGCACGGTGTCGCTCAATTGGGTTGGCGATGCGCTCGAGGTCCGGCTCCGTGGCGTCGCGAAGGCTCGACAGCCCCATGGCTCTGGCAGCCGCTTCGCACTCAGCCCGGCGCTGGTTGTAGGCCGAGGCGGCCAGCTCGTGATGCACGCGGCTATCCGCGAGCAGCCAAGCAAGCCGTCCGTCCGGTAACGGCACCTGCTCTTCCTGCATCGACCGGCAATCGAGCAGGATGGCGTTGCCCCCGCGAGCTTTCAATGCCGTGAATTGATCCATGATGCCGGTCCTCGCGCCAACGAAGACGTTCTCGGCCGTCTGGCAGAGCCGGGCGATCTCCAGCGCGGGCATCTCGATGCCCCGGGCAGCCAGCATCGCAACGGCGCCGGCGACCTCGAGCGCACCCGATGAGCTCAGGCCGGATCCCACCGGTAGGTCCGAGGCGACGAATACATCGAAGCCGGGGCCGGCGCCGTGATGCTTGTCGATCTCACGAGCGACACCGACGAGATAATCCCCCCAGTTGCCCTGGCGCCGGGAGGGCAAGGCATCGAGATCAATCGCTGCCTGGTATCGATCGCTGCGCAAGGCAACGCGACCGTCTCGCCGCAGTCGAAGGGCAACGGCCACATGGCGATCGATCGCCGCCGGAAGCACGAAACCCTCGTTATAGTCCGTGTGCTCGCCGATGATATTCATCCGCCCGGGCGCGACGGCGACGGCGCCCGGCGGATAGCCAAACGCCTGGCGGAAGCCATTGCGGGCGCGTTCATCAAGTTGGTGTGGTGCGCTCATGGACGATCCATCCGGGCGAAGAGCCAGTCCAGCGCCTCTGTCGGACTCGCGGCGACCGGCAGCTCAGGCTCTGTTCGTCGCTCGCGATCAAAACGCCACGTCTTGATGCCGATGGTCGGTCGCCGGTTGCGCAACGCGAGCGCGATCTCGGACAACGTGCCGAGGCCGCCGCCGAGGGCGACGACGCCATCGGCGGTCAAAGCCAGGATGGCGTTCCGGCCGTGAGCGAGTCCGGTGGCGATCGCCACGTCGATGTACTGGTTTGCCTCCTGCGTGTCGTCACCCGGAAGCAACCCGATGGTCAGACCACCGGCGGCTTGGGCGCCGCGCGCGGCGTGCTCCATCACGCCGGTCAGCCCGCCGCAAATCAGGACGGCGTCACGTTCCGCAATGCCGCGGCCCAGCTCGAAGGCCAGATCCGCAAGTGACGTCTGGGGGTCTGACTCACCGCAGACCGCAACCAGGCGCCGTCGTGAGCTCAACGACTACGAACTATAGCCCTAGATCGTCCTGAGTGGAATAACACTGGCTTGCTTGAAATTTCGGATGCTGACCTGAGCCGCCAGGTGCGATGCGACGTCGCGATAGACCGCGGCCAGCGGCGAATCCGGCTCGTGGACCATCAGCGGCACGCCCGAGCCACCGCCCTCGCGAATGCGCCGATCCAGCGGGATCTCACCAAGGAACGGAATGTTCATGCGCTCCGCCAGGGCCTTCGCACCGCCGTGGTCGAAGATCTCTTCGCGTTGGCCGCAATGCGGACAAACGAAGTAACTCATGTTCTCGACCAGCCCGAGGTTCGGGACTTTCAATGTGTTGAACATCTGGATGGCTCGGCCGACATCGGCCGTCGCGACGTCCTGGGGCGTCGACACGACGACGGCGCCGGTCATTGGGATGCTCTGCGACATCGTCAGTTGCACGTCGCCGGTACCTGGCGGTAGGTCGACAACGAGATAGTCGAGCTCGCCCCAGTTGACGTCGAAAAGAAATTGCCTGACGGCACCCGAGAGCATCGGCCCGCGCCAGATGGCCGGCTTATCGGCCTCGATGAAGAATGCGATCGAAATAATCTTGAGGCCGTAGCGCTGAATCGGGATGATCTTCTCGTTCTCGGCGTAGGGCTTCTCGTGTTCGGCCCCCAGCAGAATTGGCACATTCGGACCGTAGACGTCGGCGTCGAGTACCCCGACTCGCGCGCCGAGCTGCGACAGCGCTAGCGCAATGTTCACGGCGCAGGTCGACTTGCCGACGCCACCCTTCCCGGCGCCCACGGAGATAATATTTCTGACCCCCTGCACTTGCTGCTTCTGCGGCACGCCACCGGTCCGCGAGACCTGGGCGTCCCACTTGATCTCCGCCTTGGGCGAGCCCGGCAGCGTGGCCAGCGCCGCGTCGATGTCATCGTGAATCTTGTTCTTCAGGGGACAGGCCGGCGTCGTGAGGACGACCCGCATGCCGATCGTCCCGGCGTCGATGACGGCCACGTCCTGGATCATCTTGAGCTCCATCATCGGGCGGTGAAGCTCCGGATCCTGCACCCGGGCGAGTGCCTCGAGAACCGTCGCTTCCGAGAGTTGCGTAACAGCCATCGCCATTCAGTTTACCCCGAGCTTCGAATGTAACTCAGGATGATGTCGTCGATCAGCCGCTCCACCGGAGCCAGGTCATCGGTAAAGACAATCCTGTTCGCCGGGACCCGCCGGATATTGCCGGTCGCAAACGCGTCGGCAATGATCGGCTGCAGCTTCGGGTTGGTCTCTGCGTGGGCCCGTGCCACGAATCGGTCCACGGTGGCCGGGGCGGACGTCGCGTAGATCACGGTGTTGGTGAACCGCTGGTTGGTCTCGATCGTAAAGACGTTCGGGAAAACGGCGTTGAGCGTGCCGCTCAGGGCGTCGACGAGCCGATTGTCCGTCGGCGTGCGCCCAACGTTGATCGCCAGCACGCCATCGGGCTGGAGGTGGGCTTTGGCACTTTCGAAGAATTCGCGGGTTGTCAAATAGAACGGGATGTAAGGCTGCCGGTACGCATCAACCAGAATCACGTCATAGCGACCGGCCTGGGTCGCCATCCAGTAGCGCCCATCGGCCACGGTGACGTGCAGGTTGGGCTCCGTCATGTTGAAGTAGCGCCGGCCGACGTCGACGATCTTCGGGTCGAGCTCGACCCCGTCGATTGGGATCGGCCCGTCGATCGCCGTAAATTGCCGAGCCACCGTCCCGCCGGCCAGCCCAACCAGGGCGATGCGGCGCGGAACCTGGCCGGATCCGAAGTAGGGCGCCAACAGGACGTCGTCCCAGTAGCCGTGGGTGTAGAGGCTGGTCGGATCGTAGATTGAATGCACCGCCGAGCCCTCATCGAGGAGTAACTGCGTCTCGGTGCCGCTGTGGATGACCTGAATGTAGTTATAAGCCGACTCCGTCTCGAAAACGCGCGTCCCGTAGGTGGCGGCGCGGATGGCGCCTCCCGACAGCAGCGCCAACGCGACGATCACTACGGGGATCAGTAAATACAGCCGCCGCCGGCCACGCTCGTACAAACCGGCGGCCGAGATGGCGCCCAGTAGAAACGCAAGAACAAAGATCGTGGGTCGCGTCCCATAGGTCGGGATCAGCCAAAACACCGGAATGAACGTTCCCAGGATGCTGCCCAGCGTCGACAGGGCATAGACGGCGCCCGCCGCGTTGCCGGCCGTTTCCAGCTCCCGGATCCGCAGCCGGATGACGAACGGCGACACCATGCCGAGCAGAATGACCGGCGCCGCAAAGAGAACGATCACCGAGAACAGCGAGCCAAGCACCAGGCCGACGGACACCTGGGCGAAGCCAGTCTGAGCCAGGGAAAGGATGGGTTTCGAAACGATCGGGATGGCGGCGGTCAGCAGCGCCGCAGCCGCCGTGATCTGAAACAGAAGCCGCGAGTCAGGTCGCCGATCGGCGAGCCGCCCGCCCGCGTAGTAACCAATCGTCAGGTAAATCAAGATCAGCCCGATCAGCGTGCCCCAGATAAAGAGCGACTGCCCGAAGAAGGGCGCCAGCAGCCGCGACGCGGCAAACTCGATACCCAGGCTCGCGAGCCCCCCGGTAAACGCCAGGGGAAGCAAGAGACGCCGGCGCCAGGCGGCCGCCGGTGATGCGAGCTGTGCCAACCCCCCCAATTCAGGCTTGATCTCAGGCCGCATGCGGGCCCTGATGTCTTATTTCGCCGCGACCGTGCCTAGGAGCGGGGCCGCGTAATCGTAGCGCCAGATCAAAGTGGCGAGGTCATGGCCTTCGGGCTCGAGGGCAACCGCTTGTTCGTAGACATAGAAATAGACGTTCTCGAACGTCCAGTTGCCGAGCTGGCGGTCGCGAAAGCTAGCCTGCAGCCGGCCGTCCGTCTCGCCCGCTGCGAAGAGCGCCGTCGCCGAGTCGTAGATCGATCGGAGGATTCTCAGCTGCGCTTCCAGTTCCTCGATGATCGTGACCGAGGCGCGTTCGAACTTGAGCTTGGCGATCCGCCGGCGCAAATCGTTGATTTCGAGCATGTACTCGTCCATGCATCAAGTTTATTCAAGAATTGTTGCGAGTAACAGTCCCCACCCTGCCCTCCCCCAGACGGGAGAGTACTGAACTTAGCTGATCAGGGAGTGCGTGGCGACCATCGGGGCAATCAGGATGGCAATGATATTGACGACTTTGATCATCGGGTTGATCGCAGGCCCCGCCGTGTCTTTGTTGGGGTCCCCTACCGTNTCNCCGGTCACGGCGGCNGCATGGGTCTCCGTGCCCTTGCCCCCATAATGGCCGTCCTCGATGTACTTCTTNGCGTTATCCCAGGCGCCGCCGCCGGACGTCATCTGGATGGCCAGGAAGATGCCGGTCACGATGCTCCCGATCANCAGGCCGCCGAGAGCCTTCGGTCCCAGGGTGAAGCCCACCAGCAGCGGCGCGGCCACCGGGATCAGCCCGGGGATGATCATTTCGCGCTGGGCCGCGCGCGTGACGAGATCGACCGCGCGACCGTACTCCGGCTGCGCGGTGCCTTCCATCAGGCCCTTGATCTCGCGGAACTGCCGCCGGACTTCCACCACGACTTGACCGGCTGCCCTCCCGACCGCCAGCATGCTCAGCGAACCGAACAGGAACGGCAGGATGCCACCGAAAAAGAGCCCGACGATCACCAGGGGGTCGGTCAGGTCGAATGCCAGGCGCGTGCCACGCCCAACTTCGGTCGTATACGACGAGAACAGCACGAGGGCGGCCAGCCCGGCGGAGCCGATCGCGTAGCCCTTCGTGACGGCCTTCGTCGTGTTGCCGACGGCGTCCAGCGGATCGGTGATATTGCGCACGGACTCTGGCAGGTTCGCCATCTCGGCGATGCCCCCGGCATTGTCCGTAATCGGCCCATAGGCATCGATGGCGACGATGATGCCGGTCATTGAGAGCATCGACATCGCGGCGATCGCGATCCCGTAGAGACCAAACTGGAAATTCGACACAAGAATGCCGACGCCAATGACGAGCACGGGAAGCGCCGTGCTGATCATGCCGATCGCCTGTCCGGCGATGATGTTGGTGGCGGCGCCGGTCGTCGACGCCCGCGCAATCAGCCGCACCGGCGGAAAGTCGGCACTGGTGAAGAACTCGGTGATGGCTACCAGCGCGATGGTGACGACGACGCCTACGACGGCAGCCCAGAAGAGATTGAAGTTCAGGCCGATCAGGACCGTCACCGCGAGAAAGCCCGCCAGCGCGAGCACGGCACTGATGGCCAGGCCTCGATACAGAGCGCCCATGATCCAGGTACCCCGGCCGAGCCGCACGAACATGGTGCCGATCACGGTGGCAATGATCGAGATGGCACCGAGGATCAACGGGTAGAGCACGTACTGGACTTTTCCGGGGAACAGCAGGCTGCCCAGCAGCATGGCGGCTATGGCCGTGACGGCGTAGGTCTCGAACAGGTCGGCCGCCATCCCGGCGCAGTCGCCCACGTTGTCTCCGACGTTGTCCGCGATGACCGCTGGGTTGCGCGGATCGTCTTCAGGAATACCCGCTTCGACTTTGCCGACCAGGTCGGCGCCGACGTCGGCCGCCTTGGTGAAGATCCCCCCACCGAGCCTGGCGAAGACGCTGATCAGGCTGGCACCGAATGCCAGGCCAACGAGTGACTGGGGTTTCTGAAAGACCCAGTAAGAAACGGCGACGCCCAGCAATCCGAGGCCGACCACGAAGAGGCCCGTGACCGCGCCGCCACGAAAGGCTAGTTGGAGCGCCGCGTCCAGTCCGCGGGTGGCCGCCTGCGCGGTCCGCACGTTCGCCCGCACGGAGACGTTCATCCCCACGTAGCCGGCCAGGGCCGAGCAGCCGGCACCGACGACGTAGAGGACGCCGGTCTCCCAGTTGATCGCAAACGTGATGACCAGGGCGAGGACGACCCCAATAACGGCGATGACGCCGTACTGCCGGTTGAGGTAGGCGGCGGCGCCTTCCTGGATGGCGCGCGCGATCCGCTGCATGGTTTCGTTTCCCGGATTGGCCATCAGCACCCAGCGCGTCAGATAGCCGCCGTAGGCGAGCGCGATCAAGGCCGCGACGCTGACCAATGCCAGGACAGCCGTCGACGACGAGTCATCAATGGTGATCGCGGCCGCGACGAACAGAGTCAGCGCCTCCCTTCCTTAGTGTGGGTGCACCAAAAAACGCCCGCCGTATTGTAGAGCCTCGGCCCGATTATGTCCTTGGACGGCCGAACAACGCCAGCACCTGGTCCCGGATCCATTTCGGCGGTGGTACACCGCCGGGCCGCAGACGGTCGGGACCGGTGACGACGACGTCTTCGGCGGCTTC
>JGI12630J15595_10000042_pt1 | contig 17731 bp, 15 predicted proteins | sample JacPinW_OM2H0_M1_FD_15595 | JGI IMG/M metagenome (IMG submission 15595) | reverse complement strand
ACCCGGCATGCGCGCCTGCATCAGGCGCGCGGTTCGTTCCGAGACGATGATTTCCTCATGCAGCGCGATGTGATCGCTATGCGCGTGCGAGACAAAGGCGAACCGTTTTGCGTCCCGGGGATCGAGCCACAAATCTGCCTCCGGCACGTAAAGGCCGCGCTCATAGCGAACATCAATCACGCATGAATTTACGCGCGCTCTTTCCCGCGCCAAACATCGCGCCCGCATTGACATGCTAAGATAGAGCCAGTTTGATTAGTCCGATGAGGATGGCGGTTGCCGCAATTGCTTTGTTGGTCTCGCTCGGTTGGGTCCGCGCCGAGCCAGAACCGAGATTGCTGGAAAGGGTGACGCCGTTGCCGACGGCGTTGGACCGCGATTTTCGGTTTCGCAAAACGAAACTGTTTTATTTGGGTGAGAAGGCGGCGCCGGGCACCAAACAGAAACAGCAGCTTTCAAAGGCAGGCGAGGACACGAGCGCAAACGCCGGTGCGAAATCTAAATCGACCAGTGTGGTGCAGGAGGCGTCCATCACCTTTGAGCGGCAATACCGGCTTTTCGGGGCCGTCACTAAGCTCGACCAGCATCAGCGTTTTGGGGATTACCTCGATTTTTTCTGGCAAGCCCGGCGACCGGCTGACGTTACGGTGCGTCTGGAATATCGCCAGGAAAAGCTCCATGCCCACGTCCAGGCCCAGGAAATTTCCTATGCCGGCGTTCGCGGCAGCCGCAAGACCGAATTTAAAGTCGTCGGCGACGATTATTTCGACAATGGCCGCATTGTTGCCTGGCGCTGTTTGTTGATCGAGCAGGGTCGCGTGGTGGCCGAGAACCGATCCTTCATGTGGCGCTAGACGCGACGCCGTCCCGACGTTTGACAGTTTCCCTGTCGATCTTGTATTCTGTAGTTGAGCCGTGCAGTCATCGATTCAAGTAGGGGTGAACGGGCCTGCCGTTTGGGTAAAGGTGGAAGGGAAGGGAAGTTTCCTAAACAGCGGGAACCTCAAAGAGTTCGCGCAAGAAATGGTAAACCGCGGCTATCGCGAATTTATCATTGATCTGGAGAACTGCGCCATGATGGATTCCACCTTCATGGGCACGATGGCCGGTGTCGCCTTGCGCTTGAAGGAGCTTGGTCGCGGACACCTGCACGTGGTCCATTGCGGACCTCGCAGCCGCGAGCTGCTTTCCGGTCTGGGGTTGGATCAAATTTTCAGCATTCATTCCAACGGCGCGGTCTCGCCGGAATGTTCGGAGTTGGACCAGGACGCCGCTGCCGCCGCTGCGCAGCAGAGAAAAAGGGAAACCACCCGGACGATGTTGGAAGCACACGAAGCACTCTGCCAGGTGGCGCCAGAAAATTTATTCCGATTCAAAGACGTTCTCGACTACCTCAAGCAAGACCTTCATCAACAGAACGCGGCGAAGTAATCTGGCCGGTTTGCCATGTGGCCAATTTTTCTTCTCGCGCTGCTCGTGGCGTTTCTCGTCGGGTGGGCCTTCAGCGTGCGGGCGCTGACCCGCCGCATTCATGTGCTCGAGCGTTCCAAAGAGGAGATCCAGGTCGAAGAAACGCTGGTCTTCGATTTTTTGCACGGCCTGGGCGAAGCGTTTCGAGAAACGATCCGGCCTAACGATCTCCATCGTCTCATTGTCGAAGGCGCGACCCGCATTCTTGACGCGCAAGGCGGCGCGCTTTATCTGGCCGACCGCACCGGCACGAAATTAACGCCGGCCTTTATTTCCAAAGGTTGCCTGCCGCTGGTCGAAGTGCCGGCGCACATTTTGGAGCAGGCCGCTATTACGCCCATCGCGCTGGAAAGTTACCTGCGTCTTCACACCGTCATTGCGGGCGAAGGTGTGATCGGGCGCGTTTGGCAAACGGGTCAACCGGTGTCTTTGAATGACGTTTCCGAAGCGCCCGAGCTCGCGAAACTGCGCGACTCGTCGCTCGCCACCGCGTCGGTCATGGTGACGCCGTTGCTCTACGGAAAACAAAACATGGGTGTGCTCGCCGTTGGCAACAGCCCGGGCGCTGCGCCTTTCAGTCAGAGCGATTTCGTCGTTTTCAAATCGATTTCCGAGCAATCCGCTTTCGCCCTTTACAACGCCATCATCTATTCGGAAGCGAACGAAAAGAAACGCCTCGATCACGACCTCGAGATCGCGCGCGACATCCAGCGCATCTTGCTTCCGGCCGAATCGCCGTCCATCAGCGGATTCGAGATCAGCGGCATCAACGTCCCGGCGCGCCAGGTCAGCGGCGATTATTTCGATTATATTAAAGTCGACGACGAACACCTCGGCGTTGCCATTGCCGATGTTTCCGGGAAAGGCGTGCCGGCGTCGCTCATCATGGCGATTTGCCGCAGCGTCTTGCGCAGCCAGGCTACGGGTAATTGCTCGCCCTCCGATGTTTTGAAAAAAGTGAACCGCCAGCTTTATCCCGACATCAAGGAAGACATGTTCATCAGCATGGCTTATCTCATTCTCGATCATGCGCGGAACAAGGTCACCCTCGCGCGCGCCGGACACGATGCGCCTTTGCTTTACAAGCGCGACACGGAGACGGTCACGACGTTGAAACCGCCGGGTCTCGTGGTCGGGATCGACAGCGGCACCGTCTTCGATCGGTTGACCAACGACTTCGACGTTCGACTGGAGCGCGGCGATTGCCTTCTTCTTTATACCGATGGCGTAACCGAAGCGCTCGATGCCGATGGAACCGAATTTGGCTTGGAACGCACCATCCAGGCCGTGCAGGCCAGCGCGGGAAGTGGCGCATCTGCGATTATTACACGAGTAATAGACGATCTGCGTAACTTCGTCGGTTCGCAGCCGCAGAACGACGACATTACCTTGATCGCCATTCGCAAGACATGAAGAAAACCAACGATCCCGACCCTTCCGCAAGATCGACATCTGCGCCGACTTCGACTGAAGACGGCGATGATCCCATGGCGAGTATGCAGGCCGATCTCGATCGCTTTCGGGATTTGGCGCTCCGCAGCCAGGCCGACTTCGAGAATTACAAAAAGCGTTGCGCCCGCGAAAAAGAAGAGGGGATCAAGTTCGCCAACACGGGGCTGCTCGAGAAACTTGTCCCGATCGTCGACAACTTCGAGCTCGGCCTCGAAGCCGCGCGCGGCGAAGGCGAGAAGTCGCCGATCTATTCCGGTATGAGCCTGGTCCTGAAACAGCTCAACGATTTTCTCGCCGATCATGGTTTGCAACCGATCGAAGCGGTCGGGCAAAAATTCGATCCCAATCTGCACGAAGCCATCGCGCACGAGCCAAGCAACGAAGTTCCGGAGGAGCACGTCGTCCGCCAGACGCGGCGCGGTTATCGGTTCAAAGATCGTTTGTTGCGGCCATCGAGCGTGGTCGTTTCGAGCGGGCCAAAACGTGACAAGTGACGAGTGACGAGTGACGAGTAAAATTGGGCGCGACGACTGCTGACTCTTGTCACTCGTCACCTGTCACTCATCACTATTCTGAATGGCGACGATAAAGAAGCGCGATTACTACGAAGTCCTCGGCGTGCAGAAAACTGCCGTGCAGGAGGAGATCAAGCGCGCTTATCGCAAGCTCGCGGTCAAGTTTCATCCCGACAAAAATCCGGACGACGCGCACGCCGAAGAAAAATTTAAAGAACTGGGGGAAGCGTACGACGTGCTGATGGATGACGACAAACGCGCCGCCTACGACCGCTACGGTCATGCCGCCTTCGCGCAGGGCGGTGGCGGATTTGGCCGCGGCGGATTTCACGATCCCTTCGACATTTTCCGCGAAGTCTTTGGCGGCGGGATCTTCGAAACGTTTTTCGGCGGCGCGGCGACGGAGCAAGATCGACAACGTGGCGCCGATCTGCGTTATGACATGCAGATCACGCTCGAGGAAGCCGCTTTCGGCGTCGAAAAAGAAATCGAGGTGCGCAAGCTCGATACCTGCGAGAAGTGCAACGGCACCGGCGCGGAGGGCGGCTCGCGCTCGATCAATTGTCCCGCCTGCGGCGGACGTGGGCAGGTCATCACCTCACGCGGATTTTTCCAAGTCTCGCAAACCTGTCCACGCTGTCGCGGCGTCGGGCACATCATCGAGAAACCGTGCCGGCAATGCGACGGCGAAGGCCGCGTTGAAAAGGCGGCGCGCATCAAATTGAAAATCCCGGCTGGGATTGCGACCGGTTCGCGCCTGCGTTCCTCACGCAACGGTGAGGCCGGCATCCGCGGCGGGCCGCAGGGCGATCTCTACGTCGTCATTCACGTCAAGGAACACAAGATCTTCCAGCGCGAAGAGGACAATCTCTACTGCGAAGTGCCGATCCAGTTTACGGTCGCGGCGCTTGGCGGCGAAGTGGACGTGCCCACGCTCGAAGGAAAAGCGAACCTCAAAGTCCCGGCCGGAACACAAAGCGGACAAATCTTCAAGCTGCGCAGCAAAGGCATCGTCAATGTGAATGGGCGTGAACGCGGAGATTTGCTCGCGCGCCTCATCGTCGAAGTCCCTTCGCGCTTGAACGCGGAACAGCGCCAGAAGCTCGAAGAATTCTCGAACTTGTGCGGCGAGGAAAACACGCCGATGCGCAAAAGCTTCTTCGAACGCGCCAAGGAATTTTTCCAATAACCGCGGATTACGCGGATCAAGACGGATAAAGATTTTTGATCAGGAAAGCACGAAAGCAGGAATGGAGTTTGATTTGAAAGTTTGTTTTCCTGCTTTCCTCATTTCCTGATTGAGTTTTCTGCTTCTTCATCTGCGTTATCCGCGTAATCCGCGGTTGTCGGCCAAGATCGACATCGATTTCGAGACATGCACCGGCGCCGCCTCGTGCGAATCTATTTCGTATGAAAGAAGATACGAAGGTCACCCGCCAAAAGATGATCGACTTGCTCAATGAAGATCTCGCCCGCGAATATCAGGCCATTATCGCCTACGTGATTTACAGTCAGACAATGAAAGGCGCGGAATACAATCATATCGCGCAGGAATTGGAAGCGCATGCCGGCGAAGAATTGCAGCACGCCATCAAAGTCGCCAAGCAGATCGATTACTTCAACGGCACGCCCACGAACAAACCCAAGGAAGTAAAAATGTCCGACAAGCCCAAGGACATGTTGCGATTCGATCTCGAGAACGAACGGCAAACTCTGATCAATTACCGCCAGCGCGTCCGGCAGGCTGATGAAATGGGCGAGTACGCGCTTGGCGAAGTGTTGCGCGAAATCATTGCGCAAGAGCAGGAACATCTTCAGGACCTCGCCGACGCTCTTGGCATCGACACGCCCAAGATCGAGTAGTTGGCTCTGTCCGCAGATTTCTGTTTTTCTGATTCGCTGGTTCCGTTAAAACGGCGGCATGGCTGATCAAATACCGCCACCACCTCCTCAATCACCTTCTCCCGCGCGACCCGCCCTTGCCACTGCTCCGGCCGCAGTTGGAGCCTGGTCCTCGCAATCCTTTCATTTTTCTGCGGTTTCATTTTCACGGCCATACCAGCCGTTATTTGCGGTCACGTCGCTCGTTCTCGCATTCGCAAATCGGGCGGCGCGCTTGGCGGCATGGGCCTCGCCACTGCCGGACTGATTCTGGGCTACATCGCTTTGGCAATAAATCTGATGGGCCTTCCGCTTCTGATCGACATGATAAAGTCCGACCGCGAGCGGGTACGTCGGCTTGCCGTCGAAAGGAAGGAAATGACTTCGGACGACAGCAAGATCCGGGTCATGGTCCCCGGGGATTGGGTCAAACTACCCCAACTGCACGACGCGGCGCCGATACGGGTGGGCAATAAAGAGAAAGAACAATATTTGATCGTGCTGACCGATGCGAAATCCGATCTCGGGAACATGTCCTTGGAAAAACATCATCAAACCACGCGCGACGGGATGTCGGAGAAAATGAAGGATGCGTCGGCGAGCGCGCCCGTTTCGTTAACAATTGGCGATCATCCTGCGATCCAGGACGAATTAAGCGGAACAAAGGATAGGACCGACGTAGTTTTTCTGCACACCACCGTCGATACCGGCGAGCATTATCATCAAATTCTCGCCTGGACGTTGAAGTCGCGCTGGGAACAGAACAAGGAACTGCTGCGCGAAGTTACTCGCACCTTTCACGGCGAAAAGTAAACGCCATCTCGATCGGTTTAACCGCGGATTACGCGGATGAACACGGATAAAGATTTTTAATAAGGAAAGCAGGAAAGCAGGAATGGGAATTTGATTTGAGAGTTTGTTTTCCTGCTTTCCTCATTTCCTGATTAAATCTGCTTCTTCCATCTGCGTTATCCGCGTAATCCGCGGTTAATTGTTATGCACCGCTTTTACATCTCACCGGAAAATTGGAATCCGGATGCGCTCGTCTTGAGCGGAAGCGAAGCGCATCACGCGCGCGATGTGCTGCGCATGGAACGTGGCAACAAGCTCGTTGTTTTTAACGGGCAGGGACGCGAGATCACGGCGGAAGTTGTCGATCTTCGAGAAAAAAATGAAATTCGGTTGCGCAAATTGCATGAAGCGCAAACGCCGCCGTTGCAATGCCGGATCGTGCTCGGCCAGGCGATTCCGAAAGGGAAGAACATGGACCTCATCGTGCAAAAAGCGGTCGAGATCGGCGCATCGGAAATCGCGCCGTTGATTTCCGAGCGCACGATTGTCGATCTTGATGCAAAAGATGCTGCGCAAAAACAAACGAAGTGGCAGCAGGTCGCGATCGAAGCGGCCAAACAATGCGGACAAAACTGGCTGCCGGAGGTTCACACTCCGCGAAAGCTCAAAGATTTTTTTTCTTCTGTAGAGGCTGATGCCAGTCCGGCTCGGACCGTGTCGCCTGCACGACTTTCGGATTCGCAGCGGACACGGCTGCCACCACAGAAGAGTGGTTTCGATCTGCAATTGATCGGTTCGCTGCAATCCGACGCGCAGCATCTGAAGAAAATTTTAGCGGATTACGCATCGGCAAATGCCAGTCCGGCTCGGACTGTTTTGATGCTCGTCGGTCCGGAAGGCGATTTCACTCCGGCCGAGCTGGCTTTGGCGAAGAGTCACGGCTGTCGTCCGATCACGCTCGGCCCGATTATTCTGCGCGTGGAAACGGCTGCCATTTATTGTCTCAGCGTGCTCTCGTACGAGCTACTGTAATGGGACCTCGCACGACGGCCACAACGGTCACGAAGGTTTCGGAGAAGCAACTCCGATTCGTTGTGTCCGCTGTGGACTTTGGGCGAGGAAAAAGTCTTCGGACTTTTCGTCACGAAATCGTCACGGACAAGTAGGGCGAAATCCTACAAAAAAGGTTTGACGAATTTGTGTCGCTTTGTCAGGCTCCGCCCGACACCGAAAATTCGGAAAGCAAAAGTGACCTATCTATGAAACGTGCCAGTCGATTCTCATACCTTTTTGTTGCGCTAACCCTCTGCGCGCTTTTGGGAAGCGCGACCGTCGCCAACGCCGGCAGTCGCCATCTCAAACGGCAGCGCATTGCCAAGGGAGCTTCGGTCACGCGCCTTGGCGCCTCCAAATTGGCGGAAAGATTTGCCGGAGATGCGACTCCGGCCGGCGCCACTACACTCGCGCTCGGGCTCGCCGCCCCGCTCGCGCCGTTGGCCGACGGTGTTTGGATTTTTAATACTAACGCCACCGCAGCGCCCTGGAGTACCACGGCGAATTGGAGCGGTGGAACGATCGCCGACGCTGGCGGCCTCGCGGATTTTAGCACGATCAATATCACAGGAGCCCGCAATCCCGATATAGACACGACATCGCGTACGGTGCGCAGAATCGATATTGGGGACACGAATAACACCCATAGCTACACGATTTCGGCTAGCGGTGGCGCTAGTTTGATCTTCGATAACACCGCGAACAGTGCGAATGCCCAGCTTAACGAAACCGCCACGAGCCATGGCGATACCATTTCGGCCCCGATTATTTTGACTAGTTCTCTTGATATCACGAACCCTACCGTAAACACGCTCACGCTTTCCGGTGCGATCAGTGGTTCTGGCGCTCTGAATTTAGCGTCTGGCACCTTGGCTCTCGGCACGTCAGTTAGCACCTACAGTGGTGGTACAACGCTCAGCGGTGGGAGCAAGATCACCATCGGCGCCTCGGGGACGCCGCTTGGCAGCGGTACGTTAACTCTTTCGGGCGGTACTCTCCAGATAACCGCAAGCCACAGCACCGCCATGGCAAACAATGTGGTGTTAACTGCAGACAGCGCGCTAAGCACGACATCCACTGCAAACCCCTCGATTCTCAACTTTAGCGGCACGCTTTCCGGCACTGCTGGAACGCTTACGCTGCGTAGCGACGCCACAGCTGGTCAACTTGACGTAAGATTTTCCGGTGGAGATTTCACCATGAGTCGGCCAATCGTCATAGACAACGGTGTAACTGGCGGCACTGCGAGACTTACCGATTTCAACGCGACTGGCACCACCCATACTTATGACGGCGTGATTTCCGGTAACGGCAGTTATAATCGGTCCGTGTCGTCCGGAACTGGTGGAACTACAATTTTTACTGCCAGTAACACATACACAGGCACAACGACGGTCAACAGCGGTATCCTTCAACTTGGTAGTGGCGGAACGACGGGTTCGCTCTCAGCCAGTAGCGCAATCACGGTAAACACTGCCGGAACCTTCGCGATTAATCGCAGCAACGCGGTTGTTCAGGGAACTGACTTTAGCGGAGCGGCTATTGCGGGAGCCGGCAAATTTCTGCAAGCCGGAAGCGGCACGACGACCTTGAACATCGCGAATACTTATAGCGGCGGCACGACGATCAGCGGTGGCACGCTCATCGCGAGTGCTGACGGCGCGCTTGGTACCGGCAACGTGAGCCTAACTGGCGGGACCGTTACACTGACTCTGCAAAGCGGCGCGACAAACAATTACATAGCGGACACCGCCAGTATTAGCATCGTGAGCGGAGCTGTAACAAACCTGAACTATGCGCTCGGACAGACCGACATCGTTAACGGCATCACGCTTGGGGGTGTGGTGCAGACGGCTCAGGGTACCTACGGAAGCTCAACCAGCGGCGCAACTTTTCAATCGGCCTTCTTCACCGGTAACGGAACTCTTACTTTGGTTCCCGAGCCCTCGACCTGGATGATGATCGGTGTTGGCGCGGTGCTGCTCGCGGGTGTGCAACGTTTTCGCCGCAAGTAGAGTTAAGATTTCCTTCTAGTCGCCTCTTCGGGAGATTTTCCGGAGAGGCGTTTTTGTTTTCTGGCTAATAAATCCTACAGAGGCAAGAACCGCGGATTACGCGGATATCACGGATGCGGAAGACAGATTATTCTTTTTGATCCGTCTGCATCCGCGTAATCCGCGCGGTTAATAAATGTAGGGCGCGGAGAGTTGGAACGCGTTCTTGATTAGCTCGAATTGCGGCTTGGCATTCTCGGCGAAGATGACTTCGACGACGTCGAACCGGAAAAGAATGTCGGGATTGTCGAGCATCCGCAGCCAGGCCAGCGCACCGCGTGAGATGCGCTTCTGTTGATCAGGCCGAATCGCTTCGAACGGCCGGCCGAATCGTTCGCTCCCGCGCGTTTTTACTTCGACAAAGACGAGCGTGTCTTTGTCGCGACAGACGATGTCGATCTCGCCGCCGCTGCGCCCCTTGAAATTTCGGTAGAGGACTTTGTAACCGTTCTGCCGGAGAAAACGGCCGGCCGCTTTCTCGCCGCGGACTCCGCTCCGCAGATGCTCGGGCGATTTCTTTGGGCGCCAAAGATTTCTAAGGAAAGCAGGAACGCAGGAAGAAAAACCCCCGACTTTGCCTTCTCCGTTTGCCAACTCAGAGTGCATGATATCAGCGTCCTGATTGTGCGGTCGGTTTTTCCTGCTTTCCTGCGTTCCTAAGCGATTTGTTCGAGGAAAAGAAGCGGCTGCGCCACCGGCTCGAAAGATCGGCGATGGATCGGACAAGGCCCGAGTTCATGGAGTCTGGTGAGGTGGAGTTCCGTGCCGTAACCTTTGTGCTGGCTGAAACAGTATTCAGGAAATTGCGCGCAAAAGTCACGCATCATCATATCGCGCGTCACTTTCGCGATGACACTGGCGGCCGCGATGGTGAGACTGTAGCAATCGCCATCGATGATCGCGGTTTGCGGAAACGGAAATGGAATCACCGGAAGTCCATCAATGAGGACATGCTCGGGCGGATTGATCAACGCTTCGATCGCGGCGCGCATCGCCTTGTGGGTCGCGCGCAAAATGTTAATGCGGTCGATCTCGATGTGATCGACCACGCCGACGGCCCACGTGACCTCACCGTTTGTGATCAGCTCCTGGTAAATTTCTTCGCGCAATTCCGGCGCGAGCTGTTTGGAATCGTTTAGTTTCCGATGGCGAAATTTCTCGGGCAAAATCACCGCCGCGGCCACGACCGGACCGGCCAGCGCGCCGCGTCCTGCTTCATCGATCCCGGCGATGCGGGCGACACCGATCGCGCGCAGTTTCTTTTCGTGGCGAAAACCGCAGCGGCGATACATCGCTGCAAATCTTTTCAGATTTGCAGCCAGTGACAAGTGACTTGTGGCGAGTGACGAGAAAAAAGGAGGCGAATTGATCCGAGCTTGTCACTCGTCACACGCCACTTGTCACTCTCTTACTGCGGTCGCTTCCTTGCCTTTGCGGGTGCGGAGATAATTGAGCTTGGCGCGCCGCGCTTTCCCCTCTTTTTCCACTTCGATCTTGGCGACACGCGGCGAATGGAGCGGGAAAACGCGCTCGACCCCTTCGCCGTAGGAAATGCGGCGGACGGTAAACGTTTCGTTGAGCCCGCGGCCTTTTCGTCCAATGACGATGCCGGTGAAAATCTGAATACGTTCCTTATCGCCCTCGATGACGCGAGTATGAACGCGGACGCTATCGCCGACGGCGAATTTCGCGTCGTCGGTGCGATGCTGCTCTTTCTCAATGGCGTCGATAATGCGGTTCATAAATTCTGCTCCCAAGGCGAGGCGGCCCGCCTTCGCCAAGGCTACGGCGCGGCAGGACGAACATTTTCAATCGGACAGGGCGCAAATGCAAATGGAAGATGCTTGCCGCGCCGTAGTCTTGGCGAAGGCGGGTCGATCTTGCGCGTTGCGTTGCGGTTGTGCCATGGATTCTTCCCGCTATAATCGGAAACCGCGGCGCCCGTAGCTCAACTGGATAGAGCGTTAGCCTCCGGAGCTAAAGGTTGTGGGTTCGACCCCCGCCGGGCGCACTTTTGTTTTCGAGAGCCGCGAGAAACTTGCCGTTGCAAGAATCGTAGTACCAAAAGATGGGACGTCGCCGCGCAAGAAATGGTCGTTCCGGAGGCTCAGCGGCGGTCCGCACTCCGCGTCTTCCCCGCCTCGAATCTGTCTCGTTGCGCGCAGCCGCTGCGGAGGAGAAGATCGCGCTGATTTTGCAACTGTTGCGCAAAACCGCACAAAACAGCCGCAATGAAATGGCTCAGCCGTTTTATTCGATTCGGGCGGTTGCCAATCATTTCGCGGTGCCAGTGACGACCGTGTCACGGATATACGATCGATTGAAAGACGAAGGATTGCTCGCCAGTGTGTGGGGCTCGAAAACTTTTCTCGAACCCACCCAAATCGACGAGCAGTTGCACTTTCGGGCTGTCGTCGCCTTACCAGCATCAATCCAATCGTTTTGTACGATTTCAACCTACAGAACGTTCTTCTTAAACATTCACGACGTGCTTTGGCGACTTGGTTTTGCTGCGCGGCTTGTGTTTTATGAGGACTGTGATGCGGAAGAATCGACCTTCGCCGACCTCCTTTTGAACCATAAGATCGACATCGTTATCTGGTTCTTGCCGAGTCCGAAAAGCAGGAACACGAGAGAGCGTCTCGTTGACCGGGGAATACTCGTGATCACTGTCGTTGATTCCTTAACGAGCTGTAGTGAACCTTGCTACTATCTGAGTCGGCAATGCGCGCTAAGAGAAGGACTGACCGAGTGGCGCAAAGACGGCATTACTTCCGTGATCGTGGTGCGCCAGGACTCGCGCAAATTCGACAATCGGCTCGGAACGATCGAGGCATCTCTGCGCGAAGTAGCGATGCCGTACACAATCGCAAACATCGATCCTCGTGCACCTCGAGATCTTTTACGCGCGTTACGCCCGCGGAGGCATCGCGCGATTGTTTTCGCGTCGTCTGAATTCTTGATCCATTTTGCCTTTCAAGATTCCGAGCGGTTTGGAACATTCTTTGAACGGTCTTGCGTGCTCGAAAAACCAATCGATTTTCAATTCTGCGCTCCTCGGGACGTAATCGAGTTCGATTGGCGAGTAGCAGCAAAACGTATCGCGCACGATCTCCTCAGTCCGACCCGCCCACCTAAGCAGAGCCCGGTTATCTTCGAGGCGAAATGGGTTAATAGCCGACTCGCTAAAATCCGTCGAGGTTGACTGGCATTTTCATTCCTCCGGATCGCTGATTGAAATTTCGTTCTCGGCCAAACTGTTCCGCAACTGTTTCATTTGTTTTAGAAACAGTGGTTTGGTTGGAATTTCGCCGTGAAATTCGCTCTTCGTCTTACGGGGCTGGTGTTTATCGCTAGCGTAAACTCTTTCGGAACTCACGGTCTCAGCGGGCAATCGCCACCGCTGCCGACTCCTAGCGACAACAGCCTTTCAGCTACGGTGACGTTTAGCGATGGAACCTCAGTAAAGACACGTATTAAGAGCGGCCGTTTTCCATTAATTGGCGTCGGTGCCGGGGAATTAGTCGGTATCGAATTGCGCTTGCCTCCGCAGTGGGCTGCCCAGCAATTTGTCGTCCAAGTGTTAGACGGTGGACTTGCCTCCTCTACCGGCATGGTCGCAACAGACGGCAAAACTTCACTTCAATTTCAGGCAGGAAATAGACCTGGATTATATCGCGTGCTCATAAACGCCGGCGGAATGACGCCAACTCTTCAGTTTTGGGTTCCCGATCCCAGTAACCCATCGGCGAATCCGCCAACCCTAAAGCCTTAAGGCGAGCGGCGATTTTTCAACTCAAACATTTAGTCGTTAAAATATGACCCCGAAACATTATCTCATCGCTGCTGTTGCACTGGTTTTAATTGTAAGTCCAACCCGCGGTGTGCGCGCCCAAGTAGGCAACGATAATCCCGCCGGCCCTGCTGGAATATTCAATGGCGAAATAGCCACAGCCGGTTCGTACGATCCGTACACTGGCAATGTAACACGTTCGGTTACCGATATAAGTGTAGCGGCTGGCGTTGGCATCATTCCGCTGAATCTAACGCGCACCTACAACTCACGCCGTCCGGGGACAGCGATTAATGCACCGTTTGGTCTGACCGGTTGGACGCACAATTATAGTTGGTCCATCGATGACTCCTACGTCTTTTCGAGCCCGCAAAAGCCCCCGCCTTTTTCGCCGACCTCCTATTCGGTCAATTTTCCGGACGGACGCTCTGAATGGTATTCGTCTTCATCGTTCGATAGTTACTACCGCGGAAATGCTGGTGTGCGTAACCGTTTCATTCCGCTCGATGTCTCGACGAACCTTGCCTATCTGGTCCTAGAGGATAACAGCAGAGTCGAATTTAAGGGCACAAGAAATTACTCGTACGACGGGGAACTGCACATGTGGTCGGAATGGTACACGTATGCTGCTCAAGCCTTAATCGACCGCTGCGGGCTTCGCACAACCTTCACTTACAATACGGATGGTACCTTGCAAAAAGTTACTGAGCCAGCAGGCCGGTATATTCAATTTTACTATACGACAGTCGGCTCGTTTAAAGTGGTCGACCATGTCACGGCCAGCGATGGCCGGGCAGTGCAATATTTTTACATCCAATCGACCTTCCCTCCTGGGACTTTCAGTTATGTCTGTCTGGATCATATCGTTTATTATGGTGACGCAACCTGGACGGCGCGCTATCGATATCAAGGTCCAAACACCGGCTCTGCTAGTGGCATACCACTGCTTTCAACTTGTGACGATCCGATGTACGTCGGGCCGATGAAGAGAATTGGTTATGTCTACAAGACGACGAATAATGCGGATGGAAGCGCTCCGGCCTATGGCCAACTGCTCAGCGAGAACTACTATGACGGCACAAACATAGGAACTGCCCTAAGTACATTGACTGTCAACAACACGACGCGGACGGAAACGCGGGCGGACACCAAGACGCGTACCTTCACCTACGCGAGCGCGCTATTAATGAGCTGCACGGATTTCCGCAATATTAGTGCGTCTCAAACGTATGATGCAAAATCGTACGTGAATTCGATAACCGATCGAAATGGCCATACAACCGACTACACCTTGAATGCTCTGACAGGCCATATGCTAATGACGACATTTCCGCTAACGCCGAATGATACACCATCCGGGACACCGCGTGGCACGGTGACATTCACCTACGGATCCTCTACCTGTCCCGACCCAAATAATCAAGACGCGACGAACCCGTACTATCTCTACAGTCAGACCGACGAAGGTGGACACACGACTGTTTACCTTCGAGATGCCAACAAACGTGTCGGACAAATCAATTATCCCGACGGCGGCAGCGAAAGTTTCACGTACAATTCCTTCGGTCAAGTGCTGACCCACTTGATGAAGACTGGGGGCACGGAGAGTTTCAGCTATGACGCCCGGGGATTAAGACAGACGTACCGCGACGCCTATCATCAAAGCGGTAATCCGAGCGCGTGGTACCAATACGATGCCCTTGATCGAGTTTCTGGTGTGACGGATGCACTCGGATCCGCGGCTGGCGACATCAACCACACAACGAACTATACGTATAATTCACTCGGCCAAGTTCTTGTCACTACGCACCCGGTTGATCCGACTGACGGACAGCGCCACACAATAACGAATATATATAATCCTGACGGTACTCTGGCTACGGTTACAGATGAACTCGGCCACGTGACAAGTTCGACGCATGACAACTATCGTCGCGTGCGAAGCGTGACGTCGCCCGGTCATGACACACCTGTGACCGCTTACACGTATTACGATGCGACCGGCACGGGAGAAGATTACACTCATGCCGATGCCAATGTGACTCACGCGACGGCGCCTGGAGGTGAGAGAATCTTCAACACCTATGACGAAAACTACCGAAAGATGTCAACGATTGTCGGCGACGGGACGTCTGACGCGGCTAAGACAAGTTATGGCTATGACAACAACGGAAACGTTACATCAGTAACTTCGCCGAACGAACAGCCGGGCCAGCTTTATGCTGGCAAGAGTTCTGTTGCCACTTTTGACGAACGGAACCGTGTGATGTCGGTTACGGACGCGCTAAACAACGCGGCGATTTCTAAATATGACGCGGCCGGACGTAAAGCCAGCGTCACCAAACCCAATGGGCAGGTCATTACTTACGACACCTACGATGCAATGAATCGCTTACTGCAACAGACAGTGAAACAAACACCTGATCCTGACGCGGTTACGAAATATACATATTACACGTCCGGTATGTTGCACACGATGCAAGACGCGCGTCTGGTCGCAAACAATAGCTCTTACAATTACAATTACGTCTACGACCAGATGGGACGAAAAACGAGCCTGACCTATCCGCCCGATTCCGGAAACGTTCAACGCTCTGAGAGCTGGCACTATGATACTGCCGGACGTGCGGACACATTCACCAATCGCTCCGGTACATTACAGACCTTTTCGTATGACAACTTGAACCGGCGGAGCGGCTTCACCTGGAACGATGGCGGCATCACGCCCGCGGTAAGCTTTGTTTACGACCCTGCGTCCCGCGTTATCTCTATCACCAATGCAATAGCGACAATTTCACGTACGTATTTTAACGATCATCTGCTCAAGAACGAAACCGAAGCGATTAGCGGTGCGAGCTCTAACACCGTGAGCTACACGTACAATGCGGACGCCAACCGCGCGACGATCCAATATCCTGGTAACGTCTATTCATTTGCTTACAATTACACTGGTCGCAGTCAACTGAAAACCCTCATCAATAACGCCACATCTTCCACAGTGGTAACGTTTGCATACGACCCGGATGGAAACCTCACTACGCGCATCCCAGATAATGCGACTAACTGCGCTTATAGCTACGATGTCCTCGATCGCGTCACCCATATTTCACATTCGCTTAGCGGTAGCACCCGCAGTTTTGATTATGGGTATGATTCGGTAAGCAACTGCAAGTGGGTAAAACGTGACGGCGGGACCGGAGACGTGTTTGATTACGACAAAAATTATCAAACGATCGCGACCCTCTTGAATATTGCTAGCCCAGACACCACGTCGCCCGGTCCGCAAACGATTACCTACGACGCCAACGGCAACCGGGTAAATTTTGCGGCATATGGACCGACCGATAGCTATCATACGAATAACTTGAATCAATACAGCGATCGAAACGGATCTGCTGCAACGTACGACAGCAACGGTAATCTCACGAGTTTTAACGGATCGACTTATATTTACGACGCGCAGAACCGGCTAATTAGCGCGACGAAAGGAACGACTACTGAAACGTTTGCGTATGACGGTATTAACCGGCAGGTCAAGCGCACGGTAAATTCCGCAAGCACCTATAACGTATGGGACGGCTGGAGTTTGCTCGAGGAATATCAAGCCGGCGGAAGCGTGACCGCTGCTTATCTCGCTGGTGCCGGTGGCGGTCTTGTAAAAAATCTAGTTAGCAATCGTTATTATTATCAGGACTCCGGTCGGAGCACCTCACATCTTGCGGATAGCACAGGACATTTGCTGGAATGGTATCGGTACGATTTGCACGGGGCGCCTATTTTTTATAATGCTTCGAACACCCAAATCTCAGCGTCAGCTTACAACGTTCGGCATCTTTTCACGGGCCAGCAATGGTATAAAGAGATTGGAGCGTACGACCTGCGACACAGATTCTACTCGCCAGATATTGGTCGCTTCCTGCAAGCCGATCCGAGTGGTTTTTCGGGTGACGCGACCAACCTTTATCGTTACTGTGGCAACAATCCTCTCAAAGGCAGGGATCCGGGTGGATTGACGGAGGTTGTCGGCAGTGTTCCAACACACCCACTAGATAACCAGCCGGACACGGCACCTTCAGTTGAGGTATCCGCACCGGAGGTTCCTTCTGGAGGAGGAGGAGGAGGAGAAGGGGGCTACGGACGCCAAGGCGGGCCTAATCCGCTCGATCCCAATCAGTTCGATCAGTACTATGGCGGGTATGGAGCTCCTCAAAATTACGGCTCCCAATCAAGTTTGGATGGTGAACCTGTTGATCCGCAAATGCCCGATCTTACTGGCGGTGAGCCATTGCCATCCCCTCCAGCGCCCAGCGTTCCTGCTCCTCCTCCTGCATTTAGTCCGAACGTTCCGTTTGCATTGAGTTTGGCACCGACACTCCCCAATACCACATACTTTGCAGCCCTAAACGTAAGTTTGATTGGTGGGCTTGGTCCGACCGTCTCGGTAGGAATATATTTCTCACCGCAAGGTCAAGGTCTTTTTGCGACACCTGGTTGGGGCGGAGGTTGGGACAATAGCGTCTCTGTGACAGGGGGATATATCAATGGTGATTTTAAGGGACCATTCACAAATTTCAGTGGTTCGGCGTGGTTGGGAAACGCTAGTGCCCACTTTAACGGGTCGGATTTCGTTGGTTGGAGCGGTGGCATCGGAATCGGTGTTACGATTTTTGGCGGATCGATGACCAACACCAATACACTCATGACAGAGCCTTCGACAGATG
>JGI12630J15595_10000041_pt1 | contig 17772 bp, 10 predicted proteins | sample JacPinW_OM2H0_M1_FD_15595 | JGI IMG/M metagenome (IMG submission 15595) | reverse complement strand
GTTTTCGATCTGCTTTTGCGCGCACCGAATCCAATGCTGGATGCAGCGCTCGATCGATATCCCGGCCCGCCGGCGGATCCCCTCGGCGACGGCGTAGGGATTGCGATGCATTAAAATGAAGAACCGGTTCGGGAAATATTTTTGCAGCATGGCCGCGCGATAAACGTTTGGCGGCGATTTTTCGAGGAAGACGCGCGGATTGGCCGTTTGAAATTTCGGATTTAATCCCCACTTCTTGCGCCAGCGCCGTTGGATTTTTGGCCAATCGTAACGCGCTTCGTCTTCGAAGACAGCCGCCTGTTCGCTCCAGATGCGCCGGCACTTCGGCACAATCTTTCCCGGAATCGGCATCAGATCGGAGACAAAACCCTGGCCGTTGACCTGCTCATTCGGCCCGCCGGGCGGAAGAAATGCGACGGCGTTACGGCAATTGCTCAGCAGTCGCTCGAGCAAAGTCGAGCCGCTGTTGTTCATGCAAATGATGAACAAATATTTCTCCGGTCGATCAGCTCGCTTGCCGGTCGATTGTCGATCTAATGCGCGTTTGATGGCAGCGAACGGCGACATGACGACCGCATGTCTACGCGCAAAGGCTACGAGGTCAATGCGCTCGCTGTCAGCGGCTACCTGACGCTATGGCAGGCTAGCTTTCAGGCGAAGAAAAGGCGCCCTAACCAGGGCGCGTTGTTATTTCGTTCACTAGTTCGACCCTACCGACGAGAACCCGCACTCAATGAGTTCCTGGTCCGACAAGAATTGAAAGCTAATTCTGGTGAAGCGATCGCCGTCGATACGCGCGGCGATAGGCAAAGCCATGATTTTGGTGCAGTTCAAAAATGTTTTGGAGTCGAAGCTGGCCGGTGTCGTCATTCCCATGTACCCGATCGTGTTCCCGTTTCGCAAATCACGATCGAGTTCGTGCCACGGCTTTGTGCCGCCGCGTCTCATCACCGCGATAACGTAACATAAACTTTCGCCAACCCGCTTGGCCTCTTCCAAGAGCGAACGGTCTTCGGGCCGAAAGTATTTCATTAGGTTGTCCGTTCCGACCATGCAATCGCCATCCAGCATGGCAAACCAGACCGCGGGATCATTCTGCGATTTGGGGGCTAGCAGGGGCAAAAGGTGACGGTAGGCATAGGCTCCATAGAGCCCGTCTGCGTTTTTTGACCGCTCTGTTATCGCACGAGAGTTAAACCAAAAAAATGCGGCCGACTCTTCTTGAAGATGCGACATGAAGGGATCCTCAGTTAAGGTCGTTTCAGATGATGGAGTGTGGTTTTTTTGACATCCAGCGAGTGTATGGAGGACGGTAGCATTCGAAAAGCTTGAAACATATTGTGATGAACAAATATCGATCAGCTCGTTGGCCGATCGATTGTCGATCTAACGCGCGTTTGATGGCAGCGAACGGCCCCATGACGACCGCATGTCTACGCGCAAAGGCTGCGAGGTCAACGCGCTCGCTGTCAGCGGCTGCCTTCCCTGCGGCTGGCTAACTCAGTGCTGAGCAATGCTCGGAGAGGAGGGGTTGGCGAGCTTCTTGCTCGTGGCATAAAGTTGTGCGATCAGGTTGCACTTGGGTCTGGGCACCGACTATGGCTAGTCGAATCTTACGCTCATTTAGGGCTGCGGGGACGAACCCCAATGACGTTCTTTCCATCTGCTGATGAAAAAAAACACCTCTCTTTCACGGCGGACGCGACCGGCAAAAAACGGTTCGCAGTCCGACAATAACGAATGCGACAACCGGCGGCTGCTGACCGCCCTGATGGCGTTTAAGCGCGGCGATTTTTCGGCGCGACTGCCCGACGATTGGACCGGCGTCGCCGGCAAAATTGCGGACACATTCAATGACGTCATCGCCACTAACCAGCGAATGACAAAGGAGCTCGATCGGATCGGGCGCGTGGTCGGCAAGGAAGGGCGCATTACGCAACGCGCATCACTGGGCGATGTCTCGAATTCGTGGGCGGCCGCGATCCAGTCCGTCAACGGGTTAATTGGCGATTTGGTTCATCCAACGAGCGAAATGGCGCGCGTCATCGGCGCCGTTGCCAAAGGCGATCTGTCGAAAACGATGGCGACGGACATCGAGGGCCGGCAATTGGAAGGAGAGTTTTTGCGAACGGCGAAAATCGTGAACACGATGGTCGACCAGCTGGGCGCTTTTGCCTCGGAGGTAACGCGCGTGGCGCGAGAGGTGGGGACGGAAGGAAAGCTGGGTGGTCAGGCCAAGGTGAAAGGGGTTGCCGGGACGTGGAAGGATCTGACTGAAAACGTGAACCTGATGGCCGGTAATCTGACCGCGCAGGTGCGCAATATCGCGACGGTCACGACCGCGGTAGCAAACGGCAATCTGACGAAAAAAATTACGGTCGATGTCAAAGGGGAGTTCCTCGAGCTGAAAGACACCGTCAACGTGATGGTCGATCAGCTGCGCTCGTTTGCCTCGGAGGTGACGCGTGTCGCGCGTGAGGTGGGTTCGGAAGGAATTCTTGGCGGGCAGGCGCGCGTCGAAGGTGTGTCGGGCACTTGGAAAGATCTTACCGACTCGGTTAATTTCATGGCGCGAAATCTCACCGGTCAGGTGCGAAACATCGCTGAGGTGACGACCGCCGTGGCCAATGGCGACTTGTCGAAAAAAATCACGGTCGATGTGCGCGGCGAGATTTTGGAATTGAAGGACACGATCAACACGATGGTGGACCAGCTGCGCTCGTTCGCTTCCGAGGTCACGCGCGTCGCGCGCGAGGTGGGCTCGGAAGGGATTCTCGGCGGTCAGGCCGAAGTCAAAGGCGTGGCCGGCACCTGGAAAGATTTGACCGACAACGTGAACATGATGGCCGGCAACCTGACGGCGCAGGTGCGCAACATTGCTGAGGTCACGACCGCAATCGCGAACGGCGATCTCTCGCGAAAGATCACGGTCGACGTTGCGGGCGAAATTCTGGAAATGAAGGACACGATCAACACACTGGTGGATCGATTGAGCTCGTTTGCATCGGAGGTGACACGGGTGGCGCGCGAGGTCGGCTCGGAAGGAATTCTTGGCGGTCAGGCCGAAGTGGCCGGTGTTTCCGGGACGTGGAAGGACTTGACCGACTCGGTCAATTTCATGGCCAGCAATCTTACCGCGCAAGTGCGCAATATTGCGCTGGTGACAACGGCGGTGGCCACCGGCGACTTGTCCAAGAAAATCACGGTCGATGTGAAGGGCGAAATTTTGCAGCTCAAAGACACCATCAACACGATGGTGGATCAACTCAGCTCGTTTGCGGCGGAGGTCACACGCGTGGCGCGCGAGGTCGGCACGGAAGGAAAACTCGGCGGACAAGCGGATGTCCACGGCGTGGCCGGCACTTGGAAGGACCTGACCGACAGCGTGAACTTCATGGCCGGCAATCTAACGGGCCAGGTCCGTAACATCGCGGAAGTGACGACGGCGGTGGCCAACGGCGACTTGTCGAAAAAGATCACGGTCGATGTGAAAGGCGAGATTTTGGAGCTGAAAAACACGATCAACACGATGGTCGATCAACTCAGCTCGTTTGCTGCCGAAGTGACGCGCGTGGCGCGCGAAGTGGGAACGGAAGGCCGGCTGGGTGGGCAGGCCGACGTCCGCGGCGTTGCCGGAACCTGGAAAGATTTGACCGATTCCGTGAATTCAATGGCCGGCAATCTTACCGATCAGGTGCGCAACATTGCTGAGGTGACGACCGCGGTCGCGACGGGCGACTTGTCGAAAAAAATCACCGTGGATGTGCGCGGCGAGATTTTGCAGCTCAAAGACACGATCAACACCATGGTGGACCAGCTGCGCTCGTTTGCTTCCGAAGTGACGCGTGTGGCGCGCGAGGTCGGTAGCGAAGGAAAACTCGGCGGGCAAGCGGATGTGCGCGGCGTCGCCGGAACTTGGAAAGATTTGACCGATTCGGTGAACTCGATGGCCGGAAATCTTACCGGTCAGGTGCGCAACATCGCGGAGGTGACGACGGCGGTCGCGCGCGGCGATCTGTCGAAGAAGATCACGGTCGATGTGAAGGGCGAAATCTCCGAGCTGAAAAATACGATCAACACCATGGTCGATCAGCTCAGCTCTTTTGCGGCGGAAGTAACGCGCGTCGCTCGCGAAGTGGGATCGGAGGGACAGCTAGGCGGACAGGCGCAAGTGAAAGGTGTCGCAGGCACGTGGAAAGACCTGACCGACTCGGTGAACTCGATGGCCCGCAATCTTACCGGTCAGGTGCGTAACATCGCGGACGTGACAACGGCAGTTGCAAACGGGGACCTGTCGAAAAAAATCACGGTCGATGTGCGCGGCGAGATTTTGGAATTGAAGGACACGATCAACACGATGGTGGACCAACTTCGTTCCTTTGCTTCCGAAGTTACGCGCGTTGCGCGCGAGGTAGGTTCGGAAGGAGCGCTCGGTGGCCAGGCGCGAGTCGAGGGCGTTTCCGGAACCTGGAAAGATTTGACCGACTCGGTGAACTTCATGGCCTCGAATCTGACCACGCAGGTGCGAAACATCGCCGCCGTGACCACGGCCGTGGCCAGTGGCGACTTGTCGAAGAAAATCACGGTCGATGTAAAAGGCGAGATCCTCGAATTGAAAAACACCGTCAATACGATGGTGGATCAGCTCAACTCGTTTGCGTCGGAAGTAACTCGCGTTGCGCGCGAGGTAGGCACGGAAGGTAAGCTCGGCGGCCAAGCCGTCGTCAAAGGTGTCGGCGGAACGTGGAGTGATTTGACCGACAGCGTGAATTTCATGGCCGGCAACCTAACGAACCAGGTGCGCGGCATTGCCAGGGTCGTGACGGCAGTCGCGAAAGGCGATCTGAAGCAGAAGCTGTTGGTCGAAGCCAAAGGCGAAATCGCAGAGCTCGCCGACACGATCAATAGCATGACCGACACATTGGCGACATTTGCGGAGCAGGTAACGACGGTTGCGCGCGAGGTAGGTGTTGAAGGAAAACTCGGCGGTCAAGCGAACGTGCCAGGCGCTGCCGGAACATGGCGCGATTTAACAGACAACGTAAATCGACTGGCCGCGAATTTGACGACCCAGCTTCGCGCGATCGCTGATGTGGCCACGGCCGTAACCAAGGGAGACCTGACCCGTTCGATCCAGGTGGAAGCGCAGGGTGAGGTCGCGTTCGTGAAGGACAACATCAACGAAATGATTCGGAATTTGAAAGACACGACCTTGCGGAATGAGGAACAGGATTGGTTGAAAACCAACCTGACGAGGTTCACTCGCATGCTGCAAGGTCAGCGCGACTTGCTGACGGTGGGTAAATTGATTCTGTCGGAACTCGCGCCGCTGGTTTCGGCCCAACAAGGGGTCTTTTATATTATGAATGGCTCCGACGCGGACCCTGAACTCAGGCTCCTCGCCAGTTACGCCGATCGCAACGGCCAGGAACTCAAAACTCATTTCAAGCTCGGTGAAAGCATGGTGGGACAGGCGGCTCTGGAGAAACGGCGCATTCTCCTGACCGATGTGCCCACCGATTACGTGAAAGTCAGCTCCGGTCTGGGCGAATCGCAGCCCATGAATATTGTCGTTCTACCGGTTTTGTTCGAAGGCGAAGTAAAAGCGGTGATGGAGCTTTCGTCGCTCGATCGATTCAACTCCACGCACCAGGCGTTTCTCGACCAGCTCACCGAGAGTATTGGCATCGTCCTCAACACGATCGAAGCAAACACACGCACGGAGAATCTCCTGAAGCAGTCTCAATCCCTCGCGACCGAGCTGCAGAAAGGTCAGGAGGAATTGCAAAAGACCAACCAGGAGCTTCAGGAAAAAGCGCGTTCCAATCTCGCGAAAGATCAGTTTCTCGCCATGCTCAGTCACGAATTGCGCACGCCACTCACACCGGTGATCGCTTCCGCGTTGGAACTCGAGGGCGAGCAGGAGCTGCCGGAGAACATCCACGAGTCGCTGCACATGATCCGCCGCAACGTGGAGTTGGAGGCGCGGCTCATCGACGACCTTCTCGATCTAACGCGCATCAGCAAGGGCAAGGTGCAACTCAATTTCGAAGTCGTGGATGCTCACAGCCTGTTGCATAACGCTCTCGAAATTTATCAGAGCGAGATCGAGCGGAAAAACCTCGCGCTCCGCCTGGATCTTGCCTCGCAGAAAGTCTATCTGCGCGCCGACCCGGCCCGATTGCAGCAGATCTTTTGGAACCTGATCAACAACGCCGTGAAATTTACACCCAAGGACGGGCAAATTCATATTTCGACCAGCAACGATTCGGACGAACAATTGCACGTTCAAATCGCCGACACCGGTCTCGGGATTGAACCTGAAACGTTGCCTAAAATATTCGATGCCTTTGAACAAGGCACCAGGACGCAGCTCGGCGGGTTAGGTCTTGGTCTGGCCATTAGCAAAACACTTGTGGAAGCACATAAGGGGTCCATCACCGCGGAAAGCGCGGGCCGGAACAAAGGCACCACGTTTAGTCTGACTTTTCCGACCTGCGCGAAGCCCGATCGCGATGCTGTGCCGACCGTTCGCCGCCAGGCGTCGCAACGGCAAGCCATGCGCGTTCTACTGGTGGAGGACCACGAAGATACAAACCGCTCTCTCACCAGTCTTTTGCGGCGGCGCGGCTATTATGTGCAATCGGCCATGAGTCTTCAGGCTGCGCTCGATTTGAGCGCGAAAGAGGAATTCGACGTGCTCATCAGCGATTTGGGTTTGCCCGATGGCAGTGGCGCCGATTTGATGCAAAAGCTTAACGCCAAGCATCCGCTTTTCGGAATTGCCTTAACCGGTTTCGGGATGGAAGAAGACATCCAGAAAACTCGTGACGCGGGATTCAAGCATCATCTGGTCAAACCAATCGACCTGACAAAGCTCGATGCGCTCATTCAACAGAGCGCGGCCGGAGTCGCGTCCACGTAAGTTGCTCCCGTAACCAAACGCTCGTTGGCCCACGCGCTCGGGATTTCGCGGAGCCTCACGTCCTCCGTCGGAAAGATCCTTTTATGATAAGCTTGGCGTGTTCATGCGAGAGTCTGAATCAACTCCAAGGTGGCGCCAGGCGATTCTCTGGTAATCGCTCTCGATTATCACGGAGCCTACACGGTCCGGTACCTTTTTGTCATTTGCGGCTTTTCTTAGCCGAAACGGGGTTGATTTCCTTGGCGCGCCGTAGTCGTGCGCGAAGGCGGCTCCTGGGTCGAGCCGTTAAGGCGAGGGGATCCGAAGCTTTTTGACATTGGCCTTCAACCGAGGCCCGATTCCGACGCGGCCACGAGCGGTCTGATTTTCGATTGAAAGATCGAGATGTTTCGGCGGTTTATCGCTGTACTTCTAACTGCCGCCGGTGTTTCGCTGGCGATATCGGGTTTTGCTGTAAGAGCAGAGCGACACGTGCGAATATGTTCATTGCCTTTATGACAGTCATCCGTTTGCGTGCTGTAATTGCGTTGAGTCTTTGCTCGATTGGCATGTTGCTGGCGCTAATGAGTGTTTCGACTGCGGCGCTCCGCCCAGGTCAGCGAGCTTTGCCTAAGGCAAAAAAGCAGCTTGCCCATCCTTCTACTCCCGCAGGTTGGTCGCTGGTAACGGGGCCGAACGTCAATGATGGGCCTAAGAACAATTTGCTTAATGGGCTGGATTGCGCATCACCATCCGATTGTTGGGCGGTGGGGAATTATCAGAGCAATTCCGGAAACCAAGGGCTGATTGAGCACTGGAATGGAACGTCATGGGTCATCTCGACCTTCGCGACTGATACTGCCCACAGCGGATTCAACGGCGTCACGTGTAATTCAGCCTCGGATTGCTGGGCGGTTGGTAACGACGACAGTGGCGCGTTAATTGAACACTGGAATAGGACGTCATGGTCGAAAGTCGATTCACATGATGACACTCATGCCGCTACTGGGAACGCAGTGGCTTGCAATTCAAGTACCGATTGCTGGGTGGCTGGTTCATACTACACCGGCACATTTTCACAAACATTCATCGAACATTGGAATGGCGCTACATGGACACGGGTGTCATCGCCGAATGTCGAGACGACCAGTGACAACATACTGACGGCCATTAGCTGCACTGCCGGGAACGACTGCTGGGCAGCTGGTTATCACTGGACCGGCAGTGCGTCGCAAACTCTCATTGAGCACTGGAATGGCACAAACTGGTCAATCATCAGCTCACCAAATACCGGCAGCGACCGTGACAACGACTTAAACGATGTAGTGTGTAACTCCTCATCCGACTGCTGGGCCGTCGGTGGCGCATATTCGGATCTAGACTATTTCCAAGAATTGATCCTTCATTGGAATGGCATTGTTTGGGCCATCTCTCCTTCGCCAAGCACCGGAACCGCAAACCGCAATGAGTTGTTTGGCCTTGTGTGCAATTCGTCTGCCGACTGTTGGGCAACAGGCGAGGATTACGCCATGCAGGCGACACGCATCGTTCATTGGAACGGCACGGTCTGGTCGGTCGTTAACTCGCCCGACCGTTACCAGTACGATGACGACATTTTGCTCGGGGTGAATTGCAATTCAGCGTCAGATTGTTGGGCAGTCGGCTACAGCGGTTCAACCAACCGGACACTCGCCGAACACTGGAATGGGAACGCGTGGGCTATCGTGAGTTCGCCAAACATCGATACAGGTTATCGACCGAACGCGTTGTCGGCAGTGACCTGTGTCACTGAATCCGATTGCTGGGCTGTGGGCACTCACAATGAGGGTAATAACACTGGCGATACGCCTCAGACTCTGACTGGACATTGGAACGGTGCTGAATGGAGAGTCGTTCCCTCGGCCAATGATCTCACCACCGGCGAAGGTCTTCTCCAGGGAGTTACCTGCGCAAGCTCGAACGATTGCTGGGCCGTGGGCTACGTTGGAGATTACATCAGCAGCAAGGTAATTGTAGAGCATTGGACGGGCGGTCCAGAGTGGGTGCTCGTGTCAGCACCAAATGCTGCCGCCACCCAGAATCGTCTTTATAGCGTGGCTTGCGCGTCCGCGTCCGATTGTTGGGCTGTCGGGGAGTCCAATTTCAGTAACAACGGAACTGATTGGAAAACGTTTATCGAACACTGGGATGGAAGCTCGTGGACGATTACACCTTCACCGAATACTGGAAATGGAGATCATCTGACTGCGGTGACGTGTGTCACCAGCGACAACTGCTGGGCCGTTGGCTACACCATCAGCCTTAGCGCCTACCATGATCGGTCGCTGATCGAACACTGGAATGGTAGCACGTGGATAATTGTTTCATCACCGAACAGCAGTGATACGGAAAGCAATCATCTGCAAAGCGTAACGTGCATTTCAGCGTCCGATTGTTGGGCTGTGGGTAGTTCTCAAAGCAGTGGTGGCCCGGGCAGTCGAACGCTGATCGAACACTGGAATGGAATTGCATGGCTGGTTATCCCTTCTTCAGACGCGAGTACTTCCTGGCAGGCCTTATATTCTGTAGCGTGCAGTTCGAGCTCAAATTGTTGGTCAGTTGGGCAACATTACGACACGAGCACGGGCGGATATGCAACGCTCATCGAATATTGGAATGGCTTGATTTGGGCGACTGTCAATTCACCGAGCCCCGCCGCCTACTTCAATGAGCTCTACGGAGTGGTCTGCCCTTCGGCAGCCAGCTGCTGGGCAGCTGGCTCGCAATTTCCCGCGCCCGGCGCTGTTGGATGGCAGACGCTCATTGAGCATTACACCGCGTATGTGCCGCTGTTAAAGATCACCGCAATCACCCACCTAACGAATGGTCACATTACGATCAGCGGAGTAAGTGATCCGCTGTTATCGATCCAAATTCAAGCATCGCCGGATCTAGTCGCTCCGTTTGCAAAAATCGGCTCGACCACCAGCGACGCGAACGGTGCATTTCAATTCGAAGACGTGGATGCTGCAACGTTCACAAAAAGATTTTATCGCGCCGCGTATCCGTAATGGCGGTGGGAGGGAAGATTTTCCGGAGCCTACGGGGCTCGAACCCGCAACCTCTGCCGTGACAGGGCAGCGCTCTAACCAATTGAGCTAAGGCTCCTTTGAAGAAGCGAAACTGTAGAGGCGGCTGTCCCCACCCGCAAGATCGACAATGTCGTCGCCGTTTTTGCGCAAGATGACGTCGTTCTTGAACATTTTCTGTGGGTGCAGCGTCGAACATTGCGCAACGAACGCGATAAAGTTATAGTTAAAACGGTTCGGCGGGTCCGAGCCGGACAGGCACAGACCCAAACCAAAAATGAGCGACGAGCGCAGCGAAGGATTCGAGGGACGAGAGGAAAACAGGCGCACTCTCCTGGACGCTTTTGATCGCGTGATCGCTCTGTTGCCGCCGGGCGATCCGGTGCGGCGCGAGCTTCTCGATCTTCGCCCGGACATTTCCGAACACGAACAGACGATCGTCGAAGCGCGGCGAATGATCGAAAAGCTTGAGGATGTGGTCAAAAAGGTCACGTCACCAGCCAATCGCATCGGTACATTCCTGGGTGCAACTTCCAAAGACACGGCGCACATCGTTGTCGGCGGCGCGGATTATTATTGCAATGTCGATCCGCGGATCCCGCTCGGGAAATTGAAAAAGGGCACGCGCGTTCTGGTCAATGAAGCCTTCGTCATTGTCGGCGATCTCGGCTTCGAAACGGCCGGGCCGGTAACGAAGATCACCGAAGTGATTGGCGACGACCGATTGCGGGTCGGCTCCGAGCACGGAACCCAATCGATGGTGCTGGAACGTTCGTCCGATCTGGCTAAATCGACTTTGAAATCGGGCGATGAAGTCCGCGTGGACCCGAACTATCGGATGGCGCTGGAGATGCTTTCGGGCACGAAGTCGCACGAACATTACCTCGACGTCGTGCCCGAGTTGCCGTGGGAAAAAGTCGGCGGCCAGGAGCAGGCGCTGCAGGCGATCAAGGACGCGATCGAGCTTCCATTGCTACATGTCGATCTTTTCAAAAAATTTCAGCACGCGACTCCGAAAGGTTTTCTTCTCTACGGCCCGCCCGGTTGCGGCAAAACGCTCATCGGAAGGGCTACCGCCTACAATTTGACGAAACAACTCCGTGAAAAGACCGGCGCGGAAATGCACGAATATTTCATGCACGTCAAAGGCCCGGAGATTTTGAACATGTGGGTGGGCGAATCGGAAAGAATGGTGCGCGAGATTTTTGCCACCGCGCGCGAGAAACGCCGCGAAGGGTTCATGCCGTTTCTCTTCATCGATGAAGCGGAATCGATTCTGGGGACGCGCCGCGCGTCGCGTTACTCCAACATTCTCTCCACGCTCGTCCCGATGTTCTGCTCGGAGATGGACGGCATTGATTCACTCGACGACGTCGTCATCATTCTGGCGTCCAATCGTGCTGACTTGATTGATCCGGCGATTTTGCGGCCGGGCAGGATCGACAGAAAAATCAAAGTGAATCGGCCGAACAAGGAAGGCACACGCGACATTTATCGAATTTATCTTACGCCCGATCTGCCTTACGACGGCGCTCTGGCCAAGGAGGCTGATAACATCGGCGCTGCGGTCGAGCGCTTGATCGAACGTTTTGTCGATTGGCAGCTCGCGCGGCGGGAAGAAAACAAATTTCTCGAAGTCACGCTGCGCAGCGGTCGCAAAGAAATACTTTATCGCGGCGATCTCATCAGCGGCGCGATTATCGCTTCGATCGTGGAGCGCGCCAAAGCGTTTGCGATCAAGCGTGCCATCGCCACGCAGCAGGAAGAAGGCATTCGCGAGACCGATTTGCAGCTGGCGTTCAACGCCGAATACACCGAGAACGACATCTTCCCCACGACCGACATCACCGAGGATTGGCTCAAACTGATTGATTACGATCCGGAGAACGTCGTCAAGATCGCGCCGGTAAAGGCGGCGTCAGATTCGCGCCGGCCTTCTTCTGGCGTCATCTAATTGGACCGCAGAGATCGCGGAGGCCGCAGAGATGAAGACGACGGAATTCCTCAGCGATCTCAGCGATCTCTGCGGTGAACCTTCTTTATGAAACGCGTCTTCGGTCTCGAGACGGAATACGGCATCACCGTCAATGGCGCGGAGATTGTCGATGTTGTCACGGAATCGATCGAGCTGGTGCGCCGTTACACCGAACACGGCGCGCACATGAAATGGGATTACGAATTGGAAGATCCGCATCTCGATGCGCGCGGCTTTCGGGCGAAGGAATTGCTCCAGGACACGGACGAATCGGCCTATTACGAGATCGACAAGAACCGGCCGCTCAGTTTCGAGGAAATCAAGAGCGACCTCGTGCTTTCAAACGGCGCACGCTTTTACAACGACCATGCACATCCCGAGTACTCCACTCCCGAATGCACGTCGCTTCACCAAATCGTCGCGCAGGATAAGGCCGGCGAACGCATTTTGGCCGAGTGCGCGCGGCGTCGAAACCAAAGATTGGAACCGGGGCAACAGGTTTGTCTCTACAAAAACAACACCGATTTCGTCGGCCACAGTTACGGATGTCACGACAACTATCTCATGCGCCGCGACATTTCGTGGGACCGAATCGTTTCCGGTGTGCTGCCGTTTTTGATTACGCGTCAGATCTTCGGCGGCGCCGGCAAAATGGGAGTGGAGGCCGAGAGCGTGGCCAGTCAACCGGGCCTGTTTCAAATTTCACAGCGCGCGGATTTTTTCAGTGTGCTCGTCAGCATCGACACGATGAACCGCCGTCCATTAGTGAATACGCGCGACGAACCGCATGCCGACACGAATCGCTACCGGCGTTTCCATGTCATTCTCGGCGACTCGAACATGAGCGAATGGGCGACGGCGATGAAAATCGGAACGACGTCTCTCGTGCTTGCTCTGATCGAGCGTGGTGAGGTGCCGCAGCTTGAAATCGCGCAGCCGATTGATGCGAACAAATCGATCAGTCGCGATCAGACTTTCGATTGGATCATCGAGCTGCGGGACGGTCGCAAGATTTCCGCGATCGACGTGCAGCGAATTTATCTTAAGGCCGCAGCGAAGATCGACAATGTTCTTTCGGACGAAGATCGACAATGGGTTTTGCGGGAATGGGAAGATGTTCTCAACGATTTGGAGCGCGACGTGAATCTGACGCGAGACCGCGTCGATTGGATGGCAAAGAAATTTCTGCTCAATGCTTTGCAGGAAGAAGAGAAACTGGCCTGGAGTGATCCGTGGCTGCAATCGATCGATCTGGAGTATCACAATGTCGATCTGGAGCGCGGCCTCTATTACGAATTGGTCCGGCAGGGATCTGCCCGGCGCGTCGTCAGCGAGGAAGACATCAAGATGTCGATCTTTACTCCGCCGGAAACCACGCGCGCGTTTTTCCGCGGCCGTTCGGTTGCGAAGTTCAACGATCAGATTGCGTCGCTGCAATGGGACGAAATCGTCTTCACTAATGCCGGCCAAACGCGTCGCATCACGTTGCCGGAAGCCTTCGCCGACGCGCGCCTCGACGCGCTCAATCAAGCCGCTCGCAACGGCAAGGATTTTTCCGAATTCATCCGCGCCGTCAGCGCGGTGGATTAGGTAACCGCGATTGATTCCAATCGCCCGCTACGCGCGGCGTTGGGAAAATAGACTTCGCCGTGCCTTTTCATTGTGCGTGCATTTGTGAGTTTATAGGTCTAATTCTCGTTAGACCTGTGCACCTGCGACTCTTGATAGCAGCTATGATATGCTTTCAAGGCGTCGTGCAGCAGGCACTGGCGGCGGATAAAGCATCGGCCGCTCGGTATCACGCACAAATTAACAGGATCGCGAGCCTCGCGATTGATTCCGCGCTGTCGAAGCATCCCGCGCGCCTGAAGGATGTTTCAATGAAGCTCCGCTACGTTATCGGTCCAGATGGCAAGGTGTATAACGTGACGGTGGTTTCATTCAAGTCAGAGGCCTGGGTGGAGAAGACAGCCGTTCAGGCGCTTAAGGCGACTACATTTCCGCCAATTCCGAAGGATGTGCGGCAAGAACTACGGATGGACTACCTGGAGGAGGAAGCGGACGTGAGTTATAACAGCGAAGCATCGACAGACACGGCCACTCCGACGTTCGACAAGTATAACTTGCGGCTTCACAAGATGCTGCAAGATCAGGTTAGGCCGGCGTTCGCCACGCAACCGCGTCGACTCGAAGTAGATTATGAATTTTACGTGGATGCCCAGGGCCGCGTGACGAACCTACACGCTTACGCCAAGGCCGGCGGTCCTTGGGCAGAGGGGGCCATCGCTCATAGCATCCGTGCGGTGAAGTTTCCCCCGGTCCCGCCGCAGGTTTTCAAAGAACTGGAGCAGAAACCGCCCCTTAAGATCTATGGGACGATGAGCTGGGATCCAAAGAGTTAGGCGGAGCCGCAGCTTGGCTAGACGGGCATAAGCCCAGTTAGATGTTTTATTCGTTTAGTTGTTGAGATAAAACCTCGCTGTCAACGGTGGTTGATCGTATTCTCGTTAGGCCTATGGTGCGTATCTTTGCGATTCTGACGATTCTTTCGGTAATCGCAGACGCGGAATCGGTAGGGAACGAGTCCGTGAACATAATAGGCAGGCAACAGTTCGAAGCCATGTTGAAGCTGGAGGCGCCGTACCTTGCGAAAGCCCGCGCCACATACCCAAGCGCTAAAAGGCGTTACCTTGCGGGGCTTCCTCCGGGATACAGTTTCGCGGTGCGCAAGCATTTAACCGAGCCAGGTACACAACGATTGGAAGGCGTTTACATCGACGTCGACGCGATCAAGGAAGGTAAAATCTACGGAAGGATTGAGGACGTGGAACTGCCATCTTTTCGCCGAGGCCAGCGGATATCCTTCCCTGAGTCGGAGCTGGAGGATTGGGCGATTTTCCATCCCGACGGTAGCGTAGAGGGTGATGTTGTCGGGAAGTTTCTAAAGAGCGCCCGATCCCCTTACACGAATGATCTAGCGCTCTCTTCGGATGACATCGTGAAAATCAAACAGGTGTGCCATCAGGTTATTGGGCTCCCATTCCAGGGTGCCGCGCTTTGGAGAGGGGTTCAACCATTCATCGGGCGCTCGCCGGATTTTTATCAACCAATAACGACTTGTGCTGGTGAATATTGTAGCGGGGGGCTGCGCCTTCGAGATGATACCGAGGTGTTGTATAGTTATCTGCACATCGACCGAAAAAGCGGGGACCTCACTCCAGACCTTGGACGTAAGGGGAACAACCGAATCGTAGGTGTATCATTGATTAGGCACGGCAAAAGTATTTTGTCCAAAGGGCATGTCGACCGACAGACTACCGACCTGTACCTGCGCCACCGTGATTCCAAGAAGAAATCGAGATAAGCCCGTCGAGCATTTAATAAGAACGAAAACATTTTTTACGACATTCATTCTTCTGCTCTTTTGCGTGAGCAGCATTTATGGCGTGGATGGTTTCGAAGCCGTTCGCTGTGGATCCGACATTGCAAAAGCTCTTCGCGGTCGCAAGACGTCGAATAAGAGGATTGTTGTCCTTGAAGAGCGGCACAAGGATCTGGGACTTAAACATCTAGGAGCGGACGAGATCTCAGACCGGTTAAACTTAATAACCTGGAGGATCTGTGGAGAGGAGTACGTCCTTCTCGAAGATCGAGATGTCGTGCGGGACGTGCTGAAATTTCCCAAACATTCAAAGGACTCGCCCCAATTTATTGGTTCGTGTCAATTAAACGGCCACGATGTCCCGGGCACAGCGATTGGTGTGCTTAAGAATGAAGCTGGTCTTGCCACCCTTTCCGCAGTGATCGCCTGGAAGATTGACGAGAAGCAGAAGAAATTCGTCGAGCTTCAAACAGAAGGACTTCGTTGCTCCCGTGACGGAATAATTACTGAGGACGGCGGGCGTTGAACCGTCATTCAGGAGCAGCGACAACAAATTGATGACGACATGATTACCTCAATTCATACCTTGATTTACTCCGACGATGCAAACGCAACACGGGCTTTTTTGCGCGACGTGCTCGGCTGGCAATATGTGACCGAGGATTGGGATAACGACTGGCTCATTTTCAAGTCTGGTCCCAGCGAAATGGGCGTGCATCCGACGCATAGCGAATGGGAAGGCAAAACCTATGATCACCCGCGGCAGCACGCGATCGCGCTCATGTGCGACGACATCGGTGCGACGGTGGGCGAGTTGAGGGCGAAAGGAGCGCAGTTCCGCGGCCCGATCGAGGAACGCGAGTATGGGCGTGTGATCATGATCATCGTTCCGGGCGCGGATGACATCCAGTTGTATCAGCCGACGCACAAGCTCGCCTACAATCTTTAGGCGATGGGGTAATTCATGCGCGCAATCAGCGCGATCGATTAGGTAGGGGCGGATTGACCTCAATCACCAGCGGACTCTGGCAATTTCGTTGTCCTGAGGGTCGTTTTGTTTAAGGTCGTGCCGACATGTTCCCTACTTTCCACCCTGGCTCGCTCGAGGCCACACAGATTAGGCCGGAAAAACCCGTAATTAAAGGCGGGATTTTCTCGTCTACTTCTCGTTAGATGGTGAGCGCTCGTTCCTCAGATGTTGCCGCCGAGTTCGCGAATCTTGTCCGCGATGTGGATCGTGCGACTTATGGCACGGTCGTTCTTGCCGATTGCGAGCCGCAGTTTTCTCGTGTGCTGGATTTTGTACGCTCTCACCCTGAGTCACGATTAGCGCTCTCGGATTGTCTCCGTGGCATGCTAGATTCCTATATCACTCGCTTTTGCATGCGACATTTGCAGTGGCCGGAGATTGCCGCTGCTGCTCGTGACCGAATGCGCGAAGACATCCACAATTCCGAATACGCAAGTTTGCAGCAGTTGCTTGCCGTATATGAGGCAGAGTCTTTGCCACACGAAACCATCTGACCAATCGATGAAGCCAACGGCCCCATTGCGAAATAATTTCAGCATGTTTGCCACGACACCCTGCCGTGGCTTATCTCTTTCTCATTAGGCCAACACCATCCTCATGAATTGGGAAATGCTTTCCGCGATCGGGCAGATAGTCGCGGCTATTGGTGTCATTCCCTCATTGATTTATCTTGGCATTCAGATTCGAGAGCAGAACAAGGAGCGCCGGCGCGCGGGAATCAATATTCTGACCGCGCAGTGGAGCGAGTTGGTCAAAGCCGCGCAGGAAAGCCGCGAGTTTGCCCTGCTTTTTCTGAAGGGTATGCACTCCTTTAACGATCTTGACGCGCCAGACAAGCTCAGGTTCAGCGCATTCTTCACCCGATTTACCAGAAATTGTGAGGGCATGTTCATTTACTATCGTGACGGTGCGCTCGAGAAAGCGCTTTGGGACGAAGTCGAACGAACCATGAGCGACTATTTCGCCTACCCAGGAGCAAGAGAATGGTGGGTTACACGAAAACATTGGTTAACGGATGAGTTTCGCGCCGTGGTGGAAGCAATCATCGCGAAGAATCCGGAACCGAAATTGTATGCCGCTTATAACTTAGATGCGTCTCCAAACGCCTAAGCAGCGAATCGCGAGCCGATGCGCAAAGACTACGACCAGGTGATTAACCGCAGTTCATGTGTTTGCATGAGGTGCGGATGCGTCGGCACGACGCGGACACTGAATCCATACGCGCCGCTGTCGGACGCGGGCACTGATCCCTGGTAAAGGTAGCTACCGTCGCCGTTCTGGCTGCCTTCGGCGAGAATGGTGACCGCCGGGTTTTTGATGCCGCTGTTGTCGGACTCGCCGTGATACGCTTCGACGCGTACATGCTTCGGATCGACGCCGCCGAGATGAACGCGCGCGCTCACCTGTAGCGAT
>JGI12630J15595_10000038_pt1 | contig 17994 bp, 15 predicted proteins | sample JacPinW_OM2H0_M1_FD_15595 | JGI IMG/M metagenome (IMG submission 15595) | reverse complement strand
ATGTTATGACGAACTTGACCTTGCGCCCTTTCAGGGCGACTCGCCTGGTTGGATGCGTTCCCGGGGTTAAAACCCCGGGCTGAGTCCTTAAACCGCTTCGCGGTAAATCCGACGCGATCCTACGCTGCGGCCTCGGATGTTCCGAGCGCTGCGAGATGCATCACTTTTTCTTCCGTTGCGTTGTCTCGAGAAAGTTCGCCGGTTAGCCGGCCGTGCCGCATGATGAGGATTCGATCTGCCAGTGCCAATACCTCCGGTAAATCACTGGAGATGACCAGAATGGCGATCCCTTCTCGGACCAACTCATCAAACAACCCATAGATCTCGGCCTTGGTCCCGATGTCGACACCTCGCGTCGGCTCATCCACGATGAGCACGGTTGGTTGGACGGCGAGCCATTTGGCCAAGAGCACTTTTTGTTGATTGCCACCGCTCAGGAGTCCAACCCTTTGCTGGTAACTCGGGGTGCGAACTCGCAGTCTCGAAACGTATTTCTTGATCAACCGGTGCTCGGCCGGATAATCCACAAATGGTCCGCGGGCTACACGCCGCAGGGCCGCGCTGGAGATATTTGCTCCGACTTCCGCGCCGAGCACTAGTCCCATGTGTGCTCGATCTTCTGGTACAAAAGCGATACCCGCCATGACGGCATCCTTCGGCCGCCGAAAACGCACTTTGCGTTCTCTCAGGTAAACCTCGCCGCTCTCCGCCGGCGGTGAACCAAATATGCCGAGCGCCATTTCACTTCGTCCCGCCCCGATAAGTCCTGCCATTGCTACAATCTCGCCGCGGCGCAATTCGAAACTGATATTTTCGTACTGACCTTTCTTCGAGAGGTTCTCGACCCGCAGTACAACTTCTCCTTTCGGCTCAACAGAATGGCGGTGAAAAGCGAGGAGTTCGCGCCCAACCATAAGTCGTATGGCTTCTGCTTCTGTCGTTTCTTTGATTGGAACCGTACGGACATGCCGGCCGTCGCGCAACACCGTGAGCGTGTCGCAAAGGGAAAAAACTTCGGGGAGGCGATGAGAAATGTAAAGGATGGTAACACCGTTCGCTTTGAGATCGGCGATGACGCGAAATAGAATCGCCGACTCGGTCTCGGATAGACTGGAAGTTGGCTCATCCAGGATAAGGAGGCGCGGATTCCGGACCAGGCTCTTGCAGATTTCAATGAGTTGTTGTTGGGCAACCGTGAGCGTGCTCACGATGGTGTCGGGGTGATGCTGAAGTCCCAACCGGCGCAGAACGCCGAGCGTCCCAGCCTTCAGCTTTTCCCGATCAAGGAAAACGCTGGAATGCTTCGGTTCCATGCCAAGGAAAATATTTTCGGCAATGGAAAGGTTGGGAGCCAAATTTAACTCCTGGTAAACGATGGCGATACCTTTCGCCTGCGCCTCAGCTGGATCGCTGAACTTGATAGTCTCTCTAGCGAATTCAATGCTTCCCCCATCAGGCTGATGCACCCCTGCGATAATCTGCATGAGTGTGCTCTTTCCAGCACCATTTTCACCGATCACCGCATGAATGCTTTCTGGTTCAACTTCAAAGGTGACCTCCCGCAAAGCCTGAACCCCAGGAAAATGCTTTGAGATTCGGTTTATCTTTAGGATCGGGGGCATAGATCAGCGGGTAGGGATGCGCTCCTGCGCGACCGATGGGCACGCATGAAACAGGTCGACCGCGCGTACTATTTCATTAGCGTTCATTGGTGTCCATCCGCCATTAAACAGACGCGCGGGAGCGCATCCCTACCGATGCGAAGGCTGGAGCCTTCGCCTACTTTAAGAATTGATCGACGTTAGACGAAGTCACCACATCGACCCCGGTATCCACGACAGCGGGAACAGTTTTTCCCTCGGTGAGGTCGTTCAGGATGTCGACGCTCTTAACGCCCATCGCGTACGGCCGTTGGCCGATCAGACCATTGCAAGCTCCTTGTTTCAGAATCTTGAGCTCCTCCGGGAGGGTATCGAAAGCAATCACCACGAATTTTTTCGCCTTGATATCATCCTTGTGTTTGCTGATCGCGCGCAGGTAGGCCTCGGGAGCGCCGAAAAGCGGCCAACCACCGGAAAAGAAAAACCCGTTAAGATCAGGATACCGGGTCAAAGTGTCCTGGATAATTTGGATCGATTTCGCAGCGTCGTCGTTGCAGGGGAAAGGCGAACCCGGAATTTCGGTATATTCGCCTCCGGCTTCCTTAAGGGCCTTGCGGAATCCGTCGCCGCGTTGGTTGTGGTTCACCGATGCCAGACCGCCGGTTATCACTGCGAACTTGCCTTTCGGTAACGCCGTCGCGAATGCTTTTCCCGCTTCATGTCCGCCTTGCTCGTTATTAGTGCCAACAAAGGAGACACGCTGTGACTTAGGAGAATCGGCGTCGAATGTGATCACTTTGATTCCTTTTTTGATGGCAGCTTCGATCACTCCAATGACGGAATCGCCGTCCATCGGAGCAACGGCAAAACCATCAACTCCGCGGCTCACCAGGTCCTGCAAGACCTGTACCTGTTTGGCCGCATCAGCGGTATCGGGTCCGGTGTAGATAACGTTGACACCGAGTTTGGCGCCCTCTTCTTTGCAGCCCTTTTCCACATCGTTGTAGAAGGAGATGCTGATCGACTTCGGAACGATGGCGAATGTCTTTTGTTTTCCGGCAGCGTAAGCGCCGGTCAGCAAGGCGAGTGAGCAAGTCAGGACGCCTGCGAAAAGAAACAATGGATGGTTTTTCATATGTTATAGGGGGATGGTTTTGGTGGATACCGCCACCTCCCGCCACGCTGGCGGGGTTACTCGGTTCGAAAATCTCTCAATCATGACGTAAGAGCTTCCGAAAATAGTCGATGGATACGGCGAGAATGATCACCGCTCCGACGAAGACACCTTGCCAGTACGGATCGATGCCGAAGAGCAACAGACCGTTCCGCAATACTTCTAAAATGATTGCACCGATAACGGTACCAAGAATCGTTCCTTCGCCACCGGCTAGATTCGCGCCACCGATTACGGTTGCGGCAATGACCGCCAGTTCTTCTCCCGTCCCTAAGTCAGCAGTGACGCTAGATAAATAGCTGTACTGCACGAGTCCGGCGATTCCTGCGACCAGCGCAGATAAGATGTAAACGATGATTTTGAGTCGATCGACGCGGAGACCGGTCAAACGCGCGGTTCTCTCGTTTCCTCCGACCGCATAAACGTAGCGTCCCCACACTGTACGCGACAAAAGGATCCAAAAGAAAACGGCGGTGATGCAAAAGATAATAAATGGATTCGGAATTCCGAAAATGTCGCCACCGCCGAGCCAGAGAAAGGACTGGTATTCGTCACCAAATATCGAAATCGGCCGTCCGTGCGTGATGATGAGAGCGAAGCTTCTCGCGATGGCCAGAGTCGCGAGTGTTGGTACGAAGGGCGACATCTTTAGACGAGTGATACAGAGCCCATTCAGGAGTCCGATTCCCGAAGCCCCCACCAAACTAGCGAGAATCGCGAGAGGGATGGGCCAGCCGTGGGTCAGAAGAAAAGCGACGATGACTGCTGACATTCCCCAGACCGACCCAACCGATAGATCGATGCCGCCGGTGAGGATGACCAAGGTCATACCCATCGCGACGATCCCCACAAAAGAGAAATTCCGGGTGATGTTCGTGATGTTCCCGATGTCACGAAACTGTGGGACGAAAATAGCCAGGACCAGCAGCATCAATGCGAGCGCACCAAGAATTCCAATTTCGCGGGGAAGCCGAAAAGTTCGGCGAGGCACTGCTTTTTCTGGATGGGGCGGAGCCACCACTTCGGAATTCATCTGGGGGATCGAAACGTAGACTAAAGCGTTATGGAGGATTTTTCCCGAGATTCAAACAAATTCATCCTAAGACTAAAGTAAACGGACGAACTGTGGATATAACGATTTACTTTGACAATCCAGGCATTTCCAATCCATTTCTAAAAGCAATAAATTCGAAAGACCGACTGCTCGCGTGTTCCCCCTTGATCCTTGACCATCGAAAGAAAGGCTTCGCGTGAAGCTTGCCAGCGACTTTTGCAGCTCGAGGTGTGATTGCCCGAAAAATTGACGCCGCGCAGGGCGAACAGAAAACGACCGGCGCTGCCGTGGCGCCGGTCAGCACGAACCAATAGCAATCTATGATCGATAAAGAAACAATCGGTGTGGCTTTTCTCGGCGTGGGTCGTATGGGAGAAACTCATCTTCGAAATATAACGGCGGTCAGCGGAGTCAAGGTCATCGCGGTAGCTGATCTCATTGCAGAAAGGGCCGAACGTGGCCGCGTGATGGCAGGGGCTGAACTGGCGGTGAACGACAGTGCGAAAGCGATCGAACATCCCTCGGTCGATGCCGTGGTCATTGTGACGCCCACTGGTACGCACGCGCAGTTGATCGAGTTGGCAGTCAATGCCGGCAAAGCAGTTTTTAGCGAGAAACCAATTGCCNTGAACCTGGCCGAAACCCNACGGGTGGTACAATTGGTTCGAGAGCGCAAGGTCCCAGTACAGTTGGGCTTCATGCGGCGGTTTGATCCTGGGTACGCGCGGGCAAAAGCCAAAATCGAAGCCGGAGAGTTGGGTAAGCTCGAAACGTTCCGGGCTTTGAGCCGTGATACTTATCCGCCCAGCCTGGAATTTTTGCTGGGAAGCGGTGGGCTCTTTTTGGACATGTCCGTGCATGACCTTGATCTGGCTCGATTCCTAGTGGGTGAGGTGGAGGAGGTTTACGCCTGGGGCAGTGTACTGATTGACGAACGGTTCGCGCAGGCGAACGATGCCGACACTGCGGTCACTCTCCTGAAATTCAGGAATGGGGTTTTGGGTGTGATGGAAACTTCGCGGCGGTCCAATTGGGGATACGACATCCGCACCGAAGTGGCTGGTTCGGTGGGTAAAGTAGTAGTTGAGGCGCCCCAGAAGACACCGCTGCACTTCGCCAAGGATTTTGCCTCTAGCTTCGATCATTATGAGAATTTTCCAGACCGCTTCGAATTTGGTTACCGCCTGGAGCTCGAGGCGTTCTTTGCGGCTTTGCGCGAGGGTCGAACTCCGGGACCCGGTCCCGAAGATGCGCTGGAGACGCTTCGCTTGGCCTTGGCCGTGACAAAGAGTTGGCGCGAAAAACGGCCGGTGAAAGTTTCTGAAATCACCGCCTGATCTTTCAAATAAAATGGTTCTTAAAATAACTAAACCAACCTCGTTCTCTCACCGCGCAGACAAGCGGTCGATCAAACTAAGATGGAAAAAAGGATAGTTGTGGCGCTAATGGGAGCCGGACGGGCCGGGCGAGAACACGCGACCAATTTAGGTTCGCTTCCAGATGTCCGCGTCGCGTTGATCTGCGACCCCGTGACCGCGGCCGCGCAGAATGCGGCCAAATTAGCCCGGGCGGACAAAATCACCGAGTCGGTCGACGAGGTTTTCGACTGCAAAGACATCGAAGCCGTGATCATTAGTACGCCAACCGAGACTCACGCGGAATACATGGAGCGGGCGGCGAAGGCCGGAAAAGCTATTTTCTGTGAGAAACCGGTCTCGCTCGATTTAGCGCGAGCAACGCAGGCCCTCGAGGTTGTGAAAGAGTGCAAAGTCCCCTTTCAAATCGGCTTCGATCGCCGGTTCGATCCGGGGCACGCGGAGGTGAAACGTCAAATAGATGCAGGAGCGCTAGGCCAAATCGATCAATTTCTCTCCGTGTCGCGGGACCCAGCACCACCCACTAAGGAATACATGGCGAAAAGCGGTGGGCTGTTGATTGATTCGGCTATCCACGACTTTGATATTGCCCGATTTTTCGTCGGGGAAGTCGAAGAGGTAATCTGTTGGGCCAGCGTTCGGTTCTGCGAATACGCCGGCGAGGTGGGGGACGTCGACACTGCGACTACATTGCTGAAGTTCAAAAATGGAGCCCAAGGAGTGGTTCAAAACTGTCGCCGAGCCGCGTACGGTTACGATGTGATGACCGAAGTCTCTGGTGAGCAGGGAAAGTTCGTCATCCACGCCGAGTCGAAGACTCCCACCTATCATTTCCGAAAAGGAGGCTGGGAGAGGGACTACTATTATTTTTTCATGGATCGGTTCGGTCCGGCCTTTCGCGCCGAATTGGTCGCTTTTTTTGAGGCCCTCTCTTGCGAGCACCCATTGTCACCGGACGCCACCGACGCTCTTGAATCTTTGAGGATTGGTGTAGCGGCGACGCGTAGCCTGAGAGAAGGGAGGCCTGTGAAAATCGCAGAAGTTGGCACCGAGCGAGTGAGAGAAAGTTGATTGCGCAGCCTAGTTTGAAGAACCATGGAATCCCAAGAAAAACCGATCCATAAGACACATCCCAGGGCGGTGAATCACGTGGGCGTGGGCGTCTCCGACATTGAAAAGGCAATTCACTGGTATCAGGAGATACTCGGTTTCACCCTCTTGAAAGGGCCAGTGGAGGTACATGCAGACCAAGGTTACCGAGGAGAGGAAGTGCACGATGTACTGGGGCCGGAGTTTCGGTCAATGCTCCAGGCTCACCTGACGACGGCCAATGGGTTGGGCATTGAACTTTTCCAGTTGCTTGATCCGCCGCACGAGCGTCGGGAGCGTTCTTTGGAATACTGGAAGAACGGCTTTTTCCATATTTGTGTAACCGATCCGAACATCGAGGAACTGGCCAGTCGTATTGCAGCCTCCGGTGGTCGCCAAAGGTCAAAGATTTGGCGGATAGATTCGACCACGAACGAGTATCGGCTGTGCTATTGCGAAGATCCGTTCGGCAACATCATCGAGATTTATACCCACAATTACGAAACTTTATACGGAGGTATGAAGGTGGGCCAATCAGAGGCAAAGTAAGTGCACTGTTCCGACTCTCGGTTAGGGAGCTTCTCGCGTGTCGGTTGGCCTCGAATTGTGTTGCGATCTTAACTTCGAATAAATATCGTTTCGAAAGTAATTAGAAACCTCTGCGAGGGTACTGGTGGTAAGTGCTCAAACCGACCCACGCCCTCGCGCTCCCCTCAAGAACAAATGAAAGAAAACCTCTCAAAGGCATGGACGATAACGTCCTTGTCCATTTTCGTTAAGAAGCCGCTACTTACTCTCGGTCTGGTTGCGTCGCTGGCCGCGTTGGCCTCCGGCCAAACGAAGTTTGTGAAGAAGAATCCAGTCAAAATCGGTTACTCGGTTTTCGACATGCAGCAACCCTACTGGCAGGCTTATACCAAAGGAGTTCAAGACGCCTGTAAAGCGGCTGGCTATCAATTCATCCTTTCCGATCAAAAGAGCAACCAGCAAGCTGAGGTGTCGGGAAGTATCGACCTGATTAACCAGGGGATTAGCGCTCTGATCAATTCACCGATTGAGCCGGCCGCTTTGCCGGCAGTCATCGACAAGGCGCATCAGGTGAATATTCCGGTCGTGATTGGCGACGTCGGTGTAGCGGGTAAATACGATGCGTTCATCGTATCGAACAATGAAGATGGGGGTAAGCTGGCGGCGCAGTACATGATTGAGCATCTCAAAGACAAGTCCGGGTCGAAAGAGGTTCTAGTCATTGAATTGCACCCTGGCGCGGCGGTAGGTGGGCCACGAACCAAAGGGTTTGTCGATGAAATCAAGAAACACTCGGACTACAAAATAGTCGCATCGCTTAACGGGAACGACACGGTGCAAGGAGGTTATCAGGCGACGCAGAATACGTTGTCGGCTAATCCCAACCTCTCAGGGATCTATGCAACGAATGACCCGGAGGCCGAAGGAGCGGTCCAGGCACTGAAGGCGGCGGGCAAGAACGGAGTGAAGGATGTGTTTTTAGTCGGGTTCAACGGTGATCCTCCGGCGCTGGAGCTGATTAAGAATGGTGAGATGGCCGCTACCATCCGCCAGGACCCTTATGGTCAAGGTCAAAAATGCGTTGAGATCGCCACGAAATTCATGAACAACGAGCCTGTCGAATATTCGGATCCCGCGACCAAATCAGTCTTTTTTCCGGTGAAGGTAATTGATAAGGAAAACGTCGATCAGTTTCTCCAGAAGTAGAAAGCGAAAGGACTACGGACGATAGTAGCCGCAGCTTCCAACTGCGAGGGCTGCGGCGTTCTGCACCTGGATGATGCGTCTACGTGCGCGAGCACCGGGCAGCATTGTTTGATGAAAATGGAAAAGACATGGTCCTTATTTCTATTCGCCTAGCGAATCTCCACCAGATCATCCTCACGGCCAGTCGTTCTGTCACTATAACCGCTATCTATCCTGCCCGATTCCTCCGGATAGCTGGCCACGGAGGCTGAGATGGGAACAGATCAGACATCTCACCGGGAGCCGATCCTCAGTCTGACTGGGATTTCGAAGCAATTCCCAGGGGTAAGAGCCTTAGACAACATCGATTTCAGTCTCCTGGCCGGAGAGGTTCACGCGCTGATGGGAGAAAATGGGGCTGGCAAAAGCACATTGATTAATATCATCAGTGGCCTTCTGCAGCCGACATCTGGAAAAATTTGCGTGGCCGGCGAAGAGGTAGTTTTCGCCAACGCGATCCAAGCACAAAAGGCTGGCATCAGCACTATCACGCAAGAATTTAATCTGGTCCCTCAGCTGACTGTGGCTGAGAATATATTTCTTGGTCGCGAACCGACGGGGCGAATCGGGTTGTTGAATTGGCGTGAGATCAAACGCCACGCTTCGGAGGTGCTCAACGAGCTTGGGCTCAACGTACCCTTAGGTCAGCGTGTCAGCTATCTGAGTGTCGGAGACCGGCAACTTGTCGAGATCGCGAAGGCGCTGTCGATGGAGTTCCGAATCATTACAATGGATGAGCCGACGGCAGCCTTGAACGCCGCCGAAGTGGCACGTCTTTTCGAAATTATTGAAAAACTAAAGGAACGAGGAATCGCCGTTCTTTATGTTTCTCATCGGCTCCGAGAGATTTTCCGGATTGCGGATCGGGTGACCGTTCTGCGAGATGGGAAACGAGTTGATACCCGACGCCTGGATGAACTGAACGAAGACGAGGTTGTTACGATGATGCTCGGCCGTGCTCTCAGAAAAGAGGCGACCATCTATCAGGCAATCCCGCTCTCCGAACTAGCCGCTCTTTCCGTTAAGGACATCACGGTTCCGGGTTTCATTACCAACGTCTCGTTTGACTTACGCGTAGGTGAGGTAATGGGCTGCGCTGGTTTGGTCGGATCCGGACGCTACGAGTTAACGCGTGCGCTCTTCGGCCTTCAGCAAATTTCCGGCGGTGAGGTCGGGATTAAGGGTCGGCCTGTCGTGCTTAACTCAACGAGTGATGCGATTCGTCACGGCATTTACATGCTGCCGGAAGAACGGAAAGTCGAAGGTATTTTCCCGGATCTAACGGTCCGGGAAAACCTCTTAATCAGCGCCAAGCGATTGTTTCGGCGACTATCAGAGCTGTTGATCAATCCGCGCGAAGAAGAAAAGCAGTATCAAGGGATGCGAAACTCGCTGGATATCCGAGCCTCAAGTTCAGTACAGAGAATAACCAAACTGAGCGGAGGAAATCAGCAAAAAGTGATGCTTGGGCGAGCCTTGATGAGCAACTCGCGGATCTTGCTATTGAATGAACCTACTCGTGGTGTTGACGTTGGGACCAGAGTCGAAATTCATGCTGTCATTCGTAAGTTAGCTCAGAGTGGCTACTCAATTATCGTAAGTTCATCAGACATCCCCGAGCTGGTTAGTGTCAGCGATCGCTGCCTGGTCTTGAGTGCAGGGCGGACGAAGGGGTTGTTGAATCGAGCACAAATTACCGAGGACAACATTACCGCGCTTGCCATCGGTCAAGAAATTACCGGAGATAACCAATGAGTAACCCTCCTAAATTGCTAAACTTCCGGGCCATCTTCAGTGTAGCGAACGCGACGCGCTTCATTCAAGTTGCCGAAAGCCTTGGTGTCTTCGCTTTACTGTTGATCGTCGTGATTGCGGCATCGATTATCGCGCCGGGGTTCTTTACCTACACCAATCTCACTAACACGCTGATTACCGCCTCCATTACAGCGGTTACTGGTTTGGGCATGACCTTTGCCATAGCCATGGGCGGGTTTGATCTCTCGGTTGGATCGGTTCAAGTATTGACCGCGATCGTGGTCGGGAGTCTGCTTTCGCTGATTGATCCGCCGCTGGCGATTCTTGGCGCCCTGCTCACCGGTCTAGCACTCGGGCTTCTGAATGGAGCCTTAATCAGTAAACTCAGGCTTCCTGCTTTTGTAGTGACATTTGGTATGATGAGCATCGTCCGCGGTGTCGCGCTGTTAGTTACCCAAGGACAATCGGTAATGGTCACTAAGCATGGCGAATTTGGATTGCTTAATAACGGTAAAATCCTTGGGCTACCGGTACCTTTCATTATCATGATGATGGTGTTGGTTGTCCTCAGTGCTCTGCTTAAGCACACACCTTTTGGACGTCACGCTTGCGCCATCGGTGGAAATCGCGAAGCCGCGATTGTTTCCGGCATCAGTATCGATCGTGTCACCATCGCGGTATTTGGGCTCGTCGGTGTAACCGCGGCTATTTCCGGGGTTATGCTTACCTCCCAACTAATGATCGTGGATGCAACGCTCGGAACCGGCTTTGAGCTTCAGGCGATCACCGTCAGTGTTCTGGGTGGTACCAGTCTCTCTGGGGGGCACGGCAATCTGGTAGGAACCGTCTTCGCCGCGTTGCTCTTAGCAACGATTGCCAGCGCTCTGAACATTTTAAAGGTGGTCTCGTTTTATCAATACCTGGCTCTGGGAATGCTGTTGATATTCGCATTGGCAATCGATACGGCGCGTCGCGCCTTCATTGCCAAATCGCTGCTGAGCCGCGCCTAGATGTATTACCATGGACCTGAGCCAAACAGCGAATCGGAAGATCGATGCTCAACGTGCTTACGGGATCTCTCTCTTGAGCTTCTTGACCAGGTACTATATTCAATCCCTGCTGGTCGTCTCGGTGGTAATTCTGGGGGCCGTGAATCCGTACTTCAGAACCATGGCAAATTTAGAGAATATTCTCCTCCAAGCTTCGTTTGCCGGAATCGGGGCTGCCGGTATGACACTCTTAATTGTCTCGGGCGCGTTCGATTTGTCGGTCGCCGGTTTACTGGGACTCTGCGGCGTTCTGATTTCCGAACTGCTACCTTCCCTGGGCGTAGTCTTAACTGTGGTGGCTGCTTTATCGTTCGGTGTTCTGTTGGGTTTGCTCAACGGTCTGGTGGTTACTAAACTGCGAATCCCTGCTTTCATCGCCACCTTAGGCATGATGAACGTCTACCTGGCGCTGGCATTTATCTGGACCCAGGGAAGCCGAGTCATCTCTGTGTCAGATCCTGACTTTAATATCCTCGGGACTGGAACTTTGGTTGGCGTTTTGCCGATACCGTTTCTGGTGATGATTATAGCGTATCTCGTCTGCTATGGGATTCTTAATCGAAGTGTTTATGGCCGTTGCCTGCGCGCCGTCGGGAGCAGTGAAATTGCAGCACGGACGGCGGGCCTTCCGGTTGACCTGATCCGCATTCTGGCGTTTGCCATCGTTGGTGGTTGTACTGCATTAGCCGGGGTTTTTCTTACGGCGGAACTATCCTCCGCCAGCGCCATAATGGCTACCGGCTACGAATTAACGGTAATAGCGGTGGTGGTGATCGGAGGCACCAGCTTGAAGGGGGGAGAAGGTACCCTTTTCGGCTCGTTCACTGGCGCCCTGTTTTTCGCTGTCATCAGCAGCGCGCTCAACATTCTGAATGTTGCAGCCTATTGGCAATATGTCGTGACCGGTGTCTTCCTTATCAGTGCGCTCGGGGTGCAAGCGCTGCGCAGCTATATCTTGGTTGAGTAACGACAAGTGGTTTTGGCAGCCGCCGGATGGCGAAGTGTTATTCGCCGGCGTGAAGCTGCCGACAGAAGAAGTAAATTACCGGCTCTGCACGATTCTCGGACTCCGGTATGAGCTGGACGACCCGAATTGTGTTGCGACCTGAGCTTCGAATACATATCGTTTCGAAAGTAATTAGAAACCATTCGCGGGTAGCTGGCATTTGCGCTCAATACCAAACCGGCGACTCGCTGAACGAACCCCCCTAGAACCAATGAAAAAAAATATCTCCCACCGGTCGCCGCAGACTAAAATGGCAGGGGCGACAAGGCTCATATCGATATTCGTCGGCAACCACAACTCCATGCTGACGCTCGCTCTCGTGGTAGCGACGAGTTTCACCGTAATAACCGTCCGTGCCGCCGAGCCGGTCATCGGAATTCTGCCAAAGACAATCATCGGCGACGTCTTCATGAAAAATATGTCCGATGCGGCAGTGGCAAAAGGCAAAGCGCTCGGGGCAAAAGTAGAAGTCTACAGCGTCTCCAGCCATGAAGCGGTAGAAGAACAAGTGTCGGCGGTTGAATCGTTGATTTCGCGAAAGGTCGACGCGATCATTCTTGCCGCGGTTGACAGTAAAGGCCTTGCTCCGGTCGTAGACAAGGCGACCGCCGCTGGTATTCCGGTCATCCTGGCCGACTCCGGAGTACAAGGTGCGAACTACGTGACGGTCGTTCAGACCAACAATATCGCCGCCAGCAATTTGGCAGCTGATTATACTGCAGCCTTGCTAAGCTATCAGGGTAAGGTCGCGCAACTCGAGGGAGAGCCCGCCTCCGAAACGGCACAGTTGCGGAAGAAGGGCTTTCACGAGGAACTCGCCAAGTACAAAAACATTCAATTGGTTTCTTCGATCACCGGCCATTGGACAACTCCGGGTGCGGTCGAAGCAACCGAAGCCATTCTCAAGTCAAATCCAGACATTAATTTGATCTTTGCGTCGTCCGACCTAATGGCGGTTGGAGCTGCGGGCGTATTGGAGCGAGAGGGACGTAAAGATGTTCTAGTGCTCGGCTTCGACGGAATTCCCGAGGGTGTCGCGCTCATCAAGCAGGGCAAAGCCGTTGGTGATGTTGCTCAGAACGCCAAAGCGATGGGCGAAAAGTCTGTCGAAATAGCCCTACAGGTTATCAAAGATAAGGGCGCGGCAGCTAGCATTCCGAAGGTGATCGACTCAGGGTTCATCCTTGTTCATCCCTGGAATGTGGACGCATACTCAAAAGCGAATTTCGGTCAATAGAAGGGTGAAGGCCCGGAGTTTGTTTGAGGTCCTTGGGCGGCGCCAGAATTCTTGCGTCAGAGAGATTGCGTCCGACCGGGTACTATCCTCACGGTCCAGCCGATTGCCCATAGCGAGGCAGAGGAAACAATATTGGTGGTCATCATGAACCCGGTTATTGAGATCAAGGGAGTGAAGAAGTCCTTCGGTGCAGTGGCCGCGCTGAAGGGGGTAGACCTTGAGTTCTATCTGGGCGAGGTGCTCGCTATCGTTGGCGACAACGGGGCCGGCAAGTCGACACTTATCAAGGTTTTATCCGGCGTCTGCGACATCGACGAAGGTAACATTCTCATCGACGGGCACGTCGTTAGCATCAAATCTCCTAAAGACGCCAAGCGGTTTGGTATCGAAACGATCTACCAAGACCTTGCTCTGTGCGACAATCTCGATATCCCATCGAACGTATTCCTCGGACGCGAGTTGACCAAGACAATCATTCCTGGCCTCTTCAAGGTGTTCGACCATAAATCGATGCGTCAGCGAACGCGAGCGCTCCTCGATGATCTGCGCATCGGAAGTCTCGAGAGTATGACCAGCCAGGTTCATAATCTTTCCGGAGGCCAACGCCAGTCGGTTGCGATTGCTAAGACAGTCTGTTTCGATGCCCGAATCATCATCATGGATGAACCGACGGCGGCTCTGGGCGTTACTCAGACCAGACAGGTGCTTGATTTGGCCAGGCGGCTCAGTGAGCGGGGATGTTGCGTGATCTATATCTCTCACATCATGCGCGACGTGTTAGAAACAGCTGACAGAATAGCTGTCATGAAAGCTGGGCGGGTAGTGGGCGTGCGCCAAAGCACGGAAACCGACAGTGACGAGTTAATTTTTATGATGATTTCCGGCGAGGATCGCAAATCGAGGCACTGAGGTGAGCATGAGGAGCGAAAAAGAGTTAGCCGAGGCCGAAATTGCGGCCATCGGAAAGAGCAAGCGTGTCCTGGTTGCTTACCAGGAACGCTGGTGGTGGGTGTTCAATCGCTTTGGTCCAGCCATCATGCTGTTGGCGGTGATAGCGGGCATGTCCATTGCTCATCCGGAATTTCTTACTGTTCCGAATCTCCTGACCATCGGTCTCCAGGCAGCGGTCCGGGCCATGCTTGCCATCGGCGTGCTCCTGGTAGTCATCAGCGGCGGCATCGATCTCTCAGTTGGAACTTCGATGTCCCTTTCCATGGTGACCATGGGTATGTACGTAATCAATGGCCACGGCTCGCTCTATGTTGGCATGCTAATCGCGATGGCTACTGGAATCCTGGTTGGTCTGGTCAACGGAACGCTCATAGCTTTTCTCCAGTTACCACCGTTCATCGTCACGCTCGGGATGCTCGGCATTGCCCAAGGCCTCGCGCTGACGTTAAGCAACGGCTTCTCCATGTACGGGTTTCCCAAGGAGTTCGGTTTTGTCGGTGGCGGCCAGCTGCTGGGTATTCCGGTGCCAATTATCATCCTTGCCGTGGTAGCGCTGGTAGCTTCTTTCATTGCTCGTGAGACGAAATTGGGACGATACGCTTACGCGGTTGGCGGCAGTGAAGAGGCCGCCAGACGCGCGGGAATTCCAGTTCGAGGTTTCAAAGTGGCCATTTACGCATTTTGTGGCTGCCTGGTGGGAATGGCCTCTATCGTGCTCGCTTCTCGCATTAACTCGGCTCATCCCGGTGTCGGCCTCGGCTATGAGCTGGACGCAATCGCCGCCGTGGTCATTGGGGGCGCGAGCTTGGCAGGAGGACGTGGCAATGTGAGCGGCGCTATCATCGGCGCACTAATGATGGCGGCCATCCGCTTTGGCCTGAATGTGATGGCGGTTACACCATTCATTCAACAGATCGTTATTGGCGCAATTTTAATTATCGCGGTCTATCTCGATCGGCTGCGCATTTTGCAGGAAAGGAAGCTTGATAAATTGAGAGCAAGATAGCGGGTAATCTGCAATCCAAGTCGGAACGTTTTTCGCCCAAACAAGACTATGATTTGTATCCATTTGCTTCGGCGTTTGGCTAGATCGGCGTCCTCCCACGGAGGAGCAAACCCAAGAAATACCCAGATATGATCATTGAAGCTATTGGCCGCCGGCTTCGACTGGCAGTCATCGGCGGCGGTCCCGGATCCGTAATTGGGGAGGTTCATCGTGCCGGCGCACGTCTTGATGGTTATTACGACATTGTGGCTTCCGCTCTTTCCTCTGACCCGGAGCGATCTCGGCGGTACGGCCGCGCCATCGGGGTTTCCGATGAACGCAACTATCCATCGTGGTGCGAGTTGATCGAAAGCGAGGCAAAGCGGAAAGATCGGATCGACGTCATTGCTGTAATGACGCCGAATGACAGCCACTACGATATCTGCTCCTTGGCACTGGATACTGGATTCCATGTTGTCTGCGACAAACCGTTAACGACGGATCTTACTTCGGCGGTAGATCTTGCGCGCAAGGTCAGGGCAACCGGGCTCGAGTTCTGCCTTACCCACTCCTACACTGCATATCCGATGGTGCGCCAAGCCCGAGCTATGGTTCGCGCAGGCGCGATCGGGTCCATCCGCCAGATTCATCTTCAATATGTTCAAGGATACCTGGCCTCTGAGGATGTGCCCCCCGGATGGCGACTTGATCCAGCGCGGGTTGGCGGCTCGATGATCCTGATTGACATCGGAACTCATGCTCATCATTTGGGTGCTTACGTAACGGGGCTTGATGTTGAAAGCCTGTGCGCTGACGTAGGACATGTCGTTCCTGGCCGTAAAGTGGACGACTACGTTTCAATGCTCCTACGATATGCGAACGGCGCGCGTGGCTCGATGTGGGTGACGAACGCGGCCAGTGGCGCCGAGCACGGGCTGTGTTTTCGTATTTTTGGCGAGACCGGAGGTCTCGAATGGTATCAAGAGGACCCAAATCGATTGGTACACCGTAAAAGAGACGGCCTGGAGGAGGTTATTACGCGGCGTCAGGATTCACTGATCAGCGAGGACGCCAGGCGGGTGACACGCGTACAAATTGGTCATCCGGAAGGCTACATTGAAGCCTTTGCTAACCTTTACTCTGATTTTGCGAGGACCATAGTGGCAAGAATGCGTAGCGAGCGGCCCAGTGAGATCGATCGCCCTTTCCCGAACGTCGAAGACGGCGTGAAGGGCTTGGCCTTTGTCCAAGCCGCGACGCAAAGTTCCGCTATGCGAGCATGGAAAGCCGTCGAAGTACCGTCAATCTAATGATAGGCTTAGAGCATCGGGATCTGCTCCTACGCTACTTTGCCAAAAGCGCTGACACATCGAGGAGGATGCCGGCTAGCACTTAGTCTTCCCTTTCGGATAACTATCTCTTTCGTTTTCTATCTAAGGTCAGAGCGTCTTTTTGCGGCCGGGTTCGTGCTGATTCCTTGAGGGCGTTCGCACCTTTTGCGTCAGAATTCGAATCTGCTCCGCGAACGTCTACGATTCGAAGCGTTGCACCCGCAGCCTCAAGGCTTTTTGCTTTGCTGCTGGAGAGGTGGCTATCCGTAATGGTCAAGTCAATATCGCGCAGGCGCGCAAAACTGGTAAGACAATTGTGTCCGTATTTGGAGGAGTCGACCAGCACATAGATTTCGTCAGCTACTCGCATGATTGCCTCTTTAATCTGAGCGTCCTCAGGATTCGGTGTGCTGTGGCCTTTTTCGGCAGTAAATCCGGAACTACCTAGAAAGGCCTTGTCCGCACGATATCGGTCGAGGATCGTCAGTGTTTCTCGCCCGAGTAAAGCCAGGCTTTTGTTTCTGACGAAGCCACCCAAAAGGAGGATGTCGTAACCGGCGCTAGACAATTCCAGGGCGACCGGGACGGAGCAGGTAATGATAAATGCAGATCTTACCTGCTCCTTCAAAAGCTGAGCTAAGGCGAGCGTGGTGGTGCCGGCGTCCAGGATAATAGTGTCCCCGTCTTTGATGTATCCTAATGCTGCCGCGGCAATGGCGCGTTTCTCTTGACGGCACATCTGAACGCGCTCAAAGAAGGATTTATTGAACCTGCTGCGATGGGAGAAAACTGCTCCACCAAAGGTCCGGTGCAAAAGGCCTTCACTCTCCAATTCGTCCAAATCCTTCCGGATCGTGACCACGCTCACCGCAAACCGATCGGCCAAATCGCCTACATTCAAGGTGCCGGTCTCTTCCAGGAGATTTAGGATCTGCTGCCGCCGGGGTCCGGTCTTCACGAATTGTAAGCTCCTCTCATCAATTTCGTTAACGATCTTAGCCGTGTGCTCTCAAATCGGTCAAGGATGGGGGACCGAGTGCTCAAACGGCTAGCACCGCTTAAGATGGACCGACACGATAGCCCATCTGCATTACTAACTGATCTTTTTGGGCAAGCCTACCCCGGGATCAGTGCGGTCTTGATACCTTGACGTTTCCAGGCAAGATCGAGTGCTTTTCCCCAATCTTTCAGCGGAATTTCCTGGGTCACAATCTCGTTTACTTTGATCCGGCCGTTGTCGAGATAGCTGAGGGCGCGTTCGAACGAATCAATCTGCGCAAACGAGCCTTTGATCGCCAGTTCGTTCCGAAACACGTCAAATGGGTTGATGGAAATCGTAGCTTTTTCCGGGTACACGCCATAGATTAAAATGGTGCCGCGTCTTCGGACAAACTGGGTCGTCTCTTGAGCGATCGAGGGCGCTCCGGTCGCTTCGATCACCGCATCGAAGCCTTTCGGACTGATCTCGCGCAAGCGTTTTCGATGCACTTCGGGATCGTTGCGATCCAGGGCGACAACTTGATCAGCGGCTAGCTTGGCTACCAGATCGAGTTTCGGGCCGGGCGGCGCTGCAACCACCAGATTAGCCGCCCCGTTCAGCTTAAGCAACTGGG
>JGI12630J15595_10000036_pt1 | contig 18156 bp, 15 predicted proteins | sample JacPinW_OM2H0_M1_FD_15595 | JGI IMG/M metagenome (IMG submission 15595) | reverse complement strand
CGACCTGGAGCCGCCGCAGGGTCTCCAGGTCGATGCCGCGGCCATACCCCTGGTAGGCGAGGGTTGAATCGCTGTACCGGTCGCAGAGCACGAGCTCGCCCCGGTGCAAGCGCGGACGGATCACCTCGTCCACCAGCTGGGCCCGGGCGGCCGTAAAAAGCAAGGCCTCCGCCCAGGCCGACAGCGCGCCCGCCTTCGGACCGAGGAGGAGCGGCCGGATCATCTCGCCGGCGCGGGTGCCCCCCGGCTCACGGGTGGTCCAGACGGCATGACCCTGTTCGGCAAGAGCGGCGGCCAGGCCATGGATCTGGGTCGACTTCCCCCCACCCTCGGGCCCTTCGAAGCTGATGAAGAACCCGCCTCGCTTCCCCGCGGTTTCCATTTCGCGCTGAACTATACGAGGTCAGTCCGCACTGGTGTAGATGCGCAGGCGGCGGTTCGGCTCTTTGCCGGTGCTCCGCGCCGTCAGCTCGTGCCGCTCGACCAACTGGTGCTGCAAGCGGCGGACGTAGGCGTTCTGTGGCGAGAGTTCCACCATCGAGTTCGTCGACTTCGCGCGGCTGATGCCCTCGAGCGTTTCCTGCAGCGCGGACTCGGTCGGGTCGGGCGTGTCCAGCTGATACACGCGGCTCAGCGCGTTCTTGATCTGGGTGATGGTGTTGCTCTTCAGCACCTGGATGGGAATGCCGTCCGCCTCCGCCTCCTTGAGGGGCGAATCTTTGCGCCGGTAGTAGTTCTTGAGGGTGACGATCAGGTCCGCGTCCTCGATATGGTTCTGGACTCGGATTGGGACCTTGAGCTCGGTGATCGCCTGTTCGAGGTAGTTGCGGCTGACGCCGTAGGGAAACACCGACACGGTTTCATGAAGGCCGCGCGAGCGCGGCGCCTCCAATGGCTCACGGACGGCCGCCGTGCGCATTGGCGCAGTCTCGGCGACCCGGGCGACGATGGCGCCGTCGGCTCCCCGGATCCGCATCTGCGGCGGTTTGAGCGTGCCACGCAACGCCGCGTCGACCACCTCGGCCAGCGGCTGGTGGATGGCGAGTCGATCGCGGTCGTGAATCTCGACGAGCACGTCGAAGGTCGGCGGCGACTTGCGCTCGAGCACCGACTTCTGCGTGCCGCGGCGGCGCGCCTCCTCGTCGGAAAGCGTAACCGTCTGGATGCCGCCTAACAGGTCGTTGAGCGTGGGATTGACGAGCAGATTCTCGAGCGAATTTCCGTGAGCGGTCGCCACCAGCTGCACGCCTCGCTCGGCGATCGTGCGGGCCGCGCCCGCTTCCAGTTCAGTCCCGATCTCATCGATGACGATCACCTGGGGCATGTGGTTCTCGACCGCCTCGATCATCACGGCGTGCTGCAGCGCCGGTGTGCGCACCTGCATTCGCCGCGAGCGACCGATCCCCGGGTGCGGAATGTCGCCGTCACCACCGATCTCGTTCGAGGTGTCGACGATGATCACCCGCTTTTTCATCTCGTCGGCCAGCACGCGGGCACATTCGCGCAGCATGGTCGTCTTGCCGATGCCGGGGCGGCCCAGCAGCAGGATGCTCTTGCCGCCGATGACCATGTCCTTGATGATGTCGATCGTCCCGGTAATCGCGCGCCCCACCCGACAGGTGACGCCGACGATCTGCCCACTGCGATTCCGGATCACGGAAATGCGGTGCAGCGTGCGCTCGATACCCGCCCGGTTGTCGTCACCGAACAACCCGACCCGGCTGGAGACAAATTCCAAATCCTCCGACGTGACCGCCGTCTCGTCGAGGATCACCTCATGATCCGGAAAGCGTGCCTCGGGCTCCCGTCCCAGGTCGAGCACGACCTCGAGCAGCAAGCCCTGGTGATCGAGGCGCTTCACCGCCCGGTTGATGTGCGGGGGCAGCGCCTGGAAGAGCAGGTCGAGCTCGGCCGGGTCGGCATCGGTCAAGCCGTTGTGCGATCGCCTTAGTTCCTGCATTGCTTTAGCCATACTGCGGCACCAGCCGCTTGTCCTTGATTCTTACCCGCATTCGGGCTCGAACCTTCAAGGGGAGCTCCCGGACCATCAAGGCCTGCGAGGCGATAACCTCGAAGCCTTCGCGCTGGAGCAGCTGGATGCCGACCTCATCGTAGTGCCGGAGGCTACACCAGACGGGCCCCGGCTGGCGCTGGGCGACGTAGGCCAGGGACCGCTGGACCAGGCTGGGCCAAAGCTCAGCCGGTTGGGCCGCCGCCATCAGGCCGAGCGAATGCGGNCGGCCGCCGCCGCCCGGNACCAGGCTCATCCACCCAACCACCTGCATCCGCTCGATGACNAAGCGCGGCTGTCCCGCGCGGCGCGGGATCCGTGCGCTCCACGAGCCGGGCTGGAAGCTCCGACGCCATTCGGCAAAATTCGANGCTTCCACCGCCGCGACGCTCTTGGGCGTGGTCGCCACATAAAGAAGGTAGAGGCCGAGCTCGTCGTCACGTCGCATCGGCCGCCACCCGGCCACGGCCGGGGCCGGTCGAGCAGCCACCGACTCGGTGAGCAGGGCGTGTTCGGTGGCGTAGGCCGTGAAGCCGCGCGCCCGGAAGAGGTCCATCACGGGGTCGTCGACCGGCACCCGGACCACGAATTTCGTTACGCCGTGGTTCAAGCCCTCGTTGAAAAGGTGGTCCAGCAGCGCCGTGCCGTCCTGCACGCGATCGAGCGCGGGACTCAAGCAGAGATTGAGGATCTGCCAGACGCCCGGTCCGAGCGCCGCCGTTTCGGCCTGCACGAAGCCCTCGATCGTACGCCTCTTGGCATCTTCCATGACGTAGACATAGTCCGCCGCCGAGGTGATGGGAATGATGCTGGCGAAGGTGCTGTTGAGCAGGAACCACAGCCGGGTCGATGCAAACTGGCGCTTCAGCGGCGAGCGCTCCGCTTCCCGTACCTGTAGCCGGTAGAGCGCCTCGATCGCGCCCAGGTCTTTGAGCTGCGCGGGACGGACCTGGAGCGTCACCGCGCCTCCCCATCGAGCGACAGAAAATACTGGTGCCACCGCCGGTCGGGCGTCAACTCGGGATGGAAGGCGAGCGCCACCCGGTTGCCTTGCTTGACGGCTACCACTTGATCAGCGTGCCGCGCCAGCTCTTCGACCTCGGCGCCGCGCTCGAACAATTGCGGAGCGCGGATGAACACCGCCGGACCCACGCCTCCGATAGCACGTGATTCCACCTCGGCCTCGAAGCTGTCGATCTGGCGGCCGTAGGCGTTGCGCCTGACGCCGATGTCCATCAGGCTCAGAGGTTCCTGATCGACCCGTCCGTCCTGGACGTCGCGCGCCATCAGGATCATCCCGGCGCAGGTGCCGAACACCGGCATGCCGGCAGCGACCCGGCGTTGAATCGATTCGCGCAAGGCCGGCTCCATCAGGCGGGCCATGGTCGTGCTTTCTCCACCCGGCAGGATGAGGGCATCGACTTTGTCGAGATCGGTTGCGAGCCGAACGGGCACGCCTTCAACCTCACAGGCACGCAGGGCCGCCAGGTGTTCCCGAAAATCCCCCTGCAGCGCGAGGACGCCGACGCGGCGTCGAGTACTCACCAGCCTCTGCCGGCGAGCAGCTCCTCCTGCGGGATCGTCCCGATCTCCAACCCACGCATGGCTTTGCCGAGGCTCTTGGAGGCGTCGGCGAGAATGTCCGGCCGGTCGAAGTACGTGGTCGCCGCCACGATGGCCTTGGCGCGGGCGGACGGATTCTCCGCCTTGAAGATGCCCGAGCCGACGAAGATCCCGTCACACCCGAGCTGCATCATCAACGCCGCGTCGGCGGGCGTCGCAATCCCACCGGCGGCGAAATTGACAACCGGCAACCGGCCCAGGCGGGCCGTCTCCTCCAACAGGTCGGCGGGTGCACCGATCCGCTTGGCTTCCACGACGAGCTCTTCAGGCCCCATGCCGTGCAACTTGCGGATCCCGCCGGTGACGGCGCGCATGTGGCGCACGGCTTCCACCACGTTGCCGGTGCCGGCCTCACCCTTGGTGCGGATCATGGCCGCCCCTTCAGTGATCCGGCGGAGCGCTTCGCCGAGGTCCCGGCAGCCGCAGACGAAGGGGACCTTGAAGGGATGCTTGTTGATGTGGTGCTCTTCATCGGCAGGGGTGAGGACCTCGCTCTCGTCGATATAGTCGACCCCCAGCGATTCCAGGATCTGGGCCTCGACGAAGTGACCGATTCGGCACTTCGCCATGACCGGGATGGTGACGGCTTCGATGATGGCAGTGATCAACCCCGGGTCACTCATGCGGGCCACTCCGCCTTCCCGACGAATATCGGCCGGGACTCGCTCGAGCGCCATCACGGCAACCGCGCCGGCATCCTCGGCGATCTTCGCCTGCTCTGCGGTGACGACGTCCATGATGACGCCGCCTTTGAGCATCTCGGCCAGCCCGGCTTTGACCTTCCAGGTACCGCGTCGGTCGTTCAACGGGGGTGTTCCCTCGGCCACGATCTCATTTTACTGCGCCTTCCAGGCAATTCGGTCCGAATTCGTGGACGGCCTGTCGCGAATCGGTCCCGACCGACCGTCCCAGGCGCCGCACGCCGATAGAATGCATCCCGCAATGCGGGCCCCCCGGCGTACCCGACGGCAGTCGGTGGTCGCCGTGGTCGTCGCCGTCGCCCTGGGCCTGCCGGCCCTATTCGGCATTGGCGTCGCCGTCGGCTTCGTCATCACGCCGCCCGTCGACGACATGCCACACCGGGTCGATGCCATTCTCGCTAAGCACGGCGGCACACGGGTGGCCCTCAACGACGTGCCCGACCAGTTGAGCGAGGCCCTCATCTCGATCGAGGATGAGCGCTTCTATCAGCATCGCGGCATCGATACGCAGGGTCTGGTCCGCGCGGTGCTGACCGACCTCTATCACCACCGGGCGCTGGAAGGCGGCAGCACCCTGACGCAGCAGCTGATCAAAGTGCTGTACATGAACAATAACGACGACGGATGGCGCAAGCCGGAGAACCTGGTGCTGGCCTTGAAGCTGGAATCAAAGTTCGGCAAGCACACGATCCTGGAGAACTATCTCAACGCCGTCTACTACGGGCACGGCGCCTATGGGATCGGGCAGGCGTCGGCGACCTATTTCCACCGGACGCCGGCGACGCTCGACCTGGCGCGCGCGTCGATGCTGGCGGGCCTCCCCCAGTCACCGTCGTACTACGACCTCTATCGAAATCCCTGTGCTGCCCGGGCCCGCCAGTTCAACGTCCTGGCCCAAATGGCGCATGTGGGGTACATCAGCCAGGAGCAGGCAGCCTCCGCGTACTCGGAGCCGATCGGTTTCCCCTGTTGATCCCCTAAGGGCGGCGGGGCGCATCATGGAGGCGTGTCGTTGGACCTCGTCCTGTTGGGACCGCCCGGATCCGGCAAGGGGACCCAGGCGGCGATGCTTTCCGAGAAGTACGGGATCCCGGCCATCGCGACGGGGGACATCTTGCGGGCCCACGTGGCGGCCGGGACACCGCTGGGACAGCGGGTCAAGGCCTACCTCGACCGCGGCGAGCTGGTGCCCGACGGCCTGGTGGTCGACCTCATCCAGCACCGGCTCCTGGACCCTGATACCCAGCAGGGCTTCATTCTCGACGGCTTCCCTCGGACCGTTACCCAGGCGCAAGCGCTGGACGGCATGCTGGCGGCACTCGACCGGCCGCTAGACGCCGTCCTCTATTTGCAGGTCGACCCGCAGGCCGTCAAGGAGCGCCTCGGCCAGCGCCACCGTAGCGACGACCTCGAGGGGATTGTCGACCATCGCCTGGACGTCTTCCTCGACCGGACCGCCCCCCTGATCAGGTACTACAACGATCAGGGCAAGCTCAAGGTCATCGATGGGGCACAGCCACCAGAGGTGGTTGCGGCCAGCATCGAGGGCGTCATTCGGGAACTGGCAGGGCCGTCGTTTGGTAACGCCCGTTTTGGGCATAAACCTAACGTCTCGCAGGTTGTCCCTGACGAGAACACTAAGGAGAATGGAAGCAATGCCTGAACTTAAAACTGAATTTATCCCCCTGCTGCCGCTCAACAACGCGGTAGTGCTGCCCGGCATGATCGTTACGATCCCAGTCGAGCGTGAGGAGGCCGGGGCCGCCATCGCCGCAGCGCGCGAGGGCGACGGTCTGGTCCTGCTCGTGCCACGGGTCGAAGGCAAGTACGCCAGCATCGGAACCGTCGCCAAGATCGAGGACTCCCGGAAGCTGCCGAACGGCGTCGACGTCGCCATCCTGCAGGGACTGCATCGTGCCTCCGTCGGGAGTGCCGCTGCCGGCACCGGCCCGGCGCTGCGCGTCCTGGCGCAGGAAGCCCAGGACCTCAACCCCCTGACCGAGACCTCGCACGTCCTGGCCCGTGAGTACAAGGCGCTGATCGAAAATCTGCTGGAGCTGCGCGATCAGAGCGAGGTGTTCCAGATGGTCCGGAACATCGACCGCCCGGCCCAGCTCAGTGACCTCGCTGGCTACTCGCCCGATCTCTCCCTCGAGAAGAAGGTGGAGATCCTCGAAACGCTCGACGTCGAGCAGCGCCTCAAGAAGCTGATCGCCTGGACGCGCGACACTCTCGCCGACGCGTCGCTCAAGAACAAGATCCGCAGCGATGTCGCGGAGGGGATGGAGAAGCGCCAGCGCGAGTTCCTCCTGCGTCAGCAGATGGATGCGATCAAGAAGGAGCTCGGCGAAGGCGATTCGGACGTCGCCGCCGACTACCGGAAGAAGATCGAGGAGGCCGGCATGCCGGAGGCTGTCCGCAAAGAGGTCGAGCGCGAGCTCGGCCGCCTGGAGCGGACGAGCGACCAGAACCCGGAGGCGGGATGGATCCGTAATTACCTGGACTGGATGCTCGACATGCCCTGGAACAAGCGCACCGTCGACCAGTTCGACGTCACCGAGGCGCGGCGTGTCCTCGACCAGGACCACACCGGCCTGGACGACGTCAAGGATCGCATCATCGAGTTCCTCGCCGTCCGCAAGCGGCGCGATGCCCGCGGGCTGGCGGTCGCCGGCGGCCGCGGCTCGGGCGCGATCATCACCCTGGTGGGGCCGCCCGGCGTGGGCAAGACCTCACTGGGCGAGTCGGTCGCGCGCGCACTGGGTCGCAAGTTCACCCGCATCTCCCTCGGCGGCATCCATGATGAGGCTGAAATCCGTGGTCATCGCCGCACCTACGTCGGGGCACTGCCAGGACGGATCGCGCGCGCCCTCAAAGAGGCGGGCACGAAAAACCCCGTGATCATGCTCGATGAGATCGACAAGGTCGGCAGCGACTACCGAGGCGACCCTTCATCGGCGCTGCTCGAGGTGCTCGACCCGGCGCAGAACCATTCGTTCCGCGATCACTACCTCGAAGTCGACCTCGACCTCTCGGAAGTTTTGTTCATCCCGACGGCCAACGTCGCGGACACCATCCCCGGGCCGCTGCTCGACCGGATGGAAATCATCCGCCTCGACGGCTACACCGAAGAGGAGAAGCTCGCCATCGGGCGCGAGCATCTGCTCAGCCGCCAGCTGGAGCGCAATGGGCTCACCGCCGAAGAGGTGGCGGTCAGTGATGACGCCATCCGGCGCATCATCGTCGAGCACACGCGCGAAGCGGGCGTGCGCAACCTGGAACGCGAGCTGGGGCGGCTGCTCCGCAAGGTGGCAACCCAGATCGAGGCCGGCAAGGCGAGCGCACCGATCCAGGTGACTGGCGACGACGTCAAGACCTACCTTGGTCGGGCGAAGTTCCATGAGGAAGTCGCCGAGCGGACCTCCGTTCCGGGGGTCGCGACCGGCCTGGCCGTGACCGGCATCGGCGGCGAGGTGCTCTTCATCGAGGCCGCCGCCATGGATGGCCAGAAGGGACTCACGCTCACCGGCCAGCTGGGCGACGTGATGAAGGAGTCGGCGCAGATCGGACTGTCCTACGTCCGCTCGCACACGACCGAGCTCGGCATCGCGCCCGGCTTTGAAGAGAAGGCGATCCACGTCCACGTTCCGGCCGGCGCTGTGCCGAAGGACGGGCCGTCGGCTGGCGTCACGATGGTGACAGCGCTGGTCAGCCTGTTCAGCGGGCGACCGGTGCGACCGACCGTGGGTATGACCGGCGAGGTCACGCTGCAGGGCAAGGTGCTGCCGATCGGCGGCGTCAAGCAGAAGCTGCTGGCCGCGCACCGCGCCGGGCTGACCGAAGTCATCCTGCCGTATCGCAATGAGGCCGACCTCGATGATCTGCCGCAGAGCGTGCGAGACGCAATGACGATCCACCTCGCCAAGGACGTCCGCCAGGTGCTCGACTGGGCCCTGGAACCGAAGAGCGAGACACTCACGCAGGCCGCCTAACAGGGCTCGCATGAGCCGGGCCTTTGTCAAGGAAGGCGATTCGACAGCGAGCGGATCCCTGGTAGATCGGTTCTACCAGGGATTGCTCGATCTCAGCGATCCGGCCAGAGCCCTGGTCGGCAAGCGGCAGCAGCAGGCCTGGACAACATCGCAGTCGAACATTGAGGCCGCCCGCCACCAGGCGCTGGTCGCCCTCGGCGCCGAGTCCTATCGTGAGATCTTCGATGCCGCCGCGGAGCGTGCGGGAGATCCACCACAGAGTCCGACCTGGTGGGCCGTCGGCGATGCGGCAACCGGCCTCGCGGCGCGCCGACACTTAGATTCGGATCAGTTTGCGGTTCTAGTCGGACCGCTTGGGGTCGCACTCCCCTGGCTCAAGGACGCGGCGAGCCAGAGCTAACCGGGCGACGTCAATCAGCCGGAGCAGGTGATGAGTTGACGGTCGCTAGCTCAGGTCGTGCTCTGGGCTGCCCTGACGAAGCCCTGGAACAACCGACGTACCCATGGGAGCTCGTCGATCTCCTCGGGGTGCCACTGGACAGCGATGAGAAAGCGGCGATCCGCCGATTCGAGTGCTTCAATCACGCCGTCTTCGGACGTCGCCGTGGCCTTGAGCGGGGCGGCGACGACCTTGACCGCCTGGTGGTGCAGGCTGTTGACCTCGATGCTGGTCTCATCGATCAGCTGCGCCAGCCGTGAGGATGGTTCCAGGCGCACCCGATGGAGCAGGGCATTCCGCGCCCGGCCGTCGGCGTCCGAATGTTCGACCGTCGTGACGCCCTGGTGGCGCAGGTCCTGGTAGAGGCTGCCACCGAGGGCGACGTTCAGCAGCTGCTGACCGCGGCAAATGCCGAGCGTGGGCAGGTCATCGGCAAACGCCCAGCGCGCCAGCGTCAGCTCGGTCCGATCCCGCGACGGCTCGACGACATTGAGGTTGTCGATCGGCTCCTCGCCGTACTCCTGGGGCGCGACGTCCGCGCCGCCCGGAAAGACGATCCCATCGAGCCGGTCGTAGATCGCGCGCAGCCGATCCTCGTCATCCAGGATCGGGATCAGCACCGGCGCGCAGCCTGCCGCCGTAAGGGCCCGCACGTAACTCTGGTTGATACCGAAGCGCGGCGGCTTCGGTCCTGGCGGGATCGCCAGCGTAGGCAGGCCGATCAGCGGGAAACGGCTCAACTCGTGAACGTAAAAGCCTTCAGGTGAAGTGCGGGCACCCGCGAGGCGCCGATAAACTCTCCGATCTGCAGCTTGGTTGTCTTGCCGGCCGCGAGTGTTCCCTCGAGCGCTTCCAACATGCTCTGCGTGAAGCGAAGATCTTTTACCGGTCGTGTGACCTTGCCGTTTTCTATGAGGAACGTACCGTCACGAGTCATCCCGGTGATGATCGACAGCTTCGGGTGCACGATGCGCACGTACCAGAACCGGGTGACCCAGATGCCGCGCTTGATGCCCGAGATGAGATCCGGCTTGGCGACCGAGCCCGGCTGCATAAAGAGATTGACGGCGTATGGACCTTCGGTGTTCGGCGCCGGCAGGCCATGGCCCGTGGACTGGCGGCCTTCTTGGGTCGCCGTCATCATGTCGTACACGACACCGCTGGCGACACCGTTCTTGATCAGGTCGACATGTTGCTTGGGCACGCCTTCGAAATCGAAGGGCGCCGGAAGGCCTGACGCGTCGAGGCCATCATCCCAGATGGTGATCCCCTCACCCGTGATGCGCTCGCCCAGCCGCATGAAGCTGCGATCTTCCTCCACCGCGAGCGCGCTGAACCCGGTGAAGCTCATGAACTCGAGCATCTCGGCCACGGCGTACTCTTCGAGCACGACCTCGTAGACGCCCGGATCGATGGGTTGGGCATTCTGGTTGCGCTGCGCCTTGTCGATGACCTCGTCGGCCACCTCATTCTTATCGATGTCCTTCACGTCGATGGCACCGCGATCCGCATAGCCCGAGCCGGCCTCCCCCATGACAACGGAATTGATTGTTGCTTCGGTCGAGCGATGATGGTGATAGACACCGAGCGAGTTGGCAATGGCGAACTGCTCGGCCCCGGTGCTGAACGCACCGAACGCCTTGAGCCCGGCTCGTTTCGCTTTGGCGCAGATCGCCTCGACGAAATCCGCGCGCTCCTCCGGCGTCGCGGCGGCGGTCGCGTCCGACCAGGCCTCGACCGGCTGGCTTTTCCCCGGCCCCGGCATGGGCACGACCTCCCCTTTTGACTGCAGGTCGGCGATGGCGATGGCTCGCTTGAGGACATCGGCCGCGGCCTTCTCGTTCATCTGGTTGATCGAGGCCACCCCGGTCTTGCCGTCCTTGACCACCCTGACCCGCACGCTGACGTCGCGCTCGGCGACGTTCTGGTGGATGCCGTTGTTGGCGAAGCGGGTCAGTGCACTGTCCCACTCGGTGACCATGACCTCGGTCTGCGCCGCGGGCGACGCCTGCAGCAACTTGTCGATGAAGGACTTGATCTCACCCTGTTCGGTCAGTCGCGCGGTTTCCATGCTTTTCATTTCAGGATGCCGACCTTGACGTGCTGGAAGCGCGCCGGCGCCGCCCCGTGCGCGACGTGCGCGGTCTGCGGCGGCTGCCCTTTGCCGCAGTTGGCCAGCCCCCAAACGGACCATTCATTGCGACCGGCGACCGCGTCGCAGGAGTTCCAGAACTCCGGTGTGATGCCGGCATAGGTCGCGTTCTTGACCAGCCGGCCCCGCTTGCCGTTGACGATCTCGTAGGCCAGCTGGGTGCCGAACTGGAAATTGAGCCGCTTGTCGTCGATGCTCCAGCTGCGGTTGGTCTCCATGTAGACGCCGTCTTTCGTCTCGGCAATCATCCGCTCGAGCGAGGAGTCGCCCGGCTGCAGGTTGACGTTCGTCATGCGAATGAGGGGTATCCGGTTCCAGCCGTCGGCACGCATCGTGCCATTGCTCTGCTGGCCGAGAACGCTCGCGGTCTCCCGTGAAGTCAGGTAGCCGACGAACAAACCCTCTTTGATCAGGAACGATTGCTGGGCGGGCACGCCTTCGTCGTCCCAGCCGAAGGTGCCGAGACCGGTCGGAGTGAGGGCGTCGGCCGTGATCGTCACCTGGGGCGAGCCGTACTGGAGGTGATTCAGTTTCTCGGGCGTCATGAAACTGGTTCCCGCATAGGCCGCCTCCATGCCAAACACGCGGTCCAGTTCCGTTGGATGGCCGCACGACTCGTGGATCTGCAGCGCCGTCTGGCTGGCGTCGAGAATGAGCGTCTTGACCCCACTAGGGCATTGTGGCGCGGTCAGCAGCGCGACGGCTTCTTCGGCGATCCGGCCTCCGTGGCGATCGAGCTGCAGCGCGGTGATGTACTCGTAGCCCCCGGAGCCCTGGTGCCGCCCGAACGAATTCGGATATGACCGGTTCTGCACCTCGTCCGGTGAGGTCGCCGTGGCCTCGATGCCCGCCCCGCTTTCGTAGAGCTCCTGTTCGATGAAGGCGCCCTCGGTCGACGCGAACACTTTCCGCTGCCGAAGGAACTCCATCGAGCCCTCGCGAATGCCGACGCCTTTGACCGCGCCCATCGCCGCATCGGCTCGCAGTAGTAGGTCGACCTTTTCGCTGAGCGGCACGCTGAACGGGTCACGCTCGAGCGGCGTCCGGTAGCGGCCGCGGGAGGTGACGGGTGGCCCCAGGTCGACCGGCACCGAACGAACACGGGCACTCGCCCGAGCGATCCGGATGGCACGATCGACGACCTCCTCGACCTCAACCCGGTCGAGCCGGGCGCTGCCGGCGAAGCCCCAGGCGCCGTCGACAAGGACGCGAACGCCAAACCCCTCGCTGGCATCGTCGGACACGGCGGCCAGCTGCCCGTTCTTGACGATGATGTCTTGCTGTACGTGTTCATCGAGGCGGACGTCCGCGTAGCCGGCGCCCTTCACCTGCGCCGCGTTGAGCGCGGCCTCGGCCAGATCTTTCATAGCGACAAGACTAGCGATTGGCCTGGTTACACGGTGACTTGAGCGCGCCGGTTGCGCGTTACTGGCTGATGTACCAATCGGCGGATTGGTTCATCCACCAGAATTCGTTGCCCTTGTAGCCGCCCAGCTTCTTGGTGTAGGCCTCGACGTCGACCGCCTGGTAGAGCGGAATCTCGGGGATGACGTCGGCCAGCCGCCTCTGGGCAACGATGTACTTGTCCCTCCGATCCGACAGCTTGACCGACAGCCGGGCCTGGTCGAGCGCCTGGTCGAGCTGCGGGTCGCTCATAAAGGTTGTGTTCTGCCCGGCGCACCCATTGGCGTCGGTTGGGATCTGGGAGCTGTGGTAGGCGGTGTACGCCAGTGAATCAGGCTCCGCCGGGTAGCTGTAGTTGTTGGTGTACATGGCGAGGTCGAAGTTGTGGCTGTAGATGATCCCGCCACTGGTGCAGGAGCCGAACATCCGGCTCGCCGGGACGTTGGCGAACGGCTTGATGATCTGGATCCCGATCCCCGCGAGGTCGGAGGCGATCACCACTTCCTGTTCTTCGCGCAGCGGCAGGGTGGTCGTGATCAGGTGCAGTTGGACGCAGCGTCCCTGCGGGTCGGTGCGAAATCCCTTGCAAGGGCCGGAGGTCTGGAGCTTGTATCCGGCGTTGTTCAACAGGTCGTTGGCCGCCTTCTGATCGAACGGCGTGTGTTTGGCGTTCGGATCCAGGCACCAGGCGCCGGTCTGGATGCACATCCAGGCGTCGGGAGGCACCACCGTCCGGCCGAGCAGCAAGGTGTCCACGATCCGCTGCCGGTCGATCGCCATCAGGATCGCCTTTCGTAGGGCGACGTCCTTGAGGAAGGTGTTGTGCAAGTTGATGTCGAGGTGCTCAGCGGCACTGTCCAGGATCGTCACCGTAGTGACATCGCTCTGCCTGGAGAGCGATGGCAGCAACGACGGCCGCAGGTCCAGCGCCATGTCCACGGTGTTGGTGCGCAGATCGTTGAGCTCCGTGTTCGCGTCGGCGTCGAATTTCACCCGGATCTCGTTGAGGTAAGGCCGGCCACCACCACCCCACCAGTGGGGATTTCTCACCAGCGTCAGGTGGTCCCCGGTCACCCACTCCTTGAACATGAAGGGACCCGTGCCGACCATGACCTTGTCGAGCGTGTCCGACCCGCTGTAGCCACCTGGAATGCTGACCGTGACCTTATCGTGCGAGATATCCCCCGTCTGGGCCCAGACCTGCTGCAGCAAGTGCTCGGGGAGGACGCCGTACGGCCCGGTTCCCAGCGTTAGGTAGGCGGCGTAGACGATGTTGAAATGGATTATGGCGGTGAAGTCGTCCGGCAGATCGACGCTACCCACCTGGTCCCAGCCGCTGGTCGATAGCAGCGGCGTCGGGTTTTTGTCGCGGTACTTGAGCCACCAGAAGTCGAAGGTCGCCTTGACATCCTTGGAGGTGAAGGCCACGCCGTCGTGCCACTTGACCNCGTGTCGCAATTTCCAGGTCACGTCCATCTTGTTGCCACTGACTTTCACGTCTCCGTTTTCGAGCGTAGGGACCTCAATGGCCAGCTCGGGAACCCAGTAATCCGATAGCTTCGGATTGGTGGGCAGCGGGTCCTGGTTGGCCTTGACGGTCAGCAGCCCTTCCATCGCCGGGTTGATGTAGGCGCACGCATGCGATGCGGCCGCAGTGATGTTGCAGGCCAGCAGGCTGTCCTGCTCCTGCCACGAGGCGACGGTGAGCTTCCCGCCAGCCTTCGGCGACGTTGTGGTCGTGCCCGAACTCGGAGAGCAGGCAACCAGCAGTACTGTGCCGGCGCTTGCGACCACGAGCAGGCGCAACCAGCGTGGGCTGGTTCCTTTCATATGACCTCTGGTGGCCCTGATGCTTGGCGCATTCTACGGGCGCCCAGCCGAGAGGGTCAACGAAACCCCGGCTTTTCTAAGGTTTGCTAACAACGCGGAACTAGTCGACCCACCAGTCGGCCGCGTTCCAGAGCGTGGTATCGGGCGCGGGGTTGGGCATCAAGTTGTGCAAGTGCGGGCTCGCCAGGACGACGAGCACCCGTTCGAATAGCGGTAGCTCGAAGCCCAGATGCGCGTAGGCGCGCTCGAACGCAGCGTAGGCCTTGGCTCGCTCGACCATCACGAGCGTGGCGCGGCCGCGATCGAGGTTGCGATCGAGATCAGGATTGCTGAAGCGGCCGAAGTTCGAGCCCAGCCCCTGGTTCTGGTCGGTTGGGATCTGTGATGAAACCTCGAGTGGGTAGGCGCCGTCAGGGTCGGGACCGATGCTCCAGGTCCACAAGCCGGCCTCGAACTGGCCGCGCTCCAGCACTCCGCCCTCGGCATAGCCGCTGAATAGCTCGCTCGGGTGCGCCTCAGTGGCGATCACCTCGACGCCGAGTTTGTGCCAGTCAGCGATCAGCTGATCGCGGATGGCGTTGCGCAAGGTGCTGCCCAGCGCCGTCACCAGGTGGAAGCTCAGGCGGCGTCCCCCTTTGCTGCGGATGCCGTCCGGACCGACCGCCCAGCCGTCGCCTTCGAGCAATCGGGTGGCGCCGCTCAGGTCGTAAACGAGCGAGACATTGGGGTCATGAAATGCAGCAAGGGCACTGGGGATGGGCGACTCGGCGAGCTGCGCCTGGTCGCGGAAGAATTTCTTGACGATCGCCGGCCGGTCGATGGCCGTGCGCAGCGCCTGCAGGAGCGCGGGATCGTTCTTCCAGAGCGGGGGCTGGCCGGTCACCGGATTCGGATCGGCCTGGTTGAAGGTGACCTGCTCATAGGCCAGCTGGGATCGATGTTGGACCGTTGCCGATCCTGTGTTGCCCAAAGTCGCGAGCTGCTCATCCGGGATTTCCAGCGCCAGCGACACCTGGCCGGCGCGCGCCGCATCGATGAGCTGGCCCGAATCCGGGTACAGCTTGTAGACAATGGCGTCGAGGTGCGGCCGCCGGCCCGACCGACCCTGCGACCACGCGTCGTTGCGAATCAGCGTGATGTGGTCGTCCGGAACCATTTCGGAGATCTTGAAGGGACCGCTCACGACATCCGGTCGGGCCCAGAAGGCGTCGCCGCCCAGCTTCTCGGGAGCAATTCCGCCCAAGCGGTGCTGAGGCAGGATCGCCGGAAAGAGGTTGAGATACTTCGGATAGATCCGATCGAAGTGCAGCGTGAAGCGTTGCGCGTCGTGGATGTCGACATGTGAGATCGCCCGGTATCCGTCCGGCGAGAGAACTCCCTGGACCTGCGGGTTGACGATCAGCCGCCAGGTGAACGCCACGTCGTCGGAGGTCAGCGGCTGCCCATCGGACCAGCGCAAACCGGAGCGCAGCTTGTAGGAGACGTCCATCGTGCCGGCGGAGCGATTCCAACTCACATCCCCGTTTTGCAACGTTGGCACGCGCTCAACGAGATCGGCGACGGGCTGCAGGCTGCTGTCGAGCTTCACCAGGCCGCCATAGAGGAGCGCGTCGACTTGCGCCGCGGGCACCTCCTCGTTGAAGAGCGGGGAAAAGTTCGTCGGGCTCTCCCAGTCCCCAACCACCAGGGTTCCGCCCTCGTGCCGGGCGGCCTCCGGCTGATACTGAGACCCGGGAGGGCTGGCGCTGAGCGAAATCCCGGGGACATGGGGCAGCGAGCTGCAGCCGCCGATCAGGGGCAGCAGCGCCAGGGCAACGACCGAGGCCTTAAGCGGCCCCCGGTGTGGAAAGGGCCGCGTGGCTTTAAGCGGCCCCCGGTGTGGAAAGGCCGGCGTGGATTTAAGCGGCCCCCGGTGTGGAGAGGGCCGCGTGTTAGATGTTATCGAGGATCTTGCGGCGCTTCCTTTGGAATTCGCCCTCGGTGATGGTGCCCCGCTTGCGGAGCTTTTCCAGCTGACCCATATTGGAGATCAGGTCCACGAGAGGCGAGGAAAGCCGCTTGCTCAGATGGCGATCTTTCGTGCCGTCGAACTCCATCGGCCTGGTGTCCCAGGTCTTCAAGTAGAAAAGCGCCTTCAGGGCGGTATAGGGGATGCCCAGGGTTTCAATCCGATCCTTCTCTACGGTCATCAGGCGCATGGTCACTCCGTGGGTGGCGTGCCGCAACTCGCCGTCGAGGTAGCCCCGCAGCACCTCACCGTCAAGAAAGCGGATGGCGACCTTTTTGCCGGCGCGCGTTTGCTCGTCGGGAGTCGGTGACCCGGCGGTCAGCGTGATGCGCTTGATCGACGGCAATGGGATGAGCGCACGCTCATTGTTGCTTGCCTCGTCAGGCATCTCGAGCTCGATGTTCGGCTGGTCCAGGTTGACGGCGCCGGCCTGGCCCTCCATGATCTCATCGTCGAGAAAGCGGATGGTGACGGTGGTGGCTTTTCCAGCCCCCGGACTGCCCATTTGTGGCCCTCGTGTATTGGACGTCAGCGGCATTATAACGAGCCGATTGCGGAACTCCTGCGAAAAGATCGCGGCCCTGTGACAAAGTTGGAAATTGCGTCGCTGAGTCGTGCAATCGGCGCAAGACTGGGTGCTATGATTCGCCAGCGACTCGGCGGGAGCAACCTCTCGTCGAACGATTTTGCCGAGTCCGGGGTGGGAGACAAATAGTGACGCGAGTTGCCAAGGGGCCCTCGGATCTCGATCTCATACGCGATTATCTCGGCGGCGACGTGGCCGCTTTCGACACGCTCTTCCGCCGGTACCACAAGGCGATCTACGGTCTGACGTTCCGGCTGTTGCGCGACCGCCAGCTGGCCGAGGACCTGACCCAGGAGACCTTCTTCCAGATCCTCCGCACCATCCACCGCATCAACGACAGCTTCAACTTCTCGGCCTGGATCCACCGAATCGCCACCAACCTCTGCTACGACGAGCTCCGCCGTCGCAAAAAGTTCCCCGAAGCCCAGGAGATCGACGACGAAGAGAGCGAAGATTCCGTCCTCCAGGTGCCCGATGGCGACGCTCGCAAGAGCCCGGAGGTCGCGCTTGAAATCAGCGAGCTGCGTGACGCCGTCTGGTCGGTTGCACGCCGCTTACCCGAGAAATACCGGCTGGTCCTGACCCTCCGCGAGCTACAGGGCCTGAGCTACGCCAACATCGCCCGCAAGATGAAGGTTTCCGAGAGCGCGGTGGAGACCCTGTTGCACCGGGCCCGGCGCCGCTTCAAGGAGGAATTTCTCTTCATGGAGGGCAAGGCCCAGACCGAGGAGACGCGCTGCCCGACGATCGCCTACCTGCTCGATAATTTCCCCCCTGGAACGCTGCGGCGGGAGCAACGAAAGATGGTGGCGCAGCACCTCGAGTCCTGTCCCGCCTGCACCGAACGGTATCCAAACCCGCCGCATCTACAGCGAAACGACGTCATCGTCCAGCTGAATACCGGCGTCGTCACGCGGCGCCTCACGTCGAAGGTGCGACACCCCAAGATCTCCTTCATGGACGGACGCGTCCAGGGCGGCTTCCGAAAACACTAATCGCGAAGGCGTTTCGGGGGCTCGACCGTCATCTCGATTTCCGTGATCTCCACGCCATGCCAGTGGCGATCCCGTTCTTCGTGCTCGATCTCGCCCAGCTGGTGCCGGTGGCGTGGGTTATCCGACGGATGTTCGTGCTCGAACGGTGATTCCAGCCGATGGCGGTGCTGCGGTTCCTTGCCGGCCCGCTGAGCCGGAGCCGTCATGATGATGTGCGTGTGATTGTGGCGATCGTCGCCATGGGCACCGTGCGCATGCTCGATCACCTCGATGAGGCGGTGCCGATGGGGCGCCGCATCGAAGGCGTGACGATGGAGGTACTCGTCATCGTGGCGGTGGGGCATGCTGCGATCTTAGGCGGTCAGACCAGCGCTTACGGCAGGCGGCGGCCGGTCAACACCAGCCACATCAGGCG
>JGI12630J15595_10000032_pt1 | contig 18310 bp, 14 predicted proteins | sample JacPinW_OM2H0_M1_FD_15595 | JGI IMG/M metagenome (IMG submission 15595) | reverse complement strand
GCCATATAACCGCAAACAGCGGAGACGAAGAAACTCATCAAAACCACGTAGGCGACGCCGCCGATGACAAGCGTTGGCAAATGCGCGCCGAGACCGCTGGTGCTGGCGAAATAACCGAGCAGCCAACCGATCGGCAGCATGCAAATTAATGTGACGATGCCGACAATACCGATTGGAATGTCGCGCTCGGTGATCGGAAGCGTGTCGGCTTTTCCCGCCTTGCGCGCGCGCGACGCTGCCATCGCGCCGGCGAGACCGCTCGCAACTGGTTTGACTAACTTGAGCAACGTCCAGATCGCCGAAACCCCGATCGCGCCCGCCCCAAGGAAACGAACTTTGTGACTCCAGGTAGTTTGCGCGAGCGCGCTGGCCGCGGTTGTCACGTCGTTCACGAGACTCGAATAGTGCGGGACGCCCCAACCCCAGCCAATGAGCAAGCCGATGAGCATCGCGATACCAACCGAGAGGCCGACCAAGTGTCCGATGGCAAGCAGTGCGAACGACAACGCGAAGTCATACCCGCTCACCGCTCCCTTGCGGCCGATTCGAAAAGTTTGCGCGACATCGGCAGCGAAAACTTGCGTGGCGACGATCACCGCAAACACCGCCGACACGATTGATCCCCACAGAACTGCCAGCAGACCGGCGCGGCCGTGTTCAATGTCGGCGGCATGTTCGGAGTCACCGCTGCTGCCAACCTTCAATACTTCGGCACAGGCAACACCTTCGGGATACGGCAGGTCAGATTGTGTTACCAATGCGCGGCGGAGCGGGATTGAGTACATCACACCGAGAATTCCGCCCAAGGCGCAAATCGCGAAGGAAATCCAAAATGGGAATCCAGTCCACCACCCGATCATGATCAAACCGGGCAGCACGAAGATAATCGACGAGAGCGTGCCGGCGGCCGACGCGACCGTCTGCACAATGTTGTTTTCCTGAACGGTCGCATCGCGAAACGCCCGCAGGATCGCCATTGAAATCACCGCCGCCGGAATCGAGGTCGAAAACGTAAGACCAGCCTTAAGTCCGAAATACACATTGGCCGCGGTGAACACCAATGTAATGACGACACCGATAATCAGGCCGCGAACGGTCAGTTCTTTCCGTGCTCCTTCGCCGCCGTTCACAAAATGATTCTCCGCATGATTAAATTTTCTAACCGTGGACGACCGAATTTTTCGGACGACCAACGAAAGCGCAGGATAGAGTGAAATCGCCGGAAGGGTCAAGAGGCACTGACCAATCGCGCTTGCACTTTGACAGGCTTCCCGGGAATGTCCCCGTTGCATGGCGATCGATTCGGTCAATCCGCCGCAGGAATATCCCGACATTGTCGGTGCGCGCCCAACGAATCCCCTCGCCGCGAATTTCAAACCGTTCATTCCGCCGAGCGCGCGTTTGCCGGAGCTGACCCTGCCGCATTTGCTGGTGGGCACGCTGCTCGGAGTGCTCTTTGGCGCATCGTCACTTTATCTCGTGCTCAAAGTTGGATTGACCGTGAGCGCTTCCATTCCAGTCGCGGTCTTGTCGATCACAATCTTCCGCACCTGGTCGAAACTATTCGGCACGCGCGACGCGAACATTTTGCAAAACAACATCGTGCAGACCGCCGGTTCGGCGGGTGAATCGATCGCTTTCGGTCTCGGTGTCACGATGCCGGCAATCATGATTCTCGGATTCGATCTCGAAATCTGGCGCGTCATACTCGTGTCGATCTTAGGCGGCTTGTTAGGCATTTTGATGATGATCCCGCTGCGCCGCGCGATGATTGTCGATCAACACGGGATTCTCAAATACCCGGAAGGCACCGCGTGCGCTGAGGTGTTGAAAGCGGCGGCAACAAAAGAATCGCTCGCTCTCGCCGACAAAACACAAACGACCGCCAACGCCGAAATCGTTAACGAAGAGGCGGCTAGTGGCGGCAAAGTTATCTTTAGCGGGTTCGGCATCGGTTTCATCTACTACGCGGTCGAGCGGGCGTTTTACGCCTGGAAAGAGATTCCGGAAAAAATTTTCGGTCCGCCGTTCAAGGACGGATCGGTCGGAGTTGAGATTAATCCGGCGTTGTTAGGCGTGGGCTACATCATCGGGCCGCGCATTGCTTCCCTCATGTGCGCGGGCGGCGTCCTGTCCTATCTCGTTTTGATTCCGGCGATCAAATTTTTCGGTGAGCACATCGTTGGCGCGCTTGCTCCCGGCACCCTCCCGATTGCCGAGATGACACCAGACGACGTGCGAACTGCCTATGTGCTCTACATCGGTGCGGGGGCGGTTGCCGCTGGCGGCATTATCAGTTTGTTCCGATCTCTGCCCACGATCTGGCATGGTTCGAAAGGCGGACTGGCCGATTTCCGCCGCGGTCATGCCGTGCGCGCAAACGCGCCGCGGACCGATCAGGACTTATCGATGAAATTCGTTATGGGAGGCATCATCATATTGCTCGCCGCGATCATTCTCGCACCGCAATTGAATCTGCGATGGAATTTGTTAGGCGCTCTGCTCATCGTCGCTTTCGGCTTTCTCTTCGTCACGGTGTCGTCGCGGCTCACCGGCGAGATCGGTTCGTCTTCCACTCCGATTTCCGGGATGACGGTCGCGACGCTGCTCCTGACCTGTCTCGTATTTCTCATCGTCGGTTGGACAGCGCCGCCTTATTACGTCACCGCGCTCTCGATCGGCGCGATCGTTTGCATCGCCATTTCCAATGGCGGCACGACATCACAAGACTTGAAAACCGGATTTCTCGTCGGATCGACACCGAAAGCGCAACAGATCGCCATTCTCTTCGGCACATTCGCGTCCGCGCTTGTGCTCGGATACGTCCTTCTGTTTCTTAACCACGGTAACACCGTTTACGTTCCAGCAACGACGTTCTCCACGATTGCCCAACCGGTAGCCGCGCCGGCGGGAGTTCCGTTACAACCGTTCGACGAAAAATTAAAACCCTCACAAGGCAACTTCCGGCTGCTGCATGTTGCTCCGACTGACTCAGCAAATGGACTCGAGCCGGGCGATTATCTCGTGGACGACAATGGAAACGTTTCGCACAAAGTTGAGCGAACTTTTCCTGCCGATTTGCGCGCACCGCCTAACGAACTCGGTGGGACGGAAAAGCTGCGCGGCCTGCAAGCGTCATCGGATCAAAATACCTACCGTGTTTGGCAACGGGCCGATCCAAGCGGTGGCGCTGCTCAGCGCTACCTCGTCAATGAGCAAGGCGCGCCCGTTTATCTTGTCGATCCAGGCATCAACGGCACACACAGACTCCGGCCCGACGGTTCGAGCGTAATTAAATTCGACGCCCCGAAAGCGACATTGATGTCGTACATCATCAAAGGAATCCTCAGCCGAAAATTGCCGTGGGCTCTGGTCCTGTTCGGCGTGATGATCGCGATCGTGCTCGAGATGTGCGGCATTCCCTCGCTCGCGTTCGCGGTCGGCGTTTATCTGCCGCTCTCCTCCTCCAGCCCGATCTTTGTCGGTGGAATGGTGCGCTGGTTAGTCGATCGCTACCTGAAGGTAAAATTCCGTCACAAAAATCTCTCCGGCGTCGAGCTCACGGCCGAGGGCGACAAAGGCCCGGGCATTTTGCTCGCCTCCGGCTACATTGCCGGCGGCGCGATCGCCGGCATCCTCATCGCGTTCATGCAGGGATTCCCGGGGCGCTTCGGCGAGCGTCTCGCCGAGTTCAGCAAATCGATCGAAGGATGGTCGAATGCGCACAATCCATTCTTCAGTGGCGCCAACGCTAATCTGCTTGCCTGTTTTCCATTTCTGCTTCTTTGCCTTCTGCTCTATCTCACGGGCCGCGACATCCTCATGCCCGTGCGCCCGAAGCGCTAACGCTCAATAAATTTCAACCGGCGAGCGCTTGCCATCTTCAGGACTGCGCTGCCTCGCGCGTTCTTCGCCGAGAACGGCCACGCGCAGGTCCCAGATTTCATTGTCGATCTTGCGAAAGGCGGCTTCGGAAAATTCGTGGGGCGGCGCGAGCTTTTTCTTGAAGCGTTCGACACTGGCCAACGCGCGATCGACTTGGTCGCGGGGCAAAGTGCCGAGAATGCGATGGACGTTTTCGATCTCGGGAACGCGATGGCAAATCATGGTGAGATCGTTCCCAGCCGCGATCGCGAGACGGATCGTGTCCTCGAGGCGGTAGCCGTTGAGGATCGCGCCCATGTCGAGATCATCGGTCATGATCAGACCATCAAAGCCGATGTCTTCGCGGAGCAGCTCGGTAATAATGCGTCGTGATAAACTCGCGGGAGTTTTTTGCGGCTCGAAACACGGATACCAACCATGGCAAATCATCATGCTGTCCATGCGCGCGCTCATTTGCCGAAAAACCGCCAACTCTTCCGTTTCCAGTTCTTCACGCGTGCGCTCGATCTTGGGCAACTCGTAATGCGCGTCGCATGTGGCGGCGGAGTAGCCGGGAAAATGTTTGCCGCAACTGGCGACCCCCTGCGCGCGCATCGCGTCATTGAACGCATCGGCGTTGCGCACGACTTGCTCGACCGTTTTCCCGTAACAGCGGCCGCGCAGAGAATTGTCGGCATTATCGTCGAAGGAAATGTCGAGCACCGGGCAAAGATCAAGATTGAAACCGAAAACCCGCAGCAACCTTCCAGTGATGTCGCCGTGACGGCGGATAAGATCGACATCGTCTTTGTCGCGGAATTGTTGCGCATTCGGCGGCTCGTTGCCGATCAGGCGCAAGCGCGAGACGCGGCCGCCTTCCTGATCAATGGTGATGATCGGTTCGACGTCGCTCAGATTGCGCAAGTCATCGATAAGCTTTCGCAGTTGCGGCGCGGTCGCGATGTTGCGCCCGAAAAGAATGAAGGCGCCGGGCTGCACCCGGCGAAACAATGCGGCACTCTCGGCATCGAGCTCTTTGCCGGGAACTCCGGTCATGATCAGTTGACCGAACGAATCACTCTTCATAGGTTCGCAACTTAGATGTCGATCTTAGCCACGGAAAATAAAAAACAGAGCGAATGAGAAAGATCGGTATCTACGGCGGCACCTTCGATCCGATTCACCACGCCCATTTGATTCTGGCCCGAGAGGCGCGAGAAACGCTTGGACTGGAGAAAGTGATTTTCGTTCCGGCCGCCGTGTCGCCATTTAAGGATCCGCCCGCTGCCAGTGCCGAAACGCGATTGTCGATGTTGCAAGCGGCGATTGCAGACGAGCCCGGGTTCGCGATCGACGATTGCGAACTGAAGCGGCCGGCGCCTTCCTACAGCATCGATACCGTCGAAGAGATCCGGAAGCGCGAAGGAACGGGCGCGGAACTTTATTTCCTGATCGGCGACGACAATCTCCCAGATCTGAAAAAGTGGCATCGCTTTGGCGACTTGGAAAAAATGGTCCGTTTCGTCGTGCTCGACCGGACCGGCAGTAAAACGAAACATTCCTACGAAGCGGTTGCGCGCAAGATCGACATCTCCGCCACCGAAATCAGAAAGAGAGTTGCATCGGGCCGTTCCATTCGCTATTTCGTACCGAGCGCTGTGGAAGAAATCATCCGCCGAGGGAACCTTTACCGGGAGCAAGTGAAATAACCGCGGAAAACTTAGCGACAACTTGCGCCGAGCTCGCCTCGAACAAAAAGGCCGAGGAGATTGTCGTTCTCGATCTGCGGGGCATCTCTACTTTCACCGATTTCTTTGTCATCTCCTCGGCCACGTCCGAGCCACATCTCAAGGCAATCGCTGGTGAAATCGAAACGCGACTGAGAGAAGATCACGGCATCCGGGCCGTTGCCATCGACGGATTTCCGGCCAGCCAATGGATCGTGCTCGATTATCTCCAGGTGGTTGTGCACGTTTTCCATCAGGACAAACGCGCCTTTTACAGCCTGGAAGATTTGTGGGGCGACGCGCCGCGGATCGAATGGGAAAAAACAGCATCGGCTTCCAGCCGATGAGTATCAGGACACGGGCAAGGCGCCCGTGTCGCGAGTTGTCGATCTAACGAAGCGTGCCGTTACTCTTTTTCCTTCGGCGAAGGCGAAGCAACCGCTCCCGCTGGTTTGACGTCGACCAGTTCCACTTCAAAAATCAACGTCGAATTCGCAGCGATGTCGGGCGGCATGGCGCGTTCGCCGTAAGCGAGGTTCGACGGAATAAAGAGCTGATACTTTGAGCCTTTTTTCATCAGCTGAAGCGCTTCCGTCCAGCCCTTGATCACGCCTTGCACGGGGAACGTGGCCGGTTCGCCGCGTTTGTAGGAACTGTCGAACTCAGTTCCATCGATCAGCGTCCCACGATAGTGGACCGTCACGGTGTCGGTGGTTGCAGCCTGCGGCCCGCTCCCCTCTTTGACGACTTTGTATTGCAAACCGGTTGCGGTCGTCTTCACGCCGTCCTTCTTTTTGTTTTCGGCGAGAAATTTTTCACCTTCGGCGGCGTTTTTCTCACCGGCGACTTTCTGTTTATCGGCAACTTCTTTGGACCAGGCTGTCATAGTTTCTCGAACTTCGTTTTCGCTTAAGAGCGGTTTTTTGTCACTGAGCGCGTCCTTGACTCCGGCGAGCAACGCGTCGGTGTTTAAGGGCAGGTTTTGTTTCTTGAAATTGAAGCCGATGTTCAGTCCAATGCTGTAACTGACCTTGTCTTTTGTGTCCTTAAGCTGCGCCGATTTTTCTTGCGCGAAAACAGGCAGCGCCAGCAAAACTACAGCGAAAGCAATGATGATGTGTTTCATAAAATTGGATTTGAATGCAGTCGTCCGTTCACTGCCGGACGGCGCGAAGGCTGCACGCTAATGGATAAACCGCACCCGTCAAGAAAACAGCACCGGCTGTTTCAGCGCTTGGTTTTCGCGACGTTTTTCTGCCTGCTGGTTTCCGTTCCTTCCCTTTCGGCCATCACGTTGTCCCAGGGGGAAGCATTGCGAATCGGAAAGAGAATCTGGCAAAACGAGTGCAAGGGCACGATTTCAGGTTTGACCTCTTGGAACGCCGGCGAAGAATTCGCCTCGTTAGGCATCGGTCATTTTATCTGGTACCCGGAAGGGAAACGCGGCCCATTCGAGGAGAGTTTCCCCAAGTTGATTGCCTTTATGTCGAGCCATGGCGCCAAGCTGCCTGATTTCTTGCGGCCCGGCACCGGCGACCTCCGTTGTCCGTGGAATTCGCGCGCGGAATTTCTTCACGCGCAGCAAACCGCTGAGATGAAACAACTGCGGCAATTTTTGGCGGACACTGTCGATCTTCAAGCGCAATTTCTGGTCGATCGATTGCAGCATGCGTTGACAAAGATGCTGGATGAAACCGCTGCGTCGAACCGCGCAAACGTGCAGCGACAATTCGAGCGTGTCGCAAATTCGGCGCAGGGTTCCTACGCGTTGATCGACTACGTGAATTTTAAAGGCGAAGGCGTTTTGCATAGCGAACGTTACAACGGTCAGGGTTGGGGCCTGCTCCAAGTCCTTGAAGAAATGCGGCCGACCGCGGGTGACGCATCGGCGGAATTTGCGCGAGCAGCGAGAGCAGTTTTGACGCGCCGTGTCCACAATTCTCCGCCGGCCCGAAATGAATCGCGTTGGTTGCCCGGTTGGATTAATCGAGTAAACAGCTACAGTCGAAATTAATTTATGCCGCGAAATACGCCGCTTTGTTTAACGTTGCTCATTGCCATGGCGGTTGTTGCGCAGGCGCAATTATTCAAGCCGCGTTCTTCACCACCACCGCGGCCTGCTCCCGCCGCCGCTCAACCGTTAAGGAAAGCTTCCGAGCTCATCCAAAAACAAGCGCCGGTAAAAGTGAATCAGGCCCTGCTCAAACAATGCACGCCAGATACGGTGCACATTGTCGTGTCGATTCCAAAGCAGCGCGCTTATTTGATGCTCAACGAGCAAATCGTGATCGACAGTCCGGTTTCTTCCGGCAAACGCGGCCACAGCTCGCCGACCGGTCACTTCACGGTCATGGAAAAGGATCCGAATCACCACTCAAATCTTTACGGAGACTATGTCGATCGCTCCGGGCGCGTGGTTCGCGCTGGCGTCAGCGCACGGATCGATTCCGCGCCGAGCGGAACGCATTTCGCCGGTGCAGCTATGAAATGGTTCCTTCGTTTGACCGGCGAGGGCGTTGGCATGCACATCGGTATTTTGCCGGGCTATCCTGCGTCGCACGGTTGTATTCGCGAATCGGCCGAAGGCGCGAAATTGTTTTACGACCACGTCAAAGTCGGCACGCCCGTCGCCGTGGGCGATTACTGACCCGACATCATTTTTTTGCGCAGCAGATCCAATCCGACCTGCGCGGTCAGTTCCTTGAATGTTTCGCGGTCGCTCGGGAAAAAGAATTTTTTTACGATCGTTTCGCGCCCAGTCGCGGCCAACGCGACGAAAACCGTTCCTACCGGCTTTTCCGGCGAACCACCGCCCGGGCCGGCGATTCCTGTGGTCGCAAGGGCATATGTCGATCTTGCCCGCGCGCGCGCACCTTCGGCCATTGCCTTTGCCACGGGTTCGCTTACCGCGCCGTGCTGTTCGATCAATGCAGGAGGGATATTCAAAATATCGATCTTGGCTTCGTTTGCGTAAGGAATGTAACCCGCAGCGAAAACCGCAGATGCACCCGGCACATCGGTGATTCGATCGGCCAACAGGCCGCCGGTGCACGACTCGGCGAGCGCCAATGTCTCTTTGCGCTCGGTCAATAATCTCACAACGACCTGCTCAAGGTTTTCGTCACTGGTCGAAAAGATCGACAATCCTAACTCGGATCTGATGATCTGGTCTGCTTTTTCAACCGCGTCGGCTTCGCCAATAACGCGGACCTCGACTTCACCTGGTCGCGCACAATAACCAAGTTCAATTCCGGGAATGGCGAGAATCTTTTCACCGATGGCCTGCTCGATCACCGATTCACCACGGTCTGCGATTTTATAGAGCTTCCGCTCAATCGTGCTCGGAGTTTGCACGATTTCTGGCAAGATCGACATGACCGACTCGCGGAAAATGGGTTGAAGCTCGCGCGGTGGCCCTGGCAAAACGAAAAGATGCGGCGACTGGAGCGCAGGATTGACGTTGGCCCGCAGATAAAGCCCCGGCGCAGTGCCGTTCTCGTTCGGCAAAACTTGCGCCCCGGCCGGCACCCGTGCCTGGCGCGGAATTCGATCGGTCATTCTAATCCGACGCTTTGACAATCTTTCCGTGATCGCGGTGATTACTTGCGGATCGGGAATCAGTTCCAACCCGAGCAGCTCCGCGACGATCTCGCGGGTGATGTCGTCTGTTGTTGGCCCAAGACCGCCGGTAACGAATAGAAGGTCGGCATGTGAAAACGCGTGCAGCAATGCGTCGCGGATCGCCGGACCATCCGGAACCGTGCGCTGTTCGGCGATCCGCAATCCAAGCGGGAAAATTTCGCGCGCGATGAAAGCAAGGTGCGCGTCCTGAACATCCCCGAGCAAAAGCTCCGTGCCGGTGTTGATAAGGACGACGCGCATGGCCCTGAATGGTTAAAAAAGTTACAATGTTACAAAAGAAGCTCGAAGCCTTTTAACTTTGTAACGCTTTTAACTTTTTAACCTGCGGCCGTTAGGCCGCATCTTTGTCCTGCTTCTTGCGCACGAGCGGAAGCTTTTTGCCTTCCACCACCGCGCGATTGATCGTGACTTCCGCGATATCTTCGCGGCTCGGCACATCGTACATGATGTCGAGCATGATGCGCTCAAGCATCGAACGCAGAGCGCGTGCGCCGGTGCCCTTGGTCACGGCCTGCGCCGCCAAAGCGCGCAATGCGTCTTTCGTGACGGTAAGCCGCACACCTTCCATTGAGAAAAGCTTCGCGTATTGCTTGACCATCGCGTTCTTGGTGTCGGTCAGGATCTGCACCATCTCGTCTTCGGTCAACGCGTCGAGCGAACTCACCACCGGCAATCGGCCGATGAATTCCGGGATCATCCCAAACGCAAGCAGGTCTTCCGGCTCGACGTGGCGCACCGCTTCTTTGCGCAGTGCTTCCTCCACTTCCAGCGTCGGGCTCGCGAAACCCATCACTTTTTGGCCGATGCGTTTCTGAACAATCTTGTCGAGACCGATGAAAGCCCCGCCGCAGATGAAAAGAATCTTCTCGGTATTGACCTGAATGTATTCCTGGTGCGGATGTTTGCGTCCACCCTGTGGCGGAACGTTGCAGGTGCTGCCTTCCAAAATTTTCAGGAGCGCCTGTTGCACGCCTTCGCCCGAAACGTCGCGCGTGATGCTAACGTTATCGGTCTTGCGCCCGATCTTGTCGATCTCGTCAATGTAAACGATGCCGATCTCGGCGCGTTTGACGTCATAGTCGGCGTTCTGAAGCAAACGCAGAATAATATTTTCTACGTCTTCGCCGACATAGCCTGCTTCGGTCAACGTGGTCGCATCGGCGATGCAGAATGGAACATCGAGAATTTTCGCGAGCGTCTTGGCCAGCAAAGTTTTACCCGAGCCGGTCGGGCCAACCAACAGAATGTTGCTTTTCTCGATCTCAACTTCTGCCAACGGATCCGGCTGAAAGGCAGTAGACCCTTCGGCCGCGGGGATCGTCGGTTGCAGCACGCGCTTAAAATGGTTATGCACCGCGACTGAAAGCGTCTTCTTCGCGATGTCCTGACCAATCACATATTGGTCGAGCGAACGCCGGATGTCGGCCGGCTTCGGCACCCTGATATTCGAGGATTGCCGGCGGGCGTCTTCGTTGAGCTCTTTGTCCAGGATGCTCTTGCAGACATTGATGCAGCTATCGCAAATGTAGACCCCGGGACCGGCGATCAATTTGCGGACCTCGGCGTGGCTCTTGCCGCAAAACGAGCACATTGTGAGGTTGGAGGCGCGCGCCATATTTCCCCTGTTTTTAGAGCAGCTTCTATTCCTGAACTTTGCGCGGTAAAGCAGCCTCCGCCGCGGCAACTGCGCGCTCGCCTGAGGGCGATGTCGCCCCGTCTAAAAGCTTAATTTCCTTGCGAGACTTGATCACTTCATCGACCAAGCCGTAGGCCTTCGCTTCCGCGGCTGACATATAGTAATCGCGATCCGAATCCAGGCGCACCTGATCCTCCGATTTGCCGGTGTGCTGGGAAATGATCTTAATAATACGCTTCTTGAGCTTGAACATGTAATCGACCTGGCGCTCGACGTCGCTGGCTTGTCCCTGAGCGCCACCGTGCACTTGGTGAATCATGATGTCAGAATTCGGCAGAGCGAATCGCTTGCCTTTCGTCCCGGCGCAAAGAAGGACCGCAGCCATGCTCGCCGCCATCCCGAGGCAGTAAGTCGTCACGTCGCAGGTCAAAAATTGCATTGTGTCGTATATCGCCAGACCAGCTGTCACTGAACCGCCCGGTGAATTAACGTAGATGTTGATGTCTTTCTTGCCGTCCTCCATTTGCAGGAAAAGAAGCTGGGCAATGACCAGGTTGGCAATGTGGTCGTCGATCGGCGTTCCGATAAAAACGATCCGGTCCTTGAGCAGGCGCGAATAGATGTCGTAGCTGCGTTCGCCACGGCCGGTCTGCTCCACCACCATCGGAATAAGCACGGCCTGCGACACGTTTTGGTTGGATGAACTCATTATTTTTGCTCTGCCATCGCCGGTTTTACGGCTGTTTCGACGCTAACATTCGCCTTCAGGAAATCAAGGGTCTTACCGAGCAGAATCTGTTCCGCCAGCGCGTTTATGCCATCGTGTTCCTCCAGTTCCTTCCGCATTTTATCGGGCGAAACATTATAGCGCGCGGCCTCCTCACGAATCCGAAGATCGACATCTTTCCGTGAGACTTCGATCCCTTCACGCTCGGCAATCCGGCTAAGAATGAAGTTCGTTTTCAATCGGTGCGCGGCCAGGCCTCCCGCAGCTTCCACCAACTCTTTCTCTTTGCCTTTTAACATTTCATCGGGGATACCGCGCTCGCGATTTCGCTGCACCAACTCGCCCAAGGCTCTCCTCGTTTCGTTCTTCAGCAACGCCGGCGGCAAATCGAACTGAATACGCTCATGCAAATATTTCACGATCTGCGATTCCTTCGCCCGCTCCACTTCATGCTCCTTTTCATGCTCGATGTCGTGCTCGATCATGTGGCGCAGATCGCTCAGCTTTTTGTCCGGCACCAGCTTGGCCGCGAAGGCGTCATCCAACGGCGGCAGCACCTTCTGCTTTATCTCCCGCAGCGTTACGGTGTACTTCGCCTGTTTGCCCGCCAATTCGCCCACCGGAAAATCTGCCGGAAAATCGACCGTGACCGTGCGCGTCTCGCCCGGTTTTTGCCCGATAATTTGTTCGCAGAATTTCGGCAAAAAATTGTCCGGCTCGAGATGTAGCCAGAATTTTTTGTTGCCCTGTAAACTCTTGCTCGCGTTCGGAGCGATCTCGCTAATCGGTTTGCCGTCGATCGAGCCTTCGAAGTCGATCACCGCAAAATCTTCCATCTCCAATCCGCGCTCCGGGACATCGACAAAGTCAGCTGATTGCTCGCGCAAACGTTTCAGGGCCGCGTCCACTTCCGCTTCGGAAACTTTCGTGTCCGGCAGTTCCGCTTTGATATTTTTGTATTCGGGCAAATCAAACTCGGGCGCTGTCACCACGGTCGCGCGAAACCGCAGCGACTTGTCGTCGCCAAATTTGACGTCTTCCAAGTTGGTCAACGAAACGACCCGCAACTTCTCTTGCTCGATCGCTTCATGGTAGCTCTTCGAAACCAGCTTCTTCTCCAGCTCGTCCTGAATTTCTTTTTTGAATTTTGCTTCGATCACCTTGCGCGGCGCTTTGCCCGTCCGGTAACCCGGAATCTTCGCGAAGCGCGCAAACGAATTCGCGATCGCGTCCCATTCTTTCGACACCTCATCCGGCGGCAGTTGGATGTACAACGTCGAAGTAGAGTCAGGTTGCTTTTCAACATCGACCTTCATGAAGAAAGCGACCTTAAGCCGCGCGCAATTGTAGGGCAACCGCTCCGGTTGCCAGCCTTTACACCGGCAGGCGATGCGCCTGCCCTATAATTTGTTGCTGAAAACAGGCAAGGTAGGGGCGATTGACCTCAATCGCCCGCGACGCGTTCGCCATTCACATAGACAGAGTGCGCTTGCCAAGACCCGAACCAATAGGCGAGCTCGCGATAATCCTGACAATCGAAGATCGAGAAGTTGGCCAGCTTTCCCGGTTCTAACGAGCCGATCTTATCGCCGCGATTGAGACTGTGGGCTGCGTTGATTGTCGCGGCAGCGATCGCTTCCGCCGGCGACATTTTCATCTGCGTGCAGGCGAGCGATAAAACCATTGGCATACTCGTCGTCGGTGACGAGCCGGGATTGAAATCGGTCGCGATTACGACGGCGAGACCGGCATCGATCATCTCTCGTGCGCGCGGATACGTTGTCGATCCAAGCGCGTAAACCGAACCCGGAAGGAGAACTGGCTGCACGTTCGCGGCTTTCAACGCCGCGATCCCCTTCTCATCTGTCTTTTCCAAATGGTCAGCGGTGCTCGTCTTCAATTCTGCCATCAATTTCGCTCCGCCGGAATTGGTCAGCTGATCGACATGACCGCGCAATTTCAAACCGAGCTTCTGCGCTGCGGTCAAAATCTTGCGCGATTGCTCAATGTCGAAATAGCCGCGCTCGCAAAAGACATCACAAAATTCCGCCAGCTTTTCCGAAGCGACGCGCGGCAGCATTTCATTAATCACAAGATCGACATATTCATCCGCCGATTGCTCGCGGGGGACGGCGTGCGCGCCGAGAAACGTTGGGACAATTTCCAGCGGCGTCGCTTGATTCAGTCGCTGCATTACGCGCAAAATCTTCAATTCATCTTCAACCGTGAGTCCATAACCGGATTTCGCTTCGACGGTCGTGGTCCCGCATTGTAAAAACCATTGCGCATGCTTCTTCGCCCGCGCGAGAAGATCGACATCGTTCGCCGCCCGCGTCTTTTCCACGGTCGACCAAATTCCGCCGCCTGCTTTCGCGATCTGCTCGTAAGTTTCACCGTGCGCGCGTCGTTCGAAATCGTCGAGACGATTTCCGGCAAAAACGAGATGCGTGTGCGCATCGACGAAGGCGGGCAATACAATTTTGCCTTTGGCATCGACGATTTCCGCTTTCCCTGCCTTCTTCTCGATCTCCTTACTCGGACCGACGACATCGATCTTGCCGTTGCGAATCAGCATCCCGCCGTCGCGAATGATTCCCAAGTCCGGTCCGGCAACGGTGACCAGCTCGGAAGCGTGAAGAACAGCGAGAGACTTCAAGATTGAGTCAGCTTGCTTTCAACAACCTCGTCGATCTTCTGAAATTCTGATTCCGACTCGGCGCGAATCTTCCGAACTTTTTCCTGCAGTGCCGATTTCACTTTTTCATCTTTCAAGCCGGCCAGATTAATTCGGACATTCAAGGCGGCGCCATCGATACAGGCGCGCACCGCGAGCAGGCCGACGCCGACATCCGAAATGGAAGCGGGGTTGCCCTGCTCCGCCATTTCGCTCAGAAGCGGATACGCCCGTGAGGCGGTCTCCATCACTCGAAGCGGAATTTCCGCGGCATATTTGTTGGCGGATTGAATGGCAGCGGTGCGCGCGGCCTTTTCATCGGCGGCTTCCTTTGGCAGTCCGAACGCCGCCATCACTTTGTTGAATGCGGACGTGTCCTCATCGACCAGAAACAGCAACTCATCTTTTAGCTGCTGCGCTTTGACCGCCCAATCGCTGAAATAGCTTAGCTTGTCTTCCCAGCCGCGTTTCCCGGCCGAGAGATTGGCCACCATTCCGCCTAACGAAGCGCCAAGCGCTCCCATCAACGCCGCCACCGACCCGCCGCCGGGCGCGGGCGAATCGCGCAACGTTTCATTGCAGAACTGGCGCAAATCCATTTTGACGAGCGATTTCTTTGAGGCGTTGGCTTCCATTTTCAGCTCGATGATTTTCTCCTTCGGATCGAACGGTTTCAACTCACTCAATCCCATTGAGCGCACGGCTATGTCAATGAGCTCTTCTTCCGACACGCCTTCCGACCATTGTTGCTTTCTCAAGAAGTATCTTCCGGCATCGATCAAACATTTCTTGGGAAGCATGCCGACGACTTCTGATCCGGTGACGCGCAGACCGCGTTTGCTCGCCGATTCGGCGCAGGCATCGAACGCCGCATGAAGCGGAGTCTCCTCGATGTTGGTCAGGTTCATCGAGACCTGCGCGATGCCGTATTCCTCGACATACCAGCCGATGGCTTTGACATGCTTCAACATTCCGGGAACGCGAACTGCCTCGCCTTTTTCGTCGAGCACAGGTTTTCCGGACGGAGTGCCGTCGACCGTTTTCACGCGGCCATTTTCGCGCACGTCAAACGCAACTGAGTTTGCGCGTTTCACCGCTTTCGTATTCAGGTTAACGTTGTAAGCGACCAAAAACTCACGCGCACCGATTGCCGTCCCGCCCGACCTTTCACTAAACGATCCCGGTCCGAAATCCGGTTTCCACTTCGGCTTCTTTATTTTTTCAAAGAACCCTTCGTATTCACCAGCACGAATGACGGCGAGATTCGAACGTGCCGGATTTTTCGCCGCCCTTTCGTAGAGATAAACGGGAATTTTCAGTTCGGCGCCAACGCGCTTTCCCAACTGGTTGGCGCAGGCAACCGCTTCTTCCCAGCTCACATTGCTCACCGGAATGAATGGGCAAACATCCGTCGCGCCCATGCGCGGATGCGCGCCTTTATGTTTGCGCATGTCGATCAACTCGGCCGCTTTTTGAATTCCACGAAAGGCCGCTTCCACCGCGGCGTCTGGACCGCCGACAAAAGTCACCACCGTGCGATTCGTGGTCGCGCCAGGATCGACATCGAGCAACGAAACGCTATCGACCGATTCAATCGCGGCAGTGATCTGCCGAATAATATTCTGATCGCGGCCTTCAGAGAAATTGGGCACGCATTCAATCAACTTCTGCATATCAATCGCGTGCGCGCGGTTTCATCGGGATGTCGATCTTGTTTTTCGCGGCGAAACCGATCGCGCGCGAATAACCGGCGTCAGCGTGTCGAAGCACGCCCATTCCGGGATCGCTCGTGAGCACACGCTCCAATCGTCGTTTGGAATTTTCGCTGCCGTCGGCCACCACCACTATTCCGGCGTGCTGCGAGTAACCAATACCGACGCCGCCGCCGTTGTGGATTGAAACCCAGGATGCACCGGCGGCGGTGTTGACGAGAGCATTCAATAATGGCCAGTCGGCGATCGCATCGCTGCCGTCGATCATTCCTTCGGTTTCGCGATTCGGCGATGCGACCGAGCCGGCGTCGAGATGATCGCGTCCGATGACGATCGGCGCTTTGATTTCGCCGCGTTTCACCAACTCGTTCATGGCGGCGCCGAACTCGGCGCGCTCGCCATAACCGAGCCAGCAAATGCGCGCGGGGAGTCCTTGAAATTGAATTCGCTCGCGCGCGAGCTTCATCCAACGGGCAAGCGTCTCGTTCTTCGGAAAAATTTCGAGCGCGAGTTTATCGGTGCGCGCAATGTCAGATGGCTCGCCGCTCAACGCGATCCAACGAAATGGTCCCTTCCCCTCACAGAATAAGGGACGGATGTATTCGGGAACAAAACCGGGAATATCGAAGGCGTTTTCGACGCCTGCTTTCTTGGCCTGCGCGCGGATGTTATTTCCGTAATCGAATGTAACCGCGCCTTTCTTTTGCAGCGCGAGCATGGCCTCGACGTGCACGGCTATCGATTGCATCGATCTTTTGATGTATTCATCCGGATTTTTCGCGCGCAATGCGAGCGCTTCATCGAGTGTCATCCCGTGCGGCACATAACCGTTGAGCGCGTCATGCGCGCTGGTTTGATCGGTCAAGACATCGGGAACAATTTCCCGTTTTACGATTTCCGGCAGGACATCGGCGCAGTTGCCGACGAGACCGACTGAAAGCGATCGTCGATCTTTGCGCGCCCGGTCGATGAGCTTGAGCGCTCCATCGAGCGACCACGCGATCTTGTCGCAATAACCGCTCTTCAATCTCTTTTCGATCCGCGCAGGATCGACATCGACGCCGAGAAAGAGCGCGCCATTCATGGTGGCAGCGAGCGGTTGCGCACCGCCCATTCCGCCAAGGCCGCCGGTGAGAACAAATTTTCCCTCGAGCGAGCCGCCGAGATGTTTGCGTCCGGCCGCCGCGAAAGTTTCGAATGTGCCCTGTACGATTCCCTGGCTGCCAATGTAAATCCATGAGCCGGCGGTCATCTGCCCGTACATGGTCAGACCCATCCGCTCAAGCCGATTAAACTCAGCGTAGTTGTTCCATTGGCCGACCAGATTTGAGTTCGCGATCAAGACCCGCGGTGCTTCATCGTGCGTGCGGAACTTCCCAACCGGTTTTCCGGATTGCACGAGAAGCGTTTCGTTGTTCGCGAGCTCGCGCAGAGAACCGACGATCGCATCGAACGCTTCCCAGCTTCGCGCGGCGCGGCCGGTACCGCCGTAAACGACTAGCTGGTCCGGATTTTCGGCGACATCCGGATCGAGATTGTTCATCAGCATCCGCATGGCCGCTTCCTGATGCCAGCCTTTGCAGCTGAGGTCACCACCGCGCGGCGCGCGAATGATTCGCTTTCCGCTCATAGCTTTTCGAAGCCGCTATCGAATTCTCCCCCGCGAATCGCTTCCGCCACGCGCGCGATGTCGGAGGATAAGGAGCGATCTTGCGTAAGCGCGGGCGAAATCTTCCGGACAGCTGCGAACGCGCGCTCGACGCCTTTGCCGCCGCGCAATGGTCTTCGATGTTCAAGAGCTTCGGCACCGGCGAGCAATTCGATCGCGATCAAATTTTCGGCAAGATCGACAATCGCACGCAACTTCAACGCGCTCGTCATTCCCATCGAGACGTGATCTTCTTTTCCGCCAGACGTCGTGATGTTGTCGACACTGGCAGGATGGGCCAGGACGCGGGCCTCGTTGAGCAAAGAGGCGGCCGCAACATGCGGGATCATGAAACCGGACTCCAAACCGGGACGATGCGCGAGAAAGGCCGGCAACCCTTCGCTTTTGTCGGGATTAACCAGACGATCGGTACGCCTTTCGCTGATGCTCATCAGATCGGCCATCGCGATCGCGGCGTAGTCGAACGTGAGCGCGAGGGGCGCGCCGTGGAAATTTCCTCCCGAGATGACATCGCCACTTTCCGCAAAGACGAGTGGATTGTCCGTCGCCGACGCCGACTCAATCAGCAGAACGTCCTCGCAATGCGCGAGTGCATCCCGCACCGCGCCGTGCACCTGTGGCATGCAGCGAACGCTGTAAGCGTCTTGCACGCGCGGATC
>JGI12630J15595_10000029_pt1 | contig 18996 bp, 14 predicted proteins | sample JacPinW_OM2H0_M1_FD_15595 | JGI IMG/M metagenome (IMG submission 15595) | reverse complement strand
TGGGAATGAAGACCACGAGCTCAGCAGAAAAACAAAATTACTACGACGCACTCGCACATGCGCGTGATCCAAAACTGTTGCAAAAGACCCTCGCGATTGCGATCACTGATGAATTGCCCTCCAGCCGCGCCGTTTTTCTCGTGCCGAAGGTGGCCCGGCAAAGCGAGCACCCGGAACTGGCGTGGCCATTTGCCCGGCAAAACATGAAGGCGCTTTTGGCAAAGAGCGATGCGCTTGGCGCTAACAGTTACGCGCCAAGTTTGTTCACCTTCTTCTCCGACCGGAAACGCGCCGAAGAATTGAAGGATTACGCGAAGACGAATTTGCCGAGAGTGAGCGCCAAAGAAGTCGCCAAAGCCGTGGATGAAATTGAGTTTCGCGCCGAATTCAAGCAGCGGCTGATCCCACAACTTGCCATCTGGATCGACAACGGTCGCAAATGATCTCACGCATACGATAGGAGCCGACCTAGTATGGGCCACGACCGCTTTCCCGCAGAGCCTCCGCTAAATATTCACGCGCCTTCGGAAAGTCCGATTTAAGCGCGAGTGCTTTTTGATAATAAGTAATCGCGTCTTGCAAGCGATGCTCGCGATGAAACGCTACTGCCAGGTTAAAGTAACCCGCAGGGTTGAATGGTTGCAGCTCAATCATCTTTCGATATTGCGACCGCGCCATTTCAATCTCTCCTTTTTGGACAAGGGCATTACCGAGTTCCAAATGAGCATCAGCCAAATCCGGGTCTAGTATTATCGCTTCTTTGTCGTGCCGAAGCGCCTCATCGATTCGTCCCTGACGTAAAAGCGCCTTGCCGAGTCCCACATGAGCCGGTGCGCTGGCCGGCTCGATCTGTAACATTTCGTTGTAATGTTTCATGGCTTCCTGCACCTCTCCTTTCTTAAGCAAGGCCTTGGCAAGATTATCGTGAACAGACGGGTTATCAGGTTCAACCCGCAAAGCGGCTTCGAAGAGGGCACTGCCTTCATCTTCTTTCCCTTGTTTGAAGAGGACAGCGCCTAGATTATTTAGCGCGACGTCGTTGTCGCCCGTGACGGCAATCGTGTGTCGCCAAAGCGTTTCGCTATCGCGCCAATATTGTGTTTGAAACCAAGCTTGACCGGCAAGACTCATCAGGACTGCGATACCCGCAATCGCCAAGATCTTGCGGGCAGATTGGCGGCGCGACGTCAAATCCGCGACCGCCCACGTAGCGAGAATGCAAAGGCCAATCTGCGGCAGATAGGTGTAGCGATCGGCTCTCGCCTGCGCTCCCACCTGAACAATGCCGATCACCGGCAGGAGCATGATCAAATACCAGGCTAAACCGGTAATGAAATACGGCCGGCGGCGGCGGGCGGCGATGGCATAAACGATAACTGCCACCAATAACGAAATTGCGCCCATCACTTCCAGAGCCGGGAGTGCGGTTGGATATGGATAAAACACCGTCAGGTTAGCGGGCCATATCGTCTGCCACGCGTACGCAACACTGGAAACAAGGGCATTTCCGATCCGTAGCGTCAGCGGAAATTTGTGCACTGGCTCGAGCACATCTTTCTGAGCGAACAATGTAATCACCGCCGATGCCGCTGATAACCCGACAAGAGGCAGTTTTTCCAAGATAATCAGTCGGACCGCGCTTTTGCTTGGAGGACGATCTTGTGTCGGGCTCCGGCCAGGCGCCGCGGGCTGAGAAAATCTTTGGAGAGGCCAATAATCAAGAAGCATGAGCACGAAAGGAAGAGAAACCAGCATTGGCTTCGATAGCAGACCCAACACAAAGCAAAACGCGACTAAGAGATAGCGACCCGGAGTTGGCCGATGTGTGTAATGCAGGTACACCCACAAAGTCAGCATGAAAAATACTCCACTGAGCACGTCCTTGCGCTCCGCCACCCACGCGACCGATTCAACGTGCAGAGGGTGAACAGCAAAGAGTGCGGCTACAAATGCGCTTCGCCACGGAGCCCGGGTCATCCCGTGCAATGTCAGAAATAGCAGGACAACAGAAGCGATATGCAACAACACATTCGTCAGATGGTGGCCACTTGGCCGAAGACCGTAAAAGTCGCAATCGAGCATGTGCGACAACGTGGTTAGTGGATGCCAGTTATGAGAATGAACATGCGTTACCGCCCAGGCTAGATTCGAAAACGACAGGCCACTCATGACCACGCCGTTTTCGTACACGTACTTGTCGTCGTCGTAGTTTATAAAGCCGTGGCGCAGAGTCTGACCGAAGACCGTCAGTGTAACGACAGCAAGGCCGAGACAAACACCAAGGATCAGCCAGCGCGAGGCCGAGTCTCGCAAATGGTCCGGTGCCGATTTGATGGCGCGACCGCCAGAACTAGTGCGCATTCCACACCTGGTTCGTCTTAGGAGGGGCCCACGCTTTCAATTGATTGGCGGATAGTTGCCGTTACGCCCTGGTCTCAGATTGTGTGCTTTCGGGCGAAAGGAGGAGCCGCATCGGCATCATCGACGAGTCGTGAAAGCCGTAGCGACGAAAGAGGGCCTGCGAGCGAAGTTCCGGGCGGTCTGTCAGCAAAGTGATGCGCAAAAAATTCTTCTGCTTGGCGAAATCGACTGCGTATTTGAGTAGCTGCGAGCCATAGCCGTGCCCGCGAAATTCGTTATGCACGACCAGGTCCTCGAGAAGGACGACAAACCCGCCTTCCGCCGTGCTGATGGTGAAGAGAAGGTTGATCATGCCGACAATTGCATTATCGCGTCGCAGCACGAAGACCCGGCCCCGATTGGGTTGCTCGAAAATCAAGCGCAGACCACGGAGCTGCTTTTCTTTGTTCGGTCGAAAATCGCTCTCCTCGGAGAAAAGCTCTCCCAGCAGATCGGACAATTCATCCAGATCTGCCTCGCTCGCCGGCTCGATGACGACGTTCTCACTCATCATACAACCTTATCTCAAAAACTCCCGACCGTGGCAACCGGCGAATGCAAGATCGACAATCGCAGGCCGACCGTCGGGGAAATTGACAAATCACGCTTCATTCCTAGTGTAGCCGCTCTCGAATCGCGCAGCGAAAGAGTTGGCTTTATGAAACGCACCTTACAAAGATCGAAGCGCACCCGGAAACGTCAGCACGGATTCCGCGCGCGCATGAAGACCAAAGGCGGCCGGGCCACACTCGCGCGGCGTCGGCAGCGTGGGCGCAAACGTCTTCTGCCAAAGGGCACCGAAATTCATTTCGCCCGTCACACGCAAGCCTAGCACTAACTCGCCGCGGCTAACTTGAGATCGGGTGGCGCTCCTTTATGCGCTACGAACTCGTAGATGGCCGAAAAATCTTCAGTGGCATGCCCATCGCGAATGGCCAACTCGTACATTTCTTTGGTCACATTAGTTAGCGGCAGGGCAACACCGGTTTCATACGCGCTCACCGTCGCAAGATGCATGTCCTTCTGCATCCAGCGCAATGGGAACTCGACCTCGTAATTGTGATTGTCGATCTTATCCCGTTTCGCCGCCAGAAACGGCGCGACCGCCGGCGTGCCGAGCAATGAATCGAACAACATCTTTGACGAGAGCCCAAGCCCTTCGCCCAGCGCCATCGCTTCAGCGAACGCGGCCATTCCGGTGCCTAACAAAAGATTGATCACCATTTTCATGGACGTTCCTGTGCCCTGTCCGCCGGTGTGAACAATTCTGTTGCCCATGCATAGCAGGAGCGGGCGAGTTCTCTCCAGGTCGGTGGGATCCGCGCCCACCCAAAAAATGAGCTTTGCTTCGGCGGCCACCGGCGCCGAGCCGGTCACTGGCGCGTCGACAAAATAAACTTCGCGGCGCGCGGCCTTGGCGGCCATTTCCTTCGAGAACGACGGATTGACCGAACTACAATCGACCCAAAGTGTATTTGGCCCGAGGTGATTCAAAAATCCGTTGACGCCCAGAGCTGCTTCTTTGACCGCGTCCGGATGAGCCAGCATCGTGAACAGCACTTCCACTTGTCCGGCGAGTTTTGCCGGTGAATCAGCAAATGTTCCGCAGGGACCGAGCAACGGCTCTGCTTTGGCGCGAGTGCGATTGTACAACACCAATGAATAGCCATGCTTCTGCAGATTCCCCGCCATGCGGCTCCCCATTATTCCAAGACCGATGAATCCGATTTTCATTTCGTCCTTTCGTCAGGCTGCTTTGATCAACTCTGGTTCGTGCCTGTTCTTTCCTTCGATCTCCGCGATTTCTTCTTCGGTCAGACGAAGTCCAGCCGCGCCCACATTTTCTCCGACTTGCTTGGCGCTGCGTGCGCCAACGATAGCGCCGGTCACGGCAGGATTTTGTAACGTCCATGCGACTGCGACCTGACCTGGTGGACGTCCGTGGTGTTCCCCGACTTCGCGCAGGCGCTCGACCAAGGCGAGATTTCGCGAAAGTCTCGGCTCCTTAAACTCGACATCGCGACTCCGCCAGTCGCTTTCCGGAAGACTGGCGGCGCGCTTCCGCGTCATCGCGCCGGTCAACAAACCGGAGGCCATGGGCGAATAAACGACCACGCCCAGGCCGTTAGATCGACAATAAGGCAAGATCTCTCGCTCAACTTCGCGCCGGACTAACGAATACGGGGGCTGTAGGGAAGTGACGGGAGCAACCTTCTGGACCCGGCGCAATTCCTCGACATTGAAATTTGATACGCCGATCCATCGTAGTTTCCCCTCCTTTTGCAGCTGAGCCATCGCACTCCAGCCTTCCTCCAAGTCGTCGCTCGGCCAGTGAATTTGGTACAGGTCGATCACATCGACCTGCAATCGTCGCAAGCTGTTTTCACACTCGCGACGAATAGAATTCGCCGTCAAGTCGCGATGAATGTATCCCTGGTCGTCCCAGCGCAAACCGCACTTGGTGAAAACGTACGGCCGTGGGCCCGGCCAGGTGCGCAGCGCAAAGGCGACGACTTCCTCGGAATGTCCCGTTCCGTAAACGGCTGCGGTGTCGATCCAATTAATGCCAAGGTCGAGCGCGCGATGAATGGCCGCGACAGACGCTTTGTCGTCCTGCTCGCCCCAGCCAAACTCCCAACCCGACCCGCCGATCGCCCAGGCCCCGAAGCCGATCGGCGTGATGAAGAGGTCGGAGTTGCCGAGCTGTTTCGTTTTCATATCGAGCCGTGGTTTCATCATGACCCCGTGTCGCTGTTCAACTCGCCGATGGCGCCGGCAAGCCGAGGGACTGCATTGTGTCTGGCGATAAACTTCCGGTTACGCTGAGCTGATTGGCGATTTGATATTTCGCCACCGCGTCACGGGTCGCCGGTCCAAAAATGCCATCGACCGGACCACTGTAGTAACCCAGTTGCGCAAGCTGCGTTTGGACAGCTTGGACGGTAGCATCAGCCACCGGCACACCCTGATAAACGGGCGCGGTGGTCTCGTACGGGTAGTAATCGTACGGGTAGTAATCGTAGGCATAATAGGGCAGATAATCCCACGGGAAGAATCCTTCATCTAGGCCAAACCAGAAGCCGTCTTCGAAAACGAAGAAGCGATCGCGATCAAAGTGGGCATGGCGCCGGTCCCAGTCACGATGCCAATTTCCGTCATGGCGTTCAGCGATGTGATCCATCCGTCCGTTCAATCCACGATGTGGGTTCGAAGGGTTGATGCCGCGATTGTTTGGGCGATTAAGTCCCGCCGTGGCACGACCGGAACCGTTTCCTGTTCGATTGCCGCGACCGACATTTGTTAGGCCACGAGTCGAACGTCCGCCCGAACTCTGCAGCGAAGGTGATCGCGCCGGGACAGACGAACGGATACGCGTGGGTCCAGTCGCAATACGCGGGACTCCACTCGAAGGATGATGCATGCCGAAGCCGACTCCACCTCCGCGGTTCCCCACTCCTCCAAAATTTACGTGCGGCGCGCCAAAGCCACCGCCTCCGAAATGAGGAGCTCCACCGAAACCAGCACGACCGCCACCACCACCACCCGGGTGACCTCCGCCACTAAATCCACCACCACCACCGTGCGGAGCAGCCCATGCTATCGGGCTCAGCGCCACGGCTGTGATGCCAACCAAGCTAAGTAATCTTAATGTTTTCATATCTAACGCTCGTTACTGGCTGATCCCTCAGCCATGGCGCGTCCGTGAGATTTTGGGATGCTACGAAGGAGTTGCTGCTTGATCCCTCGTTCGAGTGACCGCGGCTACAGCAACGGCCAGATCATTCCAATTACGAGAGCCAGGATCAAAGCGAACCCGAGGACAACGTGCGATCGGCTCGTGTGTCGCGGCCCGGCAAGATCGACATCTGGATTTAGATGCTGCTCAGAAACCAACCGGAGACTCTCGGGATGATTATCGAAAATCAAAACGCGCCGGACGGGCTTGTGGCGAAGATGGGATGGCGGTGGCGGTGCGACCACCGCGAAAATTTTCCTTCGACCCGACCCGTTTGAATCGCGCAGACGTGGACTGCTAACGTGAGCGACCCGAATCCATTTGGGAAATTTTCGAGGCCCGGGGCGCGAAGCTGCACCGCGTGTGCGGTCGTAATTAAACCGTGGCGTATTCATGCTTCACCTTATGGCGGCTCGTTGGCCAATCGCCATTGCGCGGGTGCGGGATTTTTCATTCTCCCGCGCGGGGTGTCTGTCGCTCCCTCTTTTGGTTAGAGCTTCCAATCCAGATCCCACTTAGAAACACAATGCATCTCGTCCGATGCTAATCGTATCTTCTCTTAATACGGAAGTGCCGCAGAAGAAGTGGGCGTAGCGGAAGGAACGGGCGTAGCGGATGGAACGGGCGTAGCGGAAGGAACGGGCGCGGCGGAGGCAGCGGGCGTGGCGGAAGGAGCCGCCGCCGCCGCGATACGAACAACGTCGCCGGTCACAAGGGAGTCGGCCGGATTGAGGATCACTTTGTCCGATGGAGTCACGCCCTGGGTAATTTCGATCGTCGTCCCAAAGTCGCGGCCCACTTTGATGTCGCGGAGCTCGACCGTATTATCGGGCTTTACGACTCCAACTTGCAATCCCTGGGCGCGAAACAACAAGGTGTTATTTGGCAACGTCACAATCTGCCCTAACGAACTCGAGGCCAAGCGCGCCTGCGCGTAGCTGCCCGGTTGAATTTCGTTGTTCGGGTTGTCGAGGTGAAGTTCGACCAGCAGCGTCCGCGAATTCGGCGTGATTGATTCCGAAGTGGTCGCAACTTTGGCCTGCAATGTTTTGCCTCCTTGATCCGGGAAGACGACATCGATCGGTTGCCCGGCACGAATGTTGTCGGCGTTGGCTTGCGGGACGCGGAAATAAATGCGCAATGGATTGGTTTGCTGGATATGAAACATTTCCAAGCCCGTGCTATTCGCGACGATCAGGTCGCCGACATTCAGGTTGCGCGCCGTGATCGTGCCGGCGAACGGGGCGGTCACACGTTTGAATGCGACCTGCTGTTCGAGAACGCGAAGATTTGCGGCAAAGGCATCGGCGTTGGCCTTGGTCGTATCCTGGTTCGTCGCAGTGTTTTGAGCGTCGAGCTCGGAGACGACACCTTCATGCCATAACTTCTGCCATTTATCGTTCGTCGTTTTGGCCAGCTCGGAGCTTTTTACCGCTAAGTTAGCCTGGGACCGGGCCTGCTCGAGCTGATGATCCAGATCAGGCGTGTCGATCTCGGCGAGCAATTGGTCTTGTTCGACATGTGCGCCGATGTCTACCGCCCAGCTTTTGAGGTAACCGTTGACCCGGGAAAAGATACTCGCTTCCTGCCACGGTTTCACTTCAGCGGGCAGCATCAGTCCGTCGGGCGGCGCACCAGCGCTGGGGGAGACAACGGACACGATTGGGACCTCCAGTTGTTTGGTGTCGGCGGCGGCTTGTCTGCTCTGCGATAATCGGGGCAACACACCCGCGACGACTGCTAGAATCAGCAGCGTTACTCCAATGAGGAGCATGCGCAATCCGCGCTTCGCGAAAGGTGGTTTGTGGGATCCATCCTTAAATCCAGTTAAAAAAACGTTACTAATAGTGGCTCCATTCATAAGTCATATCTCGTTAGGTTGCGAGGTTGGCCGTAGCCAATCCTGGATTTGGTTCATCGGGTTTTGAATTGCCGCGGGCCGCGGTTGAGCGGTGCAAAAGACTGAACACGACCGGCACGAAAAATAACGTCGCGATAGTGGCGATCATCAGACCGCCGATGACACCGCGCCCGAGCGGCGCATTTTGTTCGCCGCCTTCACCGAGGCCGAGCGCCATCGGCAACATGCCGATGATCATGGCGAGCGCAGTCATTAGGACCGGGCGCAAGCGGGTTGTGCCCGCCTCCCACGCCGCATGCAAAGGATCCAATCCGTCGTCGAGTCGCTGACGCGCGAAGGTAACAACCAGCACGGAGTTAGCCGTGGCAACGCCCATACACATGATCGCGCCCATCATCGCCGGCACGCTCATGGTTGTGCCGGTGACGTAGAGTCCCCAGATCACGCCGGCGAGCGCGCCGGTCAACGCTGTCAAAATAATAAAAGGATCGAGCCAGCTCTGAAAGTTAACCACGAGGAGTAGATAAATAAGCGCGACCGCCGCAATCAAACCAACACTCAGGCCAATGAAACTGGAGTTCATCGTTAACGCCTGACCGCGCAACATGATTGAAGTCCCACGTGGCAGATTTTTTTGCATTTCGGCAACGATCGGTTTGATGTCGCTCAACACGCCGCCGAGATCGCGATTGGAAATTCCGCCGAAGACATCGACCACTGGCAGGATGTTGTAGTGCGAATAAATCGGTTGGCTGTTTGTTCGGGTGAATGACGCCACGTTCGTCAACAACTGGCCGTTGCCGGCGCCGGGCTGTGATGCGCTCACCGGCAGCGATTCGAGTGCGTTGAGCGATGCGAGCCGGTACTCCGGCGCGCGCACGCTCACGAGGTATTGGACACCCGTGGTCGGGTCGAGCCAATAGCTCGGCGCGGTCTGACCACTGCCGCTCAAGCTCAACAACACCGAGCTGGCCACGTCCCTTTCGGTAAGTCCAACTCCCGCCGCTTTGGTTCGGTCGACGGTAAACTGGAGCCGTTGCAAATGCGCGGGCTGTTGCACACGAACATCAACCGCGCCTCTGACGCTCCGAAGCTTTTGTGCGAGCGCGGCGGCGATCTTGTGATCGGTCGTCAGGTCGCGCCCAAGGATCTGGACATCGAACGGCGCCGGCAGCCCAAAGTTAATGGTCTGGGTTACGATGTCTGCCGGCAAAAAGTAGAACTCGGAGCCTGGAAATTTCTGGTGCAAGTCGAGCCGCAGTTGCCGGATGTAATTTACAGTCGGGTGATGGTTTTGTTTCAGCGCGACAAGAATGTCCGCATCAGCCGGTCCAGCCGTGCCGCTGTTGTTGTAGCTCAAATTAATTCCCGAGGTGGGAAGGCCGATATTGTCGATCACGCCTTGGAGCTCCTGCGCCGGGACCCGTTGCCGGATCAAAGCCTCTACTTGATCGACCAGCTTGGCTGTTTCTTCGACGCGCGTTCCGGCCAGCGCGCGCACGTGCAATTGAAATGATCCTGAGTCCACTGCTGGAAAGAAGTCCTGACCGAGAAATGGCACGAGGACCCACGAACCCGCGCAGAGCGCGAGAAAGACCACGGCAAAGGCAGCACGGCGCGTCAGGATCGTGCCTAACAAATCATGATAACCAGTGCGCAAGCGTTCGAATCCTCGTTCGAACAGCTGCCGGAGAGCAGCGAACGGGCGCATCCACAGTGCAAGATGTCGATCTTCGTCGTTTCCGCCGCCGGATGGCGTCGGTTTTTCTTCTCGGTGATGGTTGCGCTCGAACCACATGATCAGCGTCGGCACGAGCGTGCGCGACAAAAGATAGGAGGCCGCGACGGCGAACATGACCGCCTCGGCCAATGGGACGAAGAGATAACGCGCCACCCCCGAAAGAAGAAACATTGGCACGAACACGATGCAGATGCAGAGCGTCGATACGAATGCCGGGAGCGCGATTTCGCCAGCTCCCTTGAGAATTGCGTCTTCCAATTTCTCCCCCAGGCTCATGTGACGCTCGACATTTTCGATGGTCACGGTTGCGTCATCGACGAGGATGCCGACGGCCAGAGCAAGACCGCCGAGTGTCATCAGGTTAATCGTTTCGCCGATCAGGCTAAGGACCGCGATCGAAGACAGCACGGCGAGCGGGATTGAAACGGCGATGATGATGGTGCTGCGCCAGGAACCGAGAAATAACAGAATCATCAGCGCGGTCAAAGCGGCAGCGATGATACCTTCTCTCGCCACTCCGCTAACCGCCGCGCGGACAAAGAGCGATTGATCGGCGAACTCTTTTACGTTCACCGCCGTCGTAACCGTTTTCAAAACATTGGCCATCGCCTGTTTCGCGCCTGCGACCACGTTAAGAGTGGAAGCAGTGCCGCTTTTGAAAACGCTCATCAAAGTGCTGCGAACCCCGTCCTGCCGAACAATATTTTGTTGCGGATCGTAGCCGTCACGCACCTGGGCGACGTCGCCGACTGTAATTTGCGTACCATCGACGACCTTGATCGGCAGCGCGTTCAGGTTGTCGATACGCGTCGGAAAAGTGTTGATGTCGATCGGGTATTGGAGCGCGCCGAACTTGGTCGTGCCGCTGGGGAAGACGAGCGCCTGATTGTTGATCGCGGTCGTGACATCACTCTGCGTCAGATTTTTTTCCTGAAGCTTTCGCGGATCAAGATCGACCGAGACGAGTCGTGGCTTGCCCCCGAAAGGGAAAGGAATTGCGATGCCCGGAACACTGACCAGACCGACGCGAATCTGATTGAGCGTGATGTCGAACGTTTGTTGTTCGGAAAGTGTGGTGCTGCCGATGCCATATTGCAGAACCGGAACGGTGGCGGCGTCGTACTGAATGATTAGCGGTGGGGTCGCGCCGGCTGGAAGCTGTCTTAGGATCGTTTGCGAGACGGCGGTGACTTGCGCGACAGCCGTTGAAATCGTCACGCCCGGCTGAAAATAAAGTTTGATGATGCCGATCCCGTCGTACGAAGTCGACTCGATATGCTCGATGTTGTTAACGGTCGTGGTGAGCGCGCGTTCCTGTGTGTAGATGATGCGCTGCTCGATCTCGCGCGCACTCAGTCCGGTGTAACTCCAAATGATGCTGACAACCGGAATGTTGATCGACGGAAAAATGTCTGTCGGAGTCTTGATCAGAACAAACGGGGTCACCAGGAGTAGCAGCAACGCCGCTACCACGAAGGTGTAAGGCCGATTCAGAGCTAAACGTATGATCCACATTGTGCAGGCACGATAATTCTCGTGGCCGTGTCGCCGCTACAGCGCGTGTGGAGGATTTACGATTGCTACTCGTGGGGCGACCTCTGCTCCCTCTTTTGGGGTAGCGCCTACAGCAGCTTTTATTATTTGAAAGCCAGGATGACGGCACCCGTCAGTACAAGCCCGCCGCCAACCCAATGATGCCACGTTAGCGTTTCGCGAAGAACGACGGCCGCGAAGAGAATGGTGAAAAGGACACCGAGTTTGTCCATCGGCGCAACGCGTGACGCTTCTCCGAGTTGCAAAGCCCGAAAATAGCAGAGCCAGGAGAGACCGGTCGCCAGACCGGACAATCCCAGAAAGAGCCATGTGCGAAATGAGATAGCATTGAAGGACCAGTGCGACGGGGTAAATGAAGCGATCATCCAGGTAAAAAGAAGAATCACGGTCGTGCGAATTGCCGTGGCAAAATTCGAATCGATGCCGGTCACACCAATCTTGGCCAGAACTGCGGTAGCGCCCGCGAAGAGGGCGGAGAGCAGCGACCAGACGAGCTCAATTATTCATTAACGCGGCGCGCCTTCACTTCGACACCCGCTTCTTTTTCGAGCGCCTTGATCACGGCGGAAGCGTTCTCTTTCCCAAAGCCAAGCGTAACCGCCGATTCGAGATTCTTTTCGACAATACGCAGCCCGGGAATCGGCGATTTCAGACTCTCGCCAAATTTTCCAATGAGGTTTGTGTCCTTAAGCATGAGCTTGAGCGCGAAGCTGGTGGAGAAATCGCGTTTCAAAATATTTTGACCATTGCCCACGAGCAGCGGCGAACGGAAGTCGGCGACTTTCACGACTTCCATGACGGTATTCAGATCGAGGCCGGCCTTTTGCGCGAGGACCAGGCCTTCGGCCAGCGCTTCCAATTCCAACGCCACGATGAGGTTTCCCACGAGCTTCATCGCGGTGGCGTTTCCATTCTTGCCAAAGTAGTGAACGGTTTGTCCCAAATGCTCCAACACCGGTTTCACTTTTTCGAAAATGGCCTTGTTCCCCGCGGCCATAATCCAAAGCTTGGCCTCCGCGGATTCTTGTTTGCTGCCAAAGACAGGCGCATCGAGAAAATCGACACCGCGTTTTGCATAAGCTTCCTCTTCTCGCACACTCGTCGCGGGAAGGACCGTGCTCATGTCCACCGCGATCTGGCCCTCTTTGGTTCCACTTAGGATTCCTTTCGTGCCAAAGACAACTTCCTCGATCGCCTGGTCGTTGCTCAAACTGTACATGACAAGATCGACATCGCGGACGGCCTCGGCAGGAGTATCGGCGACGCGCGCACCTTTTCGGGCGAACGGTTCGCATTTCTCAACGCTCCGATTCCAAACGGTGAGTTCGTAACCGGCTTTGAGAAGATTCGAGACCATGCCGCTACCCATGGTCCCGAGACCGATATAGGAGATTGTCTTTATCATACTTGAATGTCTTAAAGATTGTTCGTTTCGAGATTCGTTCTTCGGTCCTTGAATGACCGGTTGATTATCTTGAGATCTGGTCAAACGGTTCCCATCCGTAGAACTCGCGCACCTTGACTTGATTCGGGCCGATGTAGTCGGTGTTCGTAATCGGGCGGGCGCTGTCACCTGCTTTGGTGACCAAGTCGAGGTAGGTTTGATAATCTCCTTCGCTGCCAACGTAGAGTTGGTTATGCCGCGCATCGGGATAGACGTAGAACGTTTTCCCGTTCTGTGTCACCGGGGATATCTTTCCTTTGGCCAGGGTTGCGAGTTCCTGACGCTGGCTAACAGTCTTGGCGACCTTGGCTTTGAAACCGGCGGATAAGAGCAGGCTTTCGGGTTGCGGTGACGCCTCTGCCGTGACTACAGCAACGACCATCGCGAGGACCACGAAAGCGAGGTTAACGGTTCTTTGATTCAGTAACGTATTTTTCATGCCGCCACGCTATTCTGCCGGCAGATTCGTGCGATTGAGCGTCTGAGGGAATTTTTCGTGGCGCTCGAGGGGGAATTCGTGCTCCCCCATTCGAGATAGCCGCCGATGCGAGAGACGATCAGCTCGCCACAACGCGCGGGGGACGCACGAAGATCGGCAGCAGAATTGAAATCGCCATGACCGCGGCGATGACATGAAGCGCGCCGCGATATGAACCTGCTGTCTCGCGCATGCGCGCGATGAATAGCGGGCCGACTGCGCTGGCGAAACTCCAAGCGGTTAGCATTAAACCGTAAATCGGACCGACGTTTTTCGGGCCGAAGTAATCAGCTGCAAACGCGGGCATGGTACCGAACCCGCCGCCGTAACACATCAACACCACGAACGTGACGATTGTCATCAATGTGACTGTCGTGATGCTCGGAAGAAACCAAAAAAGCAGAACTTGAAGAATGAACATCACCGCGAAGGTCGCTCGTCGCGTAATCAAATCGGAAACCCACGCCCAGAATACGCGACCGACTGCATTGCCTATGCTGGCAAGTCCCACCATGTTCGCGGCAACGATCGCGGTTGCTCCAGTTAATTCCTGAAAGATCGGCGCTTCCTGCGAGATGACAGAAATGCCGGCGCACGTGTTCAGAAACAGCAGCAGCCAGAGAGCGTACCATTGCCAGGTCTTGAGCGCCTCGCTCAGGACAAAGTCGTGACCGGCGCGTTGCGACGCTTGGCTTGCTGTCGGCGACCAACCCTCGGGCTTCCAACCATCGGGGGGGTTCTGCATAAAGGCGCCGGAAATTATTGTCACGATGAGATACGCGACGCCGAGATAAGCGAACGTGCTTAAGACACCGACGCTTTGAATGAGTCGCGTCGCCACCGGAGCGGTGATGAGCGCGCCGGCGCCGAACCCACCGACGGCGATACCAGTGATGAGTCCTCTGCGGTCAGGAAACCATTTCACCAATACCGCCACGGGAACGATGTACCCGAGACCGAGACCGATTCCGCCGATAACACCGTAGCTGAGATATAACCAGGAAAGGCTATGAGTGAAGCTGGCCAGAAAAACTCCCAAGCCGTAGAGCGCGCCGCCAGTTAAGGCAACGATGCGCGGCCCTTTGCGATTCAGCCAGAGACCTCCGAAGAACGCCGCGAATCCCAGGACAAAAATGCTGATCGTAAAGGTCAGCGTTATTTCTGAGATGCTCCATCCGAATTGTTTCGCCAGCGGGACGCGGAAAACGCTCCAGGCGTAGACCGCACCGAGCGCGATCTGGAAGAACACTCCCGCGATGGCGATTACCCAGCGATTACTCGTTCGCATGGTTTGATTATAACGGTGTTACCGAAATACCATTCTTTGGTATCGCATCGTAGGTGGCCTTGTCGATCTTCAAGTGGGCCATGACCAATTCTGCTGGCGTGTGAGCGAGCCACTCCGAGAACGAAAACTCCTCATACCGATCGCTCTTGAACATTTCGATGAACACCAAATCGCTGTCGCCCGTGTTCTCGATGTAATGAAGTAATGTTTTCTGCACATAGCCGACATCGCCCTCTTGGAAATCGATCGTGCGAGCTTTGTTTCCCGTCGCGACCACCGTCATTCGCCCCTTGCCGGCGATGTAATATTGCCACTCGTCCGCGTTCGGGTGCCAGTGCAGTTCCCGCATTCCGCCGGGATGAACGGTGACCAGGGCCATCGACGTGGTTGTGACTTTGAAATTCCTCGAGTCGACAATGCGCACCTCGCCCCCTTTCGTCTGCTTCGTCGGCGGCATTTCCATTGTGCGAAAGGCGAAATCCCTTGGTGATTTTCCAAGAGCGCCGGCCGCTGTTTTCTGATCGTCCTCGAGTTTCCCGGGAACGTCCGTTTGGAAAATGAACAGCTCTTGCCTCGGAACGTTCGCCAACGCCTGTTCGCCCACGCCAAAATTCTTCGATAACACCTCTGTGGGCAAATGCGCCATCGCATCGCTCAACAGCACTGTCTCCGACTCGGAAAAATCACCGTCGTCGAATACGAGCATGAACTCGCAACCGTCGGGATTGAGACCCTGAATGGAATGCGGGACGCCGCTGGGAAAAAACCAAAGATCGTTTTTCTTCGTGTCGGCGACAAAACTCTTGCCCACCTCATCGATCGCCGTGATCCGCGCCGTTCCGTAAAGCATGATGGCCCACTCGGCTGACGTATGCCAATGCAACTCCCGAACGCCGCCGGCGGTCAGTCTCATGTTTACGCCGGCCAGGGTTTTTGACACGGGCAACTCCCGCACGGTGACTTCGCGTGACCATCCGCCTTCGTAAGTCCGTTTGTTCGCAAAAGAGAACGGATACTTGAAGTTTTGGACCAGACTTTTGGAATCCGTGCTCGGCGGCCATATCGAATCCGGGTTTTGCGCATCAAGCGCGGGATTGGCCGGGCCAGGATCAGTCCTGCTTCGGTCCGCACCTGCGACTTTTTGCAACGCAGTAAAACCGCCGGCCGCGGCCGCCACTGTTCCGAGAAAATTACGACGAGTTAATATGCTCATGATTTTTTCTCCTGATGGTTTCGAGTTTGTGCTTTCGATTCGAAATTGCTCACGTCATGCGCTCCAGACCTGATACAGAATGAAGAGCAAAACCAATGTCAGACCGCTCCAGACAAGTAAGATCTCCTCGGCGCGATTGTGTCGGGCGACGAGCGGATCGTCCGCGATATTTGCATCACGATCGAAAAATTGATGGCGCCGCCGCCAGATTAAGACACCGGCGAACAGAAAGATGATCACTGCGACGGTAAATGCGACGCGCAATGCTGGAACGCCAGTCTGTTCGATCACGGCCATCGTCAGAAAATTGTTCATGCGCAAAGGCTATCCACGCGTTCAATCGGTGGCTACGGTGCCTTCGGAGGATTTTCCACTACTCCGGATGAAGGACTAACGAATCCCTCTTCGGAGGGAATGTCAGCCGGATCGCGCTAGTAACGTTCCGCGGCGAAGACGGATTCCGGATCGGAGCCGGAAACTTTGCCGACTGCAATCCAGCCAACGCGACTGATCAGCGCGCCGATCAAAAACGAAAGTCCCGCGAATGGAACGAAGGAGAAAAACCGCAGCACAAGTGCAAGCGGACCGTTCAATATTTCGCCGATTCGAATCAGCCAGCCCGAGCCATGTTCGTGGATCGCGCGATCGGCCACGCCGTGTTTATCGACACTGAGCCAGATCAGGAGGGCCGACTCAACCGCGGCCGCGTAATATCCGAGGAAGTTGAGTGCGGCCATGCGGTGCCCCAGCAATTCCAACAAGGCAGCGGCAGATCCTAATCCCGCGGTTCCAAAATGAATCGGCAGCAGAGTGCGATGCAAAAACCACGCGGGAATCGCGGTCGCTCCAAGCAGCACGCCCGTATAAGTCGCGAGCAAAGTCCCGAAGATCGCGGAAGCAAAAATGAAAGTGCCGGCGGCGATGCGCAGGAGTTGACCGAACGTGCCAGGAAAAACCTGATGAGCGTGCAGCTCGAGCGCGATCAATCCGGGAACAGCGCAAGCGCCGAACGCGCTAAGAATCCACGCCCCCATCGACATGGCCGATCGATGTTTAAAAACTCGCAGCATGTTAAGGAAAAGCCGGGGACGTCCGAGATCCATGATTAACAGAACAGGTGAAAGGACCGCTCCAGCGATGGCCGCGAGCCACATAGCACCGCGCGCAAGATCGACATGATGAAAGATGATGGCGCCGCTTGCGATCACCGCTGACATCCCGGCAATTCCGCCCATGAAAAAGTAGAGCGGAACTTGCCATGTCCAAACCGGCGGTTTGACTACGGGCTGGCCGTAATACCCTGCCTTGCGCGGAATCGGCCCACCCGCGACATCGACACCCTTGCCTGGAACGACGCCCTCCTTCCACGCTTGCTCGCGCAACTCTTCAAGTCGCTTTTCGGATGGCGAATTGCTTGTCATGAGAAAAACGCGAATGCGACTAACGTCACGATGATTGATGCGATCGCCGTCGCGAACGCTGAGGTCCACGCCGATTTCAAATAGATCGTTGGGATCTGCGGCTTCGGCGGGAGTCCGTACGCTTCTGGTTCGCCCAGGATCAAAAAAAACGCGTGAATGCCGCGGACGGAAGTTTCCGTCGGATCGTAAAGTTGCGCGTCGCTATAACCACTTTGTTGCAGTTGCTGCACGCGCTTGGCTCCAAGCGCACGAAGATCATCTAATCGGCCGAACACGATTGATTCGGTCGGGCAGACTTTTGCGCACGCCGGAACGAGTCCGCTTTTTTGTCGATCGTAACAGAACGTGCACTTGAACGCGCCGCCCGCATCGTGAAGCGGTTCCGGCCGGCGATCGATCACGCCGAAGGGACAAGAGACAACGCAATAGCCGCAGCCGTTGCAGACATCGTTCTGCACCAGCACTGAGCCAACTTCGGTGCGCACGATCGAACCGGTCGGACACGCTTCAAGACAACCGGCTTCCTCGCAATGCTTGCAAACATCGGACAAGAATACCCAGCGAAACGGATCTTCCGATTGCGGATCGCCCGGCAAGCCCATCGGGCCGGTGACCTGATTTCCTTTTTGTCGATCTTGCTCGAGGAACATGACGTGTCGCCACGTCGATGCGCCGAGGTGGCCGGTGTTGTCGTAAGAATTTCCCGACCAGATAAAGCCGTCGTCCGGCACCTCGTTCCATTCTTTGCACGCGACCTCGCAAGCTTTGCACCCGATGCAAACGCTCGGATCGGTGAAGAAACCAACCTCGACGCGATCCTGCACGTAGGAATGCTTTCGCTGGTTCGTGCTCTGAATTCCTTCGCCGATCATCGTGAGTCGGTCTTTCCGTGTTGACTGTGGCCACCAGCAGCAGGACCAGGAGACGCGCTCGGCGGCGGTTGTTCCGGATGCAAATTCGGTGGACCGCCCTGCGGCACATATTTTTTGATCCACTCCTCGAATGCCGGCCCGCGCGGCAATCGGCCCGGGACAATATTGCAAGCAAGCGCCTTGGCTTCCATGATGGTGACATTCGGCTCGCCCGAAATCGGAACTAAATCATTAGTAGCGTCGCCGCGCACTGGTCCGCTCGTGCCGAAATGAAACGGCATCGCAATTTGATGCACGGTTTTTCCGTTGAGATGCATCGGTCGCATGCGACGACTCACGAGTGCGCGCGATTCGATCGCTCCGCGTAAACTCACGATCGAAATGTAATCGCCGTTGTCGATCTTCAGCTCGGCCGCGAGCTCGGGTGACATTTCTGCGAACAACTCCGGTTGTAACTCGGCCAGATGGCTGAGGAATCGCGACATGCCGCCGGCGGTATGGTGCTCGGTCAACCGGTAGGTAGTGAGGACAAATGGAAATCGCGGATCGCCGGGCGGCGCGAACCGGTTTTCCTGGCGAGTAAACCAATTGATCGCCGGGTTCGTGTCGCGCGAGTAAAGCGCGTTGTGCACGGGCGACTCGAGCGGTTCGTAGTGTGTCGGCATCGGCCCGTCCTGCAAACCCTTCGGAACGTGCAACCAGCCGAGACCGTCTTCATGCAACGTGAACGGCGCGTTACCCGGGATTGCATCAAGTCCGCTCTCGTTTCCGGTTGGTCGAAATTCGGGCGATTTTTCGGGCGGAAAATCGGGGACGTCGACGCCGGTCCATTTCCGTTGCCCTTGGTCCCACCAGATCAATTTCTTGCGGTCGCTCCACGGCTCGCCCGTCGGACTGGCGCTCGCTCTATTATATATGATGCGACGATCACCCGGCCAAGCGAAGCCCCAGCCGTGGCCGAGATAGTCTTTCGAATTCCGTGACTTCG
>JGI12630J15595_10000012_pt1 | contig 26234 bp, 14 predicted proteins | sample JacPinW_OM2H0_M1_FD_15595 | JGI IMG/M metagenome (IMG submission 15595) | reverse complement strand
TCGTTCCTTTGCCTTGAAAATTGGAGTTTTAAAGACGGCCGTACCATTTTCGGCGACATGTGGCCCGACACGAGCCAGCCCGCCAAGTTCATGCTCATGGAGTTCGGCCTCGTCTTCGCCAATCGAGCGCGATCTCTGTCTCGCCCATGGGCTCAGGTGCAACGTTTTCGCTTGGTTTCCGAAATTATCAGCCGAGCCTCCGGTATCGCGTTCCTGCCGCTAATTCTTGCAGAATCTCTCCAAGCGCATGAGAGCTTTCATTTTTTTGATTTCATCGGTCGTGGTTGTTGTCTAAACACTGCACAGATGAAAAAGTCCGCGGCGAGAGAAGCTTTTACGACTCTGTCGGCTGGCAAGAGGCAAAGGGCCACGATTCTCGAAGCTTGTCATAATACTTATTGCAACATCTGTTTGGGGATGTATGTCCCGAGGGGAGGTGTTGACCAGAATGATCGGAATGTTCTGGCAGTCGTCGGCGTTTGGCTTCACTCTTTGCCAATGGGCGATACGGCGAGCGCGGAGGCCATCGCAGTTTTTCCACCCGGGAAGGTGCGAATGCCAGCCTTCCTCTCCTCGATCAGCTTCGCATTGGGCGACCTAAATTGGATCAACCTGGGAAATCTGAAAACATGGAGCTGATGAATCTCGCGGCGTCAGAGGAGGCAAACATTTGGTCACGCAACGCTTGCTAAAAAAAGTGTATGGGCAGCCTTACCACCACCAAGAAAAATAAGACCGCTAACACTGGACTCGATCAAGCTCGCAAGATTCCTCCGGTAGTACCTGTCATCACCGGCGCTTTCGAGCTTTCCATTAATAATGCGCCGTCCGGGGCTTCTTATATCGGTTGGAGCTTGTCCGCTTGCAGCCTTCGCATCACCAATCAACCGCAGCCCAACCTCAATGTGATCCTAACCAATAGAGGCGCGACGGGAGGGCAGGTGATCTTCCGGACAAACTACGGAGATCCGGACCAGGCTACACTCCCGCTTACTTTGCCCGGCAATGGAACTCCGGTAACTTTTTTCGTGGGCGGGAAATTCGGCTCACCTAGCACGGATGATCAAGATGGCGGGATTTCCGTGACCGATGCTGCAACCAGTAATGTGCTGCACCAGAGAACACTTATGGTTCGCATCCGTAAGAATGCAAACATACTAACTCCAGCCGAGCGCGATCGCTTCCTTTATGCCTATGCCGCATTAAATGCGTCTGCGCCTGACTATCAAGGGTTTTTGGATAGCCATAATCTCGATGCAGATCCCGAGATTCACCAAAGACCGGCGTTCCTGCCATGGCATCGGGCCTTTGTCCTGCATATTGAACGACGGTTACAGTTTGTTGATTCTAGTGCAGCTTTGCCATACTGGCGTTTTGACCAGCCCTCACCGAACGTATTCAGCCCTGGTTTTATGGGCGGTACCCCTAACAGCGCCGGGAGGGTTTCTTTCGATTCAACTAATAGTCTAAGAAACTGGACTGTGAACGGAACCACCGGCGTGATCCGAGTTCCAAGCTTCAACACGAATACATCCGGCGGCAATGTGATGAATGAGGCTAGCACATTAGCCTTGGGACTAAATTTCGTCAATTTCCGGACGATGGAGGGTAATCCCCATGGCAGGGCTCACACCAGTTTCGGCAGCGGGCCGATTACCTCCCCGCCCACTGCCACTCAGGACCCGCTTTTTTTCCTGCTTCATTGTAATGTGGATCGGTTATGGGCCCGGTGGCAGTTGACTAACAACTTATGGAATACTCCGAACGCAGCGACTTACTCTGACGTCGGATCCGTAAAGCCAGGAGATGCCCTAGGCGATACCATGTGGCCATGGAACGGCGTTACCGGCGGAACCCGGCCTCCGACCGCACCCGGCGGACCCCTGCCGCAACTGGCATTTCCAAGTAAGCCGCCGCCGCAAGTTACAGTAAGAGATGTAATAGACTATATCGGCAGGACACAGGGCAACAGCAACTATTTCGACTATGACGATGTCCCATTTACCTAGTGAAGTGCCATGATTGACAAGAACAAGTACGTCGAAGATCTACGCGACCAGGTCGAGGTAGTGCAAGGGCAGAACCTATCGGGTCTAAGCGATTTTAGGAACGCAGCCAGCACCGAGGCATATAAAGAGGCTTTGCGAAATGTTGCAGCCATAAGCAGTCCTGAAGATGTGGGAAAAGCCATCGCACTTCTTCAGGATAAGCAGCAAGACATCTCCGTGCGTGAGGAGATTCTGCAGAAGACCGTTTCGGCGATAGGTGAAAATCCCGAATATATCCGCATTTGTTTGCGTATTCTGTCAGACGGAACTGAACCCATCACATTACGCAAAGCGGCCTTGGGCCTGCTCAAAACGTTGAGCTTTTCATCAAGGACTTTCGTCTCCGTCCGAAGCGAATATATGGTGGTCCTAAGATCCCTCTTGGATGAACCTGAAGACTCACTGCGCGAAATGGCAGCTGAAGAACTTTCCAAATACAAAGATGAATTTGTGCAAAGAAGGTTGCTTAGCGGGCTACTCCGGCAGGAGACACCGACTGTGACTGATGCAAAAGCCATCCAGTTGCTCGGGTATGATATCCATGCCGAGCACTATCCGGTTGTCAGGAGGTTGTTAGAGAGTCCTGACTCGGACAACGTCACCAAACTGGAGGCGATCCATGTCCTGGCCAACGACCCTGAAGCAAAGTCGTTGCTGATGAATCTGGTCTTGGACAAAGAGCAGGACAGAGAACTGAGGATGAGCAGCGCCATGGCGCTCCAGTCGGGCCATCCGCGGGATTTCACGCAAATGGCTAAGACTCTGGTGCTGGATGAGTCTGAGAATAAGGATGTGCGAAGTGTGCTCCTAAACGCATTAACGTTAGTCCATCCGGTGGAGAAAGTGGGCTTGCACGAAGACCGGCAATTTTTGGAAGAGGTTTCCAGGCTGCATACTTCAACCACATCGCCGGAATTGAAAAAAATGTCCTCGCGCTACTTGGAAAACGTTCGAAAGCAAAGGGAACAATAACTATTGCAGATGGAGCTGGAACAAATAACAACCTTAACCACGGAAACTCCGGAGGATGAAATAGCTACGGCTATTGATCTGGTGAAACAGTTTCCTGATTACCAAGGGCAGCTTCTTCAGTACCTGCCTCTGCAGCATCCATTATACTCGGGAAGAAGCGCAAACGAAGTAATCAGACTCCGCGGTTATATGTTCGAATCGTTCGGGCATAGCGGTCTCCCGGAAGAAGCGCTGCCATTTGTCCTTGAGGTGTTGGAATCGGAACGAAACGCATATCTTGTGGCAGGAGCTGCCATAGCTTTGCGTGGTCTTACCAAAGCAGAGCCCGAAATCTCCTCTTATCTCCTAAAGGCCATCGGTAATCTTAAGCTCAGCGATGACGCCATCAGCTTTGCCTCGTATAAGCCGCGCTGGCCGCTGCCAAATCATACTACCGGCCTGCTGGAAATATGTAAGAGCCTGCAATGGATGGGGGCAGACGCGATGGGGGCGCTCTCCGCTTTGAAGGAGCTCTGCGAGGATGTTTATATCAATGATAGGGTAAAGGCAGAAATCAAGAAGGCCATCGGAGCTATCGAGCAGGTGGAAGAGAAGGATCAGCCGGCATGTTGTTGCCGGCCTACTTTGGCCCGCGCAGACGTAAGCGTTTTGCAAACACGGAAACAGCTCACGCTGGATGTAGAGGAACTGGTCCTCGAAGATCACTCGGGGAAGCAGTGCAAATACAAGGAATATTTCAACGGTAAGCCCGCCGTTGTCGTTTTCTTCTATACCCGCTGCGATAACCCCCATAAGTGTTCCCTGACGATTACGAGATTGGGAGAGTTACAAAAGGCACTAGCGACGGAAGGATTGGAAGAAAGGACAAAGATCGCGGCCATTACCTATGATCCAATCTATGACTATCCTTTCAGGATTAGGTCTTATTGTGAACATCGCGGGGTCATGCTCAACGACGAGCACCGCGCCTTCAGAATCGAATCAGGAATGCCCAGCCTGCTTCGCTATTTTAGCTCGGGCGTCAATTATATAGGGTCGATCGTTAATCATCACACCACGGAGCTTTATATTATCGACCAGCAGGGAAATATCAGGACGCATTTCCAGCAACTGCGCTGGCAGGTAGCGGATGTTATTTCTGAATTGAAACAATGCCTGAAGGACGATGCCTGCAAAGGAAGTAGTTTGTCAGGCCCGGGGCGCACCCTAACAAGCTTTGTATCGCCGGTGCTCTCTCTACTGATCGTGATAGCGCCCAAATGCCCTTTCTGCTGGGCTGCTTACCTTAGTGCTGCGGGTATAACAAATATCCATGTAATTCGCTCGGCGCGCTGGCTGCTTCCTGCTTTTTTATTGCTTCTGTGCATCAATCTCTTCTCGCTCTACCAGGGGACGACGAAGAGAAATGGCTTATGGCCCTGTTGTCTTAGCTTAGCGGGAATATTGTGCATTGTTTCTTTCGTTTTCCTGGAGCAGGCAAGAATGATGGGATATGCGGGCATTGTTCTCGTATTGATTGGCTCCGTGGTGGGCTGTGTTGAACGCCATGCCTTGGCCGGGTTTCCGCAGTCGAACCTGGCCCACCTACAAAAGCTTGCTCCCATGGATTCCAGAAGACAACGACTTCGATCCGCTGAAAGCGAGAAAGGAGCTAGTCGGTATGCCTGCGCGTAAAACAGAAAGTAGAATTCCACAGAATCTACAGGCTTCTGACTTGGGCCAGGCGACGGTAGCATCGGATGGCAGGTGCGCATTGGTTTCATTTGTCACATCGCCGATAGTTATCGGTCGGGAAAATGTTTGTGTAGTCTTTATCACGGATGGGAGCCTGGCCGCCCAGGCCGCATCCTACGAATGGACGGTGGCAGAAAGCACCGGTCCTCCGAAAGTCGAGACTTCGACTGTGGGTGAGTTTACTTATAAGCCTGGAAGCTTGGGGAGTGTGACTCTCACCGTGCGCCTCCTGGACGCAGGCGCGACCGAGCAAGCCAAACTTACCATGACTCAGGAAGTAGCTCCCGCCAGCGCGGCCCTCGAAGACTTGATCCACGCGGCTACTAATCAACCCGGGCCTTCCGCCGGCGATCCCGATATCTTGCGCGAGCTTATTAACCAGCACAATCTCTACTACCAGAATGTAACGCTTCAGACACCTGAGTCCGGCGATGGCTTCCAACGCTTCGTGTTTAGCATGGTATACGACGGCGCGTCGCAAAGAAGCGTGGAGGAACGTAAACGGCATATGGAGCAGCTAATGCTCTCTCTCAATGAAGGTGCGGTTGATTTCGTGACCGTGAGTGCTCAGGGCGCCGGCGTCAGTGGAATCAGACCGCTGCTGCTCTCAATGGTAGTGCCGGATATGCTGGCATTTACGCTCTTACCTCCCGATGCCAACCAGCGCGCGCTCGCTGTGACGCAGCTTCTCCAAGCTCTGGCGGCCCTGGATGAGAACAAACGAATCGATCTCTGCAATATTGTCCGGTTCCCGAGAAGCAATATTACATTTTGCGGACGCATACTTGAAACGCTCAGAAATAAGTATTTCAACACGACCAGTTTTGATGACGTCTTAACCGGCATGTCCGGTGTGCGGGCGCAATGGATCACAGATCAATACCACCAGGGACCTATCACCAGGAGTGCCTGACTCAGATGCGATGTAACGTGAGTAAGGATGAAGAATAGAGCTTATGCCTGATACCTTACAATCGGCATTGACCCAGGCCGGCCTCGCTATCGCGGCGCTCCGTGGTATCAAGACACCCGAGCAGGCCGTGGTCTTTTTCCGGAAGCTAGGCTATGAAATTCCTTCCGGAGCGTTTGGCAGCGCGCTCTCCGCTTTAGGCACCCAGGCTGGCGAGCTGGTCAAGGCCGTCGAGCAATTAACGAATGCGAGCGGTGACGTGAATGTGGTGGCGGCCATCGCTAACCTATTCGGCCGGCTGGTTGCCACGCTGGATGCCATTAGGCAACTACATGTCCAGATACAGGCTGGGGGAGGCGGCGGGCTTCCCAACATCGGTGACTTACCGCGAAGGTTAACCGATTTCTTGATGCTGGATTATATGGATCGGCTGAGACCGGAAGCGCATGAGGCCTTGTTTACTCTCGGCTTGATAGAACATGAACCTAACCCAGCGCCGAACGTGCCCGTGCGCCTGGTTAACTGGGATCGCTTCGGGCAACTCTTTACCAATCCCGGCCAGATCTTCAAGGATGTCTATCAATGGGATACCGACTTTGATACCGGAAAGTTCCTCGGCCGCCTGGAAGGCCTGATGCGGGCGACGACCCTGCCCGGCGGAATGTATCCGCAGGCTGAAACCACCCGAACCTTGCTCGGGAATGTCTCCACTAACCTTCAGGAATTGCGGCTCCCGATCTTCCAGAAAGGTGTAACTCCGGCAACGTACACGCAATTCGGCGTTACCTTTTCTCCGGCGGAGGCGCAGGGTGGAAAGAAGAAAGGTGTAGCTCTCCTACCCTACCTGATGGGAACGGCGACCTTTGACTTTGAAGTTTGCGATCGCGGAGAATTACTTTTCGACTCGACGGCAGATATAAAAGGCGTCGGCGTCGTGATAAGGCCGCCCTTCAGCGCGGAAGGTCTTTTGGGCATGACGGCCGCGTTCAAAGCCTCAGTTAAGATACATGAGAAGCCGGACAAAGCCCAGGAGCTGGTCCTGATCGGATCAAAAGGAGGCTCGAGACTATCCGTGCAGGGGATGGGTATTAATACCTTTATCCAGAATACCGGCGGTAAGCTGGATGTAGGCTTTGAAGGAGAACTACAAGCCGTGCGCCTGGTCATAAACGGGGGCGAAGGCGATGGCTTCCTGCAAAAAATACTATCCGGTCTAAACGTGGAAGCGGAGGCCGCGATGGCTTTTGGCTTCTCCTTGCTCGGAGGATTTTATTTGCGCGGCGGCGCCAAGCTGGCGCTGGATTTTGCCACGCATATCGACCTAGGTCCTTTGCACATCACCGGCATGCGCTTCACCCTGGAACCGGCCACGGATCACTTTACCTTACAGGCAGGCGCCACCATTCGCTTGGAACTGGGGCCGCTCCAGGCGGTAGTCGAAAACATAGGCATTCAATCGGCCCTCGCTTTCAAGCAGGGCAATCTTGGTTCCGCGGATCTGAGCCTCGGCTTTAAACCACCTAACGGAGTAGGACTCTCGATTGATGCCGGCATTGTAAAAGGCGGAGGCTATCTCTACTTCGACTTTGATAAGGAAGAATATGCCGGCGTGCTGGAGCTTTCGATTGCTGCTGTCGTAACGGTCAAGGCTATCGGCCTGATCACGACGAAAATGCCTGACGGATCGAAAGGCTTCTCGCTCCTTCTTATTATAACCGCCGAGTTCGGCACCGGTATCCAACTAGGCTTCGGATTTACCCTCGTAGGGATGGGTGGCCTACTCGGCCTCAACCGCACGATGTTGCTCGAACCTATCGCCTCGGGCATCCGCACCGGCGCCATTAACAGCATCATGTTCCCACCCGACCCGGTGGCGAATGCGCCGCGCATCATTAGCGACCTGCGCACTTACTTTCCGCCTTATGAAGGAAAGTTCCTGATTGGTCCGATGGTGAAGATCGGGTGGGGAACACCGACCCTCATTACTCTGGCCTTCGGCATCATTATCGAGATACCCGGCAATGTAGCCATCGTCGGTGTGTTGCGTGTGATCTTACCCGAAGAAGACGCTCCCATCATTACGATCAACGTCGCTTTCATCGGCGCGCTGGAATTCGACAAGAGCCGGGTCTGGTTCTTCGCGTCCATGTTCGATTCCCGGATTCTCTTCATGACGATGGAAGGAGAGATGGGATTGTTGATGGATTTCAGCGATCACCCCAATTTCGTCCTGAGTGTGGGTGGGTTCCATCCGCAATTCAATCCGCCGCCCTTACCTTTCCCCAACCCGAAACGCATTCACATCGATGTGCTGCGGACGCCGCTGTCGCGGATCACAGTTGAAAACTACTTCGCTGTTACTTCTAACACAGTGCAGTTCGGCGCGCGCGCCGAGCTCTTCTATGGTGTCGATGCCTTTAATCTCCACGGTAGCTTCAGCTTTGACGCCCTCTTTCAGTTCTCACCCTTCCATTTTATCATCGACATCTCTTTCTCCATTGGGATGGATGTCTTTGGCGCCGGAGTTTTCAGCGTCACTCTGAAACTAAAGCTTTCCGGTCCCGCCCCCTGGGAAGCAAGAGGCACAGCCACACTCTCGATCGATTTGTGGTTATTCTCCATCGATATCTCGGTTGATTTCGATATCACCTGGGGCGAAGCCGATAACCCGTTATTACCCTCAATCGAGGCTATTCCGTTACTGGTGGGCGAGTTCAATAAGCCCGATAACTGGCGGGCAGCGCTCCCCCCGACTGCCAACCTCCTGGTTACCCTGCGGAAGCTGGATGAGACAACGGAGAAGCTCGTGCTCCATCCTATTGGGACATTACGCATCAGCCAGCGCACGGTCCCGCTAGGTGTGCAGGTAGATAAGGTAGGGAGTAACTCTGTTTCCGATGCGCATCTTTTCAGCCTGAAGGCTAACGTGGCTGAGCTGGGCACAACCGCGCAGGCGCCGCAGGAAAAATTCGCCATCGCGCAATTCCAAAACCTAAGTGATGCCGATAAGCTTTCTCGTCCTTCCTTTCAAGATATCGACGGAGGCGTGGAGCTGGCCTTTTCCGGAAAACAGCTAGGTTCGAGCAAAGTAGTAAAGAGGATAGTGCGCTATGAAGTAAAAATCATTGATGGCGACGACAAGTATCATGCCTTCCGCTGGTTCAAAAACATCGGCACCTTGTTTTTCCATTGGGTTAGCGGAGCTGCTATCAGCCAGTCGCCCCTATCCCAGGCGCGTAAAACAAGCATGGTGCCCACTAAACCTGACGAGCGGGTGAAAGTAACACAGCCCGGCTACGTGGTCGCCGGAGTAGCTGATAACAAGGCATGGGCGGGAACTTCGACCTTTGTCTCGGAAGCCCATGCGCGTGACTATCTCAGCTCCACAATTTCCAGTAACCCCGCCATGGCGGAAGACATTCACGTCATTCCGGCCTTTGAAGCAGCCGCATGAGCTTAGCAACTTATTCTTTCCTGCCCTACTTACGGCAAGGTCTCGCCAACAGCCTGAAATCGTCAGGCGGTGTTCGCGCTACTTTTACGGTGAAGCTCGATGTTCACGGAGACAGTAAATCAGCGCCAGTCGATGATAAGAACGTAGAAGTTTATGGACCTGGCGATATTGTTGGCCTGGATGCCCGCACCGTCGTCAAAACGGATCCACTTAATTGGATCACCAACTTTGAAGCGAACTATCTCGCTTACATCGATTTTTACGATGAAGACCTTCCCTGGCGCTATACTCCCGTGCCTCCGGCCGGCCAAAGACTGAACCCATGGATCGCGCTGGTGGTATTGGCAGAAGGAGAATTTGATGAAGGACAGAATCTCGCGGATCGGCCGTTGTCCTTCTTCAAATTAAAGAGCGCCACGGTCAGGGACAATTTTTTCCCAAAGAAAGATCAGCTCTGGGCCTGGGCCCATGTGCACTATAATGGCGATCTTACCTCCGCGCCGGGAGCTATCCTGGAGGACCAGCCGGCGGCTGTAAACGCGTCCCTCGACAAACTCCAGGCTTCCTTGAGTAGCAATCGTGACCTTGCCTATTCTAGGCTGGTATGTCCTAGAAAATTGAAGCCCAGCACATCGTATCATGCCTTTATCATACCGGCCTACGAAAGCGGCAGGCTAGCCGGCACCGGCGCCGGCGCGGCGATCATCGCCAACGCCAAGCTCAAGATAGCCTGGGAAGGCGCGGACCTTGAGTTCCCTTACTACTACCGTTGGAAGTTCAACACCGGAACGGTCGGCGACTTCGAATACCTCGTTAGGTTACTCAAACCCAAAGTAGCAGATAGCCGGGTAGGACGGCGCGTCATGAACATGACCCGGCCGGAAGGTAACTTAATCTGGACGGAAGACCCGGATCATCCACTCGGTGGCATCTTACGACTGGGTGGCGCACTGAAGGTGCCTAAAGAAGCCCTGACCGACGAAGAAATAACCAAGACGGAGAAGTTTGATCATTGGGCGACCAAGAAGTTCCCCGAGCTGCACCCTTTTCAGTTACAACTGGCCGGTTTCCTGAACCTGGCTGACGACTATAACCTGCTCTCCTCCACTACGGCAAATACCGACGCGAAGAATAACAGCGGCCTGGATATCGATCCTAATGAAGATTCCGATCCGCTGATTACTCCTCCTATCTATGGCCGCTGGCATGCCATGGTGGAGCGCGTCTATAAGGACCGGAGCGGAAACCGTATCGACAACAACTATAACTGGGTCAACGAACTTAATCTGGACCCGCGCTTCCGTGTTGCCGCGCATTTCGGCACGCGCGTCGTGCAGGCCAACCAGGAAGATTACATGCAGGCTGCCTGGGAGCAGATAGGCGACGTCCTAAGCGCTAACCGTCAGATTCGTTTTGGGCAGTTCGCTATCCTGGCGGGCTCGTCCCTCTATCTCAAACATTTTACCGCGGCCAATAGCGTGAGTGCTTCCAAGACCATGTTACTCACCGCCCCGCTCCAGAAACGAGTGATGCTCGAAGGAACAACGGTATTCCACGCCGTAGGAGCGAGCGTGCTACCGAATACCATCCTTTCCGCTCCCATGCGCAGAATTGTGCGACCGCGCGGCCGGCTGGTTGCTCGCCTGACAAAGCAACTCCCGAACGGACAAGCGCCGCTGAGGCTGGAGTCTATTGTTACCAAGATAAATTCGGGTGAGCTGTTGCCCGCGCCGCCCAAAGTGTTTCCAGCTGATCTGCCTTCGGTCGATACCGTGGCCGCTCAGGTTGAACCGGCGGGTCTCCCTCAATTTTTGAAAGACTTACTTCGACGTTACTCGTGGCTGCCTTATGTGCCTCTGGCCTTGGCCATCCTGCTAATCGTATTGCTGCTGCTATTCGGGGTCTCGGGAATCCTGCTGGCCGCGGGCCTGGTGGCGGCGGCCGGGTTGGTTTACCTCTGGCGGGCCATGACTAATTGGTCAAAGGACCTGCAAATCGCCGACTCCGTAAAAGCGGAAAATCAAACTCCGCAGTCGGTTGATGCCATACCTAATAGTCCTGATTTCCACTTATCGACACCTGAGGAAAATTTTTCGCCTACAATAGGCGGAGCTACTGACAATGCTAACGCCGTTCGTTTTAAAGATTCCCTCAAAGACATGTATCAGTTGTTACAACTGGATAAAGCCAGCATACCTCCAGCGCCGCCGCGGTTAAATCTACAATTAACTACCGTGGCCGACCGCATCCTGGATCAGATCAAACCGGAAAAGACCGTGCCCGCTCGGATCTGGCAATACATCTTCCTCCCCGGCTGGGTTCAAGACCAGCTCCCGGATGAAGGCTTCGTCGAGGCGATGGCATACCCGAAAATAAACCGAGCCATGTATGAGTACCTCAAGAAAATCTCGGATGAGCTTTTCCTCCCCAATGTGGAGCTGATCGAGCACAACAGCCTTACCTTGCTGGAGACCAACCAGCCCTTTATCGAATCCTACATGGTAGGACTGAATCATGAGTTTGCGCGGGAGCTTCTCTGGCGGGAATACCCGACGGACCAGCGCGGCAGTTATTTCCGGCAGTTCTGGGATGTAACCGCCATGCTCCAGGATCCGGCCCTGGCCGGTAAGTCAGAGGATGAAAAGCGCGAACCCTACTATGACATCCCGAAACTGCATGAGTGGCGCCGGAAAAGCAAGCTAGGCGGTCACGACAATCGCCAGAAGCCTGGAGAGCCGCCTAAGGATGAAGTCGTGCTCGTTATTCGCGGGGAGCTACTAAAGAAATATCCTACCGCCGTCGTGTATGCGCACAAAGCCGACTGGACGGTAAACAGCGATACCCATCGGGTAGATATTCATGAGCCCCGCTCGCTTTACCAGCATGCCGAAGGCGACAAAGAACTGCCTGACCGTCATATCGTAAAGACACCCCTCTATTCGGCCAAGGTAGATCCTGATATCTACTTCTTTGGCTTTGACCTTACCGTAGAGGAAGCCAAAGGCGAGGATGAACCGGAAACTCCTACACTTAACAATGCGGGTTGGTTCTTTGTTATTAAAGAGCGCCCGGGCGAACCACGTTTCGGCCTCGATATACCAGCCACCGACGGAGATAATAACAAGCTGGTAAGTTGGAATGATCTCGACTGGTCGAGAGTTGTGGCCGCCGAAGAGGGTGTAATTGATGTTCTCAACCTCCCCGCTCCGGTAAAATTGCCCGCCACTCCTCCTCATTCTGATGGTAGCCCGGAAGAAGAAGGGCAGTTAGACCAGTACACCGACGATCACAAGGTCCCCTGGGATGGAGCAATAGACTCGGCTAACCTGGCCTACATTCTCTATCAAGTACCGATGATGGTTTGCGTCCACGCCGCTGAAATGCTGCTGAAGAAGAAACCCTAGATTGGATCGTTATGCCTGATTTCCAGGGAGCCCGCGACCAACTACAGCAAAGCAGAAGCGACCATGAAAAAGCGCGGCTTGACCTGTTAGCCTCGAGCCAGCGTCTGCGCCTGCTGGAAAAAGAGCGGGCCGCGCTCGAGCGGCAGCAAGGGGAGGATAATACCAGCTACATCCGGCGCCGTGACGAACTGGACAGGCAGATAGCAGCGGTAACGAGCGAGAAAGCTCAGTTAGGTGAAAAATATACCTCGACCCGGGACAGACTGGGCGGCGCCGAAAAGGAGTTTAAGCTATTCATCGATCCGAGGAGTGAGCTGGCATCGCATTTTTCCAATGAAACTCCTTTTCTGTTATTTCCACTTCGAATGGAAACACGCTTCAAAGCTGTTAATGGCAAACCACAGTTATGGGTGCGTGTCTATCCGGACGATTGCCTCGTGGATAGCTTCGAGCCCCTCTTGTCCCGCAAAGAGGTCAATAACGCCGCGCGCTTTTGGGCCGCCTACTATAGCACGGGCAAACCGGCCGATCCGGCCCATCCTTCTCCTGAGATCTTAGACTCGCAGAAAGCCGCATGGCGGTTACTCGTGACTGCACATGGAGATGGCCGCGCCGCCTGGATTACGCGCCAACTCTTACCCGAAGAAGCGACCAGCGTTTTTCCCGTTCGTGGCCCTAAGACAGTTATCCTGGCCATCGCGACCGACAACTGGAACCCGGCCGAGCAGGCTCTCATAACTGATCTCTTCGAAAAGCTCTGGTTCGCTAACGGCGATGATAGCCAGGTCAAAACAATCAAATCCGATTTCAATTCCGAGAACCCAACCCTGGACGCGGATGAGATCATCGATACCTACGAACCGGTTAACTTCAACGAGAAGCTTCCCGCAGGTCTAAAGCGTGCAGAGGTCGATCTGCAATTTGCCATCGTCGTCTTTCCCGACCTGGACAAAAGAGCAGGTAAGGAACACGGCTGGTCGCAGGCTACGAGGGTGAATCTATTGCCGGAACGGCTCGCTTTACTTCGTTACAAAGGCACGACGGCCCTGGAACCTATCTTTGGTGAACCTATTCCTTTCCCGCTTCCGACGAGCCCCGATCCCAGTGCCGATGCCGAAGCTCAGTTTAAGGAAAATGCCAATCATGATCTGGAGTTTGCAGACCCCATTAAATGGGTGGCTGACTTCGATCGCGCCGTGGCAATAGGAATGGGATTCCGGGTCGATCTGAACGCCGATGAAGTAAATGGCTTTACCCGCTTACTCGTGCTCGGAGTAAAGCTTGCCTCTGATGCCGAAGGAGGAAAGAAGCAGGTAGAAGAGTTATTCGATCATCATTATTTCAGCAAGAAAGGTTTTAGTATTGTCCCCCAGGGGACACCTACCAATAATACGGGTTCTTCCGATTCCGGTTACACAAGCGCCGATGCGGCCGATGCCACCTTCGATCTCTACTTCAAGCAGACGCCGGGCTTTAAGGAAGATGATAATCCGGATAGTAGAAGGGATGGACAATGGCTGGCAGAATGGCTCGGGATCGATTATGGCTTAGTCAAGAAAGTCCTGAATAGCGATGGCCTGGACCAGAGTGACGCGCGCAACATGAATATCGCGCTCTGGCCGGCCACGATCGGCTATGTGATGACTTCCCTGATGGAGGGCGGCTTTGCCCCGGAAACTACTGAGCAGACGCGCGGGTTCTTCAATGGCTTTGTCAGTGGCCGCGGGCCCATCCCTGCTATCCGCATAGGCAGTCAGCCGTACGGGATACTGCCCACCGCCGCTTTCCAGAGACTGAGCTGGATGAATGCGGACAATCGTTTCTTCAATGCCGGCGGCATGGACTTCCTGCGGGGCTTGTATCAATTGCTTCTGAAACTGGATGCCTACTGGACAAAGCACTTCCTGGCCGGAGTGGCGCATGTCGCGCAGGAGTCCACCCAACCATATCAGACCTTACTTGATGTTATTGGGTTGCATCCCAATTCCGTCGAGTTCCATCGACGTTACCTGGAAAGTCTCGCCCAGATGAGTAACGCCCTTAGTCTGGTTAAGGCCGGATTTAGGGAGCATTCGGGGATTGCCAATAATACCATGCAGTTACTGCGCAGCGACCTTGGTTATGTCGCGGCAGGAACAGCGCAGATTTCTACCTTGCTCGGCATACCCTGGCAGAAGCCGGTTAAGTACCTGATCGATGATTCCCCAATCTCAGAAAGCAAATCCATCCGCGATTATACGGCCGACAAAAAAAACTATATTACCGCCCTGCTCGAGGAGGCGCGCAAATCCGAGAACGCTGTCCGGACTGGCGAAGGATTGAGTGAAAGACCTGACGCGGAATTGTACCGGCTTTTGAAATACGCGCTGGAACAAGGTTATCACACCAGCGGCCTGGGCGCGGCCGCGGCGGCCAATGCTTTCCCAGAAGCAAAGCTGGCTTCGATGCAAATAGAACAACCTTTTGCCCACCAGCAATGGAAGGGAGAGGTTACGGAAAGCCGTTATGCCTTGCTCTATGAAACCGTGCCGGCAATCTCGCCCACCAAAACCGTCTCTGAGTTTGTGCGCGATTCTTTACATGAAGCCGCTATCCCAGTTTTCTCGCGTTATCTCTCTTCTCAACTGAGTGCGCTTGACCGGCTGCAAAAGGCTTCCACCGCCAGGCTGGAGCGCGCCCTGGTCGAGCATGTCGATTGTTGTTCGTATCGGCTGGATGCCTGGAAGACTGCTCTTCTTACCAATGAGCTTTCGTATATGCGGAACAATGGCGGCGGCATAACTGACGGCCAAAGGCGCACCGGAATCTTTATAGGTGCTTTTGGCTGGCTGGAAAATGTGAAGCCGGAAAAAAATAAAGTGATCAGTGTCAAAGAGCTACCGCAAGACCTGGTCGAGGATTTTAACTCCGATGGCAGTAAGGTTTTTCTTACGGACTCAGCCAACGAAGGCTACATTCATACGCCTTCGCTCAACCAGGGCGTGACGGCGGCGGTCCTACGCAACGGCTACATTTCACATGGCAAGCCCGACGCCAATAACGTGCTCGCGGTCAACCTCTCTTCCGAGCGGATTCGCCTGGCGCTCTCTGTCATCGAAGGTATTCAGGGCGGACAAAGCCTGGCGGCATTGCTCGGTTATCATTTTGAAAGAGAGCTGCACGATAGCAATCAAACGTTCCTCAAAATCGACAGCTATATCTATCCACTGCGCAAGATTTTCCCGCTAGTCGCCGACCAGCTAAAAGATACCAGGGTAGGAAACAACAGTGATCCCTCGGTTGATCCTGACACTGTCCCGATCACGTCGGTCGAGGCACGCAACGTCGTGAACGGCGTGAACCTTGCCAACCACGTTAAAAAACAAACCACACCTGCCAACAAGACTTATCCCTTCGGCCTGGCTTTGGTTAATGACGACGCCGGTATTGCCGGGGCCATCACGGCGGCCGTCAATCATATCATCGATATAGCTGATGCTGTGGCCGACCTGGGCATGGCTGAAAGCGTGCATCATGTCGTCATGGGTAATTACGACCGCGCCGCCGGCGTCTTAGATGCATATAGCAAAGGCAACTACCCGCAGGAACCGGATGTGACTCGGACGCCACGCAGTGGCGCCACGCTCACCCATCGCGTAGGTATTTCTTTCCCTTTTGTCGCATTGGACGCCGCGGCCGGCCCGCGCGCACAATCCGAGCCTTCCATAAATCAATGGCTGGCTACGATTCTTCCCCCTATGAGCAAGGTCCGATGTAAGTGCTCATATATCAGTCGTGCCGACGGCTTGAGTAAGAAGAAGGAAGTTTCCATGCAGGATATCGGCCTGAAGCCGATCGACCTCCTTTATGTGGCGAACGCATTGGAGACCGCTGCTCTAAATGAAATTGACGACCGCTTTATCCAACATCTCCACACCACCGCCGATCCGCGTCTTGATGGGGATATGAGCTTTGGTTACACAGAAGAGTTAGCTGGTCCCGGCACCTTTTCCCTCTTCCAGGTGATGTCACTGGTGAGAAGCCTGCGAGCCCTCCTGCTTGAATCTGCCCCGCTTGGCCCCGGTGATATGGCCATGCCCAACGAAACAGTTAAGAAAGATATTCCACCGCCGGAATTGCCGGAACAACGCGCTCAGGATTTGATTACGGCTCTGAAAGCCCTTCTGGCGCCGGCGGAACTATCAACCGGGGTGATCGGTTACTTAAGTGCGCTCCCGGCCCAGGATCTGGCGACCAAACCCGATCTCGCTGACATCAGGGCCAAAGCAGATGTTACCATCAGCAAATTCGCCAGCCTCTTGCTTGAGTTAGCCAGGTATGGCATCCCACAAACAGGTATCGGTTCGCTCTACACGCAGCGACAGCAATGGTTCGTATCCCTGAAGAAGAAGGTGCAGGAGTGCGTGACTCGCTGGCAAAAGCATTCTGATGATTACGATGCGCTCGCGGTCGATGCCACGCCTTCCGTGGAAAAGTTGCAGACCATGGAAAGGCTTATCTCCGCCACACCTACCGCGGCCGATGCTATCACCCTGCCCATTGTCAAGGCGAAGAAAGCCTTGTTTGATGCGGCCTTAACCAAGTTAGAAAACGTGCTCAGCAGCAATCAGGCGACGCTGAAGAAGTTGTTACAGGATATACAAGCTATCGATACCTCGCCTTTCGATTTGGTTCCTTTGGATATCAGCACGGAGCTGCGGCAGATCCCGGTTCTCATTTACGACTTGCAGGCACGAGCAAAAGCTCTGACCGATGACATAGAGAAGAAGCGCGTTCCAGCTGTGGAAGCTATTCTCAGCAGTTTGGGCGCGCTAAGCGCGGAAGCCCGGGCTGAGCAGGTCGTAGCCGCGGTCAGAATCATTTTGGGACCGCAATTCAAAATGATTCCACGCTATCTGCTGCCAGCGGCACAGCAGGCCGAGATCGCCAATTCATGGAGCTCGACAGCCGACTTACTGAAATACTCAGTAACAACAGGAAAGCGTAGTAATCCACAGGAAGACTGGCTATGTGGCATCGCGAGGGTGCACGACAAGATGAAACACCTGGAGAATTGCCTTCTCCTGCGCGAGGCCTTCGACATGGATGAAGATGATCTATCGATTCATCCGGTCCAGCTTCCCTACAAGACCGAGAGATACCACTGGCTGGCGCTGCCCTTCCCGGAAGCCGACGTTAATCTCGAAGAAAGCAATACGCTCTTATATACCGCTTTCGTCGCCAAGGCCACTCTAGCTCCCACTGAAGCTTGCGGTTTACTAATAGATGAGTGGACCGAGCTGATCCCGGCCAGGGAAGAAACTACCGGTATCGCCTTCCATTACGACCGACCCAATTCGGAAGCGCCCCAGGCCCTCTTGCTGGTAGAGCCTACCCAGCTCGCCGGTAACTGGCAATGGAACGACCTGGTTGACGCGCTTACCTACACGTCGGATGCGGCAAGATCGCGGGGAGTGGAGCCGGGGCAGATAGATGGGACTCCTTTTGCGAGCTTATTGCCCGCCGTGATTGGAGCGGAGAGTTTGTTCCCTTATTCGATCGTCCTGGATAACGCGGCACACTATATGGATTTGGCCGCGGTCCGAAACTTTAATTAGCTTATCAACTAGAATCCTAGAGTTAGCAGGTATGTTAATCCCAACCGAAACGGCGCTGAAAGAGATTACGGCCGCAAAAGAGTTCGCACTCACCTATGCCTGGAGCAGGCTGGAAGGACGGCCGCGCACAAATAATTTCGACCGAGCCTTAAAAGCTGAAGTGCGGGACGCATTGTGGATGCTGACCAAGCAATGGCAAATGGGCGAATTCGAAGGCGATGATGCGGGCTCGCCGGTAGTGTCCAAGTTATGCACTTCAACGTCGGAAGTCGATAAATACAAGGCGAACGATCATAAGGTCCAGCCCCTGGACAAGGATGTGCCTTTCGAAGCGAAGGTCGAGCAGCGTCCGTTACCTTTCGCTACTTTGACACAGGCTGTTTTTCTGGACCTGCGATTGATCATGGGACGCCGTTGGTTACAACTACTCGACGGCAAGGGATTACTCGACCAAGCACTGAAGGACTTTTTCTTAAGTCATTACGGCATTCAGAAACCCGATCCCACCCGCGAAGAGGACGCGGCCATCTGCGCGCATCCCGAGGTATGGCAACAGTACGCAGCGGTGGCCGGACGCATGATCGATGGCGTGGCCTTCTTCTTCGACCTCAAAGCTGCGCCACACTATTATGACATGCTGGATTTTCCTGTCCCCGGGGATCATAGCGCGTTTGATGATGCGGAGCAAATCTTCACGGCCTGGTATGAGGACATGTTCTATCAGCCCTCCGATCCGATCAACGACGCTTGGGAGCCTGCCCAGTTGGAATACCAGTTCTCGATCTCCAGCAACACAGAGGCCGGGGAAAAAGTGATGCACGCGGAAGAGTATTACCAGGGTCATCTGGACTGGTATAACGTCGATGTGGATCAAGAAACTAAGACGCTCGGCCAGCTCCCCGACAACCCGCCTGTCCTAGCTCCGCAAAAGAAGGTTCAGTCCATGATCCCTTCTCCAGTAATGTTTGAGGGCATGCCCAATACCCGTTGGTGGGCATTTGAAGATTCCAGGACAAACTTTAGCTATATCAAGCCCGATACGACCGACCTAGCCAAGCTACTACTGATCGAGTTCGGCCTGGTCTATGCCAACGACTGGTATCTTATTCCTTACAAGCTGCCCGTAGCTACTCTCACCAAAATCAAGGGACTAAGCCTGACTAATTCGTTCGGCGAAAATTTCTGGATAGAAGCTGCCGGGAAAGGCGGTGATAACGACTGGACGAGATGGAACATGTTCTCCATGAAAACAGACAGTCCGCGCCCAGCTCCCAGCGATACCGATCTCTTGTTATTGCCGACCGTAGCCAAAATACAGGAGGGGAAACCCTTTGAGGAGGTCATGTTTGTGCGTGATGAAATGGCGAACATGGTTTGGGGAGTAGAGACGGTTATTCCATTACCGAGCGGTTGGAGTAAGTCAGGTTTTGAAGCCTCCGCTGAATTCCACGGCTTATTACAGAAGCTCATCACCGATGCACTTGGCGCGGTGGTCGCAGATCCGTCCGTGAAGGATGGAGACGAGGAGGCAAAGATCAGGTATCAGGTGATGAACACCATTCCCGAAAACTGGATACCTTTTATTCCGGCGCATGTTAGGGACAGCAACCGCGAAGTGCAGATACAGCGTGCCGCGATGCCTCGCATATTGGATGGCAATCCTGCTAAACCGGATAAGATACGGCCGCGTACTGCCTTACTCCAGGTAGGTTTAGCCGATAAGCTGCCTTATTTTATCCACGAAGAAGAGGTGCCACGTTCAGGTATCAAGGTAGAACTGTCTTTCCAGCGGACGCGCTGGAATAATGGGAGAGTATTTGTATGGTTCGGTGTTCGTAAAACCACTGGTCGCGGCGAAGGCAGTAGCGGGCTTGCGTTTGACAGGATTGTAGACAGCCCACACAAATAGGACTTGTAGGTGTTGACTATCGCGACCGTTAAAACTTCCCAAGCCTCGTGTAACCGGCCTCGTCGAGTTCACCGCAGAGAAGTGGTCGCCAGCTGGCGGCTAGGTGATCTGGGCTTGCATCGATTCGTCGGACAGCGTGATAGGGGTGTTTGGGTTAGTTGAGATTCAGAGTGGTTGGTGATTGGTAGGCAAGACTGGAGTGCAGTCTAGTGCGATTAGAGAAGGTCTTTATGTAGCTCTCGAGGAAGCTTCTGCTCGTCTCTCCAGAAATATTCCATCCCAAGAGCGACAAATGTTATCGAAAAAGTCTGGACTCAAATTCGTTAACCTACATTCTCACCGGTATGAGACTTCGTGACCGGTTCGAACGGGGCCGGAACCGCAGAGAACTTAAGATTACCCTTACGCAATTGACGTGACCGCTTCGACGCATTTGGCGAGGCAACTTCTGAGCGTACCGCAGTGATCGCGCGTTGTTGGAATGAAGCGGGCAGCGGAGCGGAGGCGAAGGGAAAACAACGCGCGATCACTGCATCTCCGGCAAGGGGGGAGCAAAGTCTTTGAGCTTCGAAGCGAGGAACCGCGCGGCGCGGATGTCCGAACGAAGAAGTTCAATGTCTTTGCGAGAGGGGGCACAATTTCGTGTGGACGTCGGCAAGGATAAGCGTCGCTTATAAATCTCGAGGATCGGTAATACGGGGGCCGCGCTGGCGTTGCGACATAGTATCGCGTGTTTCTTCGCGTCGTTGCGCGATCAGGTTGAGCACATCTTTCTGCGACGCTTGTGGTGAGGTCGTCGTGTTTTGTGTTGAATCTATTCGCTGAGATGCTCGCTGCGGCGATTGCCGCGACTTTGGACGCTTTCTTATTGCGCCTTTCTTGCTCGGGTTGATGCGCAAGCAGTCGCGACAAAAGCGCGCGACGGAATGGTGCGACACGATCACACCCGCGCTGTGCAGAATATCGGCAATCACTCGGTAAGACGCATGTTTTCCACGCAGCGCGACAATGCTGTCTGCATACGGCGACAGCGGATGCTCATCGGCGCGACACTGGCGCATGTAATTGAGCGCGGCTGCTGCGATGAGTTGCTTGCGTTCTTCGAGACTGATAGGCGTATTCATAGAGCGACAATGGGTGCATCAAATTCCTTAGCTTTTGCTAAGGGGTAGGGCGTCCCTTCTCAAAAATCATGAGATTGAAATGCCACAACCGTTTTCCTGGCCCGCTCTGATTCGGGAGCAAGCGGTTGCTTCGTCAGCGAATAGAAAGCTACGACGCAGTGAAAGAACCGAACAGCGATTGATTCTACGAGCAGATGAACTATTTTCCAACCCAAGACCGACTGGGATTCACAGAGGCGCTCCAAACGGAGCGTAGTCGTACGGCGTACGCAGCGCTCCTTTTGAATGGGTCATCTCGCGAAAACGTCTCCATCCGGTACGCAATGAATTCCAAGTCGGACGCGGCTGTGTTGGCCGACCTAAAGGCTCGCACTCGACGGTCTGTTTTGCTAGATTACCTCGGTTGAAAGTGGATTCAAAAAGTGTGCAAGCCGAGGAAACAGTCTCCCTGCATTTGGCTGCCATAGCGCGCCGCGTTTGCTGGTGGGAACCGGTTGCCGCTACCCTTGAAAAAATGCCGCTGTTTCTCTGCCGGATCATGGCGCTGGGAACGTGGGAGGACATCTGCATTGCCCTCGGCCACTATGGCAGGGATGCTTTTCGCGAGGCATTGCAGAATGCGCCTCCCGGCCCCTATTCGACCCCCGGTCGTGGCACTACTGGCACCATCGCTTGGAGCTTCTGCCTGTTCCATCCTTGCCGCAGCGCGTCATCCCCGCATGAAGCCACGGCTGGATGTTTTGCCTCCGCAGCAGCGGCGGTTGTGGTCTGAGCTTTCCCAATTGCCTGAGCATTTCGTTTTATATGGAGGAACGGCGATTGCCTTGCGCCTTGGCGGGAGAACAATCGGTCGATTTCGATTTTTTCACGAACCAGCCCATTTCGGCGGACCTTCTAAGTCGAAGCCTGCCATTTCTGCGCGGAGCGGAACTGATTCAATCCGAGCCGAACACGTCAACTTTCACCATGCACCGTGAGGGAGAAATCAAAGTTTCATTTTTCGGCGGACTCACCATCGGCCGTGTTGTCGATCCCGACCGTTGCGAAGATAACGGCGTTTCCATCGCGTCGCTTCTCGATCTCGCGGCGCAGAAGATGAAAGTAATTCTCGTACGCGCGGAGGCGAAGGATTACCTCGACATTTATACGTTGTTGAAAGCCGGCATCACATTGCCCAGTGCTCTTGGAGCGGCGAAGGCGCTGTACCCTGAATTCAACCCCATCCTGTCCCTGAAAGCCCTCGCATATCATGGCGAGTCCGGCCTTGCCGCCATGCCAGTGGAGATTCGTGAATTTCTCACAGCGGCAAGCGCAAAAGTGGAATCGGTCGAGACGATTTCTAAAATCGCACCCGTCATCAGTCCGTCGAACCGCAACACGCGCGTTCAGACGCAAAGCAAGGGTATTCAAATTTAATCGCTTTTCACCCACCATCAAAAATCATGATTTTGCTCACCGCCAAACACGGCAGTTTGATCATGACAAGAGCCATGATTTTTGAGAAGGTCGGGTAAGGAGACGGCAGCAATCTCATCTCCTTACCCGACCCTAACTCAAGATTCAAATCCGATCCTTCGGTACTTGTGCTTTGTCATGCGCCTGTGATCGTACATCAGTCGAGCGCCTCGGCTCCCACGCCTGAACAGAGTGGATCGTTCTCTGCGTTATGAATTGGCAAATGCTGTCGCCGAAAACGCAGACCAACTTGTAGAACGCGAAAAGTTATTTCGAAAAACATCTCGCGGTCGGTGATAACCATAGCGAATCGGAGTAGGTCGTTGGTGAATGGATCGGAACAGGTGCTGCTCTGTTGGATTTGGGAGTAGTAGTCGGCCTGCGCGGCGCCTCACGAAAGAAGGAATCCACCGTAGCCTACCTCGTCGCCATTATCGGTGTTTTGATCACGGTGGTTGCGATGGACCTGATGCTCCGCTGAGCAGGCGCTCGAAATGAACCTCGGTCTCGTGTTTAGTTGGACTTCCGATGTCCCATTTCGTCTTAAATGTTCTCGGACTCGTTAGGCACCTATTCCGCTCGCGCCTTTTTCCTTCGCATATATCAACACCGGTAATTTTCTGGTCTGGCGCAGTCTCGGTTAAACACTTCATTCTGGCGCTCGATTGCTCCGGAAACAGCGCAATGTCGAAGCCGAATGAAGGCACATTCGTTTGCAACGAATCCTTATGAACTGCGCCTGCCTTCACTTGCACGCCGACACCACAACGATCTTCGTTCGAGATGGCTGGCTGATTATCGAGGCAGCGGACAGCGCCACTCTTCAGGACCAACTACGAAGCGCGGCGGGCAGTCGGCTTCTGACGGTGGCAGAAGTAAGCCAACGCACCGGCTTCACCGCCGGCGCGGTGCGAGATTGGATCAAGCGTTCCTTGCTCTTAGCTGTGCGAGTCGGGAAAGAATATCGAATTCGTGAAGTCGAATTGGAAAAACTGATCGAGGGAAAGGCCGCCGCCGCCCTATCAGTCTCCAAGCGGATCGGCCGCAGGCGAAAACCCGTGATGTCTTGAACACGCAAGCGAGGCACCCCGAAATTACGTTGCCGCCGCAACCCACCGGAGGAAAGGGTCGCTCGCGCGCTTCTTCCCTGGCACCGGCCAAGAAATTTGAAACCAACGCAAACCTTCCTCGAAAGTCTTCGCTTCCAAATAGTGGCGTTTGACCATGCCGACGGAGTTGCCCATCTCCAAAGCGACTTGCGGAACGTTCTGGGTCAGAGCGGTCCGGTAACTTCCATAAGCATGTCGAAGCGCATTGTGTTTCCAGCAGAATTCAAAACGAGCAGCTTTAACTTTCGCGACAATTTGTTCGATCTCGCGCTGTGGAACCTTGTCTTCGCAGACCGGCCCGCGAGCATCGCGCCACGGCGCCAGTTTTTGAATCAACGCGTCGCACATCGGAATAATACGCCGCTCGTTCACTTTCGTGACCTCGGGCGGCAGGTCAATCAGCCTCTGCTCCCACCGGACACTGGACCAATCCATACGCAGAACTTCGAACGTCCGAATGCCCGCAAAGGCGCTGATGAGAACCCAAGGCAGCCAGACCGCGCGTGTGTTCTCGATAATCAATTGGAGCTCCTCGGGAGTGAACATCGCAACCGTCTTTCGCGCGACTTTCATCTTAGTTACGTCTTCTGCTTCGGTCACGCGCTCCTTCGGAAGATAACGCTCCGAGCGCGCGAAACGGAAAAGCGTGACGACCTGGTCCCGCAGATTGTTCCAGCGGCGGGGGCCGACTTCGCACCCGTTTAGGAATTCTTTGATGTGCGGCGCATGAACTTTCTCGATCTCGTCCGGAACTGTCGTAGCAAACGATTTCAAATCGTCCTCCAGACGGTTGACATAGGGAACCGAGAGTTGCTCCCGGCGCTTCGCCGCGATCAGCTCCGCAATCACCTCGCCAGTTTTCTTGCCCCTGTAAGGTGCTTTGCTGCCTTCCCATTCCCGGACGGCCTGGAGCACGGTGTAACCGAGAGGTTCAACGAGTTCGCGGGCGAGGTTGTACGCTTGGCGATCGTCGAGTGTCATCGCGCCGTTCACTTTCTCTTGGAGGGCCCTGGAGACATCCTGAGCCAATTCGTCCGCTTCCTTCAAGGTCGCGCGCGAGCGTCGCTGCCGTCCACCGTCGGAGTCATACCAGACCGTCATGTACCGGCCCGACGAGAGGCGGTATGTCGAAATCTCGTGTCCCTTGACCGCTGTGACGCGAAGAGGCTCTTTCATGAACCTACTTTGTCACAAACTGTCACAAACCCGCAAGACAATTTTATATAATATGGTAAAATTAGTGGAGGCGAGGGGAGTTGAACCCCTGTCCTCGCCGCTTTCCGCGCAAACATCTACATGTTTATCCGGCGTTGAGGTTTAAGGAGCCGACGTTGCACCGGCGCACTGCCGTCTCCCGAGCGTCCGCGAATTTCCTTCACCGTCCGGCGCGGTCACTCCGCCGTCCGATTAGCCTGCTGTCCACGTTTGGTGCCGTAGCAGGCGTCCAGCTCCAAACGTCGCGGTCAATTAAGCCGCGAGAGCGAGATCTTGGTGATCTGCGTTTATTTGTTTTGGCTCGGTTTTTTACGAGGCCAACGAACCATCCTCGACATGCCGCCTGCGCTTCCAACGATGAGTCGAAGCCAGTACGCCCCCGTGCGAAAAACTTACCACAAGGAATGCCGATGTCGATCTAAGTAGATGTCGATCTAACGGTGTCCGGGCGAATGGTCGCGGCCGCGTTGGCCAGTTCTGCGGCTGTGAAATCTAGATCGGCAAAACGCCCAAGCTCGGTCAGCACTTTGGCCGAATTGGCCTGAAGATCTTCGAAGCGAACGCTGCGATAGTTTGCCGAAGTGGCGAGACGCTCTCCGGCTTCGATATACGTTCGAACGAGCGCGACGCAGTAATCGAGATTGTCGATCTTGCCGCTCGGCGCGTCGCCGGCGGCCTGAAATTTCAACTCGCGCCTTTGGATGCTGGCGGCTGCGGCAAGCGGATCGCGCACAACGTGGATGATTCGCGCGTTTGGAAAGATTTCTAGCCAGGCAGGCGCAAAAAGCGTCGTGCGCGGTTCCTTCCAGCCCCACACCGCGCCGAGTTTTAATCGCGCCCGGAGCCAGAGGCCTTCAATATTGCTTTGATAACCAAAAACGTTGACGAAGTTCTCGCGAACATTACTGCGCAGATAATCAACGCAATCGCGCTGGCCTTGAGGAGTTTTCAACCGGTCGAGAAATGGCTCGGGCTCGTACCAGGCTGCACCGACGCGGCGAAGATAATCTTCGTGCAAACGCTGCAATCCATAAGGCTCGCGGTGGCTGTCGAGATGCTGGCCAATTTGCAGCCCCAACAGTTCCAGCGCGCGCGCGGTCGCGGTCGTGCCGGAACGGTGGGCGCCAATCATTAGCACTGGCGCGCGATGTCGATCTTTCATTCGCGATATCGTCAGGCCGTGTAGCCGAAGCGCGCGTCGAGGTGTTTCAGCGCTTGCGCAGCGAAGGCCTGGTCTTCGGTTGAGAGATAATCGCGAAATCCACCGACCTTTCCCCGGCGGACCTTGAACGATTCCGGATTA
>JGI12630J15595_10000007_pt1 | contig 29865 bp, 39 predicted proteins | sample JacPinW_OM2H0_M1_FD_15595 | JGI IMG/M metagenome (IMG submission 15595) | reverse complement strand
ACATCCGTTCGCCGTGGTGCTCGAGCGCAAGAATCCCTAGGTCCGAGCCGGACTGGCATCTCGAACCGGCCGCGCAGTTGTCATGGGTTGAAGATCGCTGGGAACTTTTCGCGATACGCCCAGAGGAGGAATAACGCGAGGACCGAAAAGACAAGCGCCATCGGTAGCCCGCCGGTGTCAAAAAAGATATGAAATAGAACAATGTTAAAGATGACGGGTCCGAGCAAGGTCAGGCCTAACGGGGCCAGTCGACCGGTGAGCAGACACAATCCACCAAGGACTTGAAGCGTGCCGACCACATACATGTAGCCGCTGTGCATGAGCACGCCGGCGAAGACGCCGGCGTCGCCTGGCGGTATTTGGTCCGAGCCGGGAATGAAATGGAGGAAGATGTTGGAACCAAAAACAACGAACGCAAGGCCGAGGAGAATGCGGACAATAAGGACGAGGTATTTCATAAGGTTCTTTTCGCCTAATCCGCTGGCTTTGCCGATAAAATTCTCGGTATGATCATGCGCTAGTTTCTCGATCTCACAATGACGATAGACCCAGCAGTTATTGTTTCAGTGACTTCCGCCGTAATCGCGGGGACATCTGCCGTAATTGCCTTTCGGAGCTCGCGACGCGAGCAACTGAATCAGAAGATCCAGGCGGCCAAGTGGCAGAAGGAATATTTCTCAGACCTTGTGAAGTGGTCAGATGAGTCAATGCTCCTTCTGTCGGACGCGATGCATCTGTGCGAGCTCGACCAGCAGAACTGCGAGGAGCAGAAATTCTTCGACAGCCGCCACACCCTGCGCATCAAGCTATCAGCCCAGATCGACAGAGGCCGCTGGTTTTTCCCTAACGAGGAAGTCGACCAACATGGACGGGATAAAGAAGAGGGCTTTCGCGGTTATCGTCACCAGGTTCTTGATCAGCTAGTCTTCGCCTATCGGGCGGTGACGAAACTTAAACATAGCGATATCTCGAAGAGCGAGGCTCGCACAACCATCGAACAGGCAAAGCGGGCATTCACCGGGCAAATTCAAAAGATACTCGCTCCAAGGGCCAGAAATGAAGAGTTCACGAACCTCACGGCGTCGGTGGGGGCGGCATAATCTTCCATTGAGACTTTCGCGCTACTTGAAGATGAAGTGCGCGACGGTCATCTCGAAATCCCAATAGATCATCGCCAGCGCGGTCAGGTCGAACGCGGCGTGCGCGATCATCAGCATGAAGATCCGGCCGGTGACGGCGAAGATCGTGCCAAAGACGAGACCGGTGACTATGGCCTGCTCGACGCCGGGAAGTCCCTGGCTCGGATAGTGCGCGGCACTAAACAATGCGGAGGTAATCAGCACCATAAATATTTTGGCCCAGACGCCGGGTCCGAAAAGCTTGCCGAGGCGTTCGAACATCCAACCGCGGAAATAAGTTTCTTCCCCGAATCCAGCGTTGAAAATCAGAACGACGAGCATTCCCGGGATGGCGGCCGTGTTTCCGGCGAGGAAATGATAGGCCTGATTGATCGGAGGCGCGCCGAGAAGCGGCATCACCGCCGCTTTCATCAGAAACTTGAACGCAACACCGAAAACGATGCCGACGATCAACGTTCGGGTCCAACTCTGCGGTCGTACATATCCGATCTCGCGCCATGGCGTGCGCGACAACCAAACCCACACCAGCGCAAGAATGGCGCCGAGCGGTGGAACAAACGCGCCCGCCAGGATAACGACGATCGCAAGAATTCCGAGCGGCCCGAATCCGCGCAGCTTTGCGGCGAGACGATCGCTGGACGACAGGTCAGTGCTCATGCGATGAGATTCCGGCTCATCATGCCTGTTCCGCACAGCGATGTCATTGATGCAGTTTAGACAAAGTTTCGGTTTGGCGGCGTCTCTATGGCAAAGAGGTCGAGGTCACGACGCACAAATATGAAAAATACATTCACGTCGATCATTTCCGCGGCGCTGTTCTTAGTGATGGTCGGTTGCTCCCAAGCGCAATCAGCGAATGAACCTGCGCCAGCAAAGATCGACATGGAAGGCGGGAAAACAATCCAAAGCTATCTCGATTCGCTGGCGGCGGAGAACAAATTGTCTGGCGCCGTTCTGGTCGCAAAAGACGGCGTTCCGATCGCCAGTAAAGCATCCGGCGTGGCAAACAAAGCGACGAACGCTCCGATTACGCTCGAAACGAAGTTCAATCTTGGGTCGACGAATAAAATGTTTACCGGAATCGCGATCACGCAGCTAGCGCAGGCAGGCAAGCTCGATTTCAACGATCCGATCAACAAGCATCTGCCCGATTATCCCAACAAAGACGTCGGCGCCAAAGTTACGATCCATCAGCTGCTCACTCACACATCGGGAATGGGCTCCTACACCAACGATAAGTTTCGCGCGGAGCGAACGAAACTAACGACGATTGCGGCGCATTTCCCATTGTTCGTTAACGATCCACTCTCGTTTTCACCCGGCGAGAAATTCGAATACAGCAATTCGGGCTACATGGTCCTGGGAGCGATCATCGAACGCGTTTCGGGCCAGGATTACTACGCCTACATCAGAGACCATGTGTTCCGTCCCGCCGGTATGACCAACTCCGGATTTTACGAACCGGGGAAGAAAATTCCAAATCTCGCGCTTGGTTACACCAGAATGGGGCCCGACGGCCAACCGACCGAACAGGTTCGCGAGAACACCGACACGCTTGAGATAAGAGGTGGTCCAGCGGGCGGCGGATACTCGACGGTCGGGGACTTAGTCAAGTTTCACGACGCGCTCCGAAGCTTCAAGCTTCTCAACCGTGATTACACTGAGCTGGCGACCAAGGGCAAGGTGGACGCGCTCGGACCAATCGGTCGATACGCCTACGGTTTTAGCGACAAAATCTTCGATGGAAAGCACATTGTCGGGCACAATGGCGGCTGGCCCGGAGTCGCGGCGAACTTCGAGATGTACCCGGAGCTAGGTTACACGTCCGTCATTCTTATGAACACGGACCCGCCAGCGATGATGCCGGTCATCATGCAGCTACGCAAATTCATCCCGGCGAATTGACCTACCCGCAAAATCTTTTCGCGGAAATTCGCTGATCGGGCGGCCAACCGTTCACCGAAGGACCAGATGCCTTGCCGCTGACCCGTTCTCAAGTGAAGCCTTGTCGGCCTCGACCCAAAGAGCGGTAAAAATATAGTTGTGGCCAGGTCTCATCGTTATCCGACGAACCGCGGTTTTCGTTGCATCAGTAAAACTCGGAGTAGTCGCAACCGACAAAACATGCGGCCCCGGGCGCACCAATGCCTCATAGCCTTCGTTTATGGCCAGGCTCGTGACCTGAATACCGTCGATGAAAATTTTGAGCTGAATATCGGTCCCGAAGTCGGCCGCCCTTCGAACAACGAAACGCGCGTTTTCACTCGCAAGGGCACTCTCGTCGATGGAGCCGGCTTTAACCGTTAGACCGGCAGCGAGGGTGCAGGCCACGGCAATCATGAGCAGTTTAGCGGATCTGAACTGGAAGGTCTTCATAACCCAAGCTCCGACCATGTTCCGTCGAGCGCCACTACTTTCGTATTCGGATATTATTAACGGTCCGCCAGAATTTTCGCGAACCGCCACACATCGTGAAAGGTGTTGTAGAGAGGTGCCGGTGCGGCGCGAATCACGTTTGGTTCGCGGAAATCGCATTTCACTCCGGCAGCTTCCAGTTTGTTGAACAATTCTTTCGGCTGTTCGTGGGCCAGGATCGACAACTGACAGCCGCGCTCGTTAGGGAATTTCGGCGTGATAATACTGAATTGTTTCGCGCCTGCGCTTTCCAGGAGGAATTGAAGATAACCGGTCAGCTTGATCGACTTGGCGCGTAACGGTTCCATTCCGCCGGCTTCATCGAAGATCGACAACGAGGCGCGCAGCGGCGCCATGGAAAAGATCGGCGGATTGCTGATCTGCCATCCGTCGGCCGACCGCACCGGAACGAACTCTGGTTCGAGATGTAGACGGAAACGCGTGTTCGGATCGTTCCCGAACCACCCGGCGAGGCGCGGCAACTTGGTGTTGGCCGCGTGCCGCTCGTGCACGAACGCCCCAGCCACCGCGCCGGGACCACCATTGAGATATTTATATGAACACCACACCGCGAAATCGACGTCCCAATCGTGCAACGCCAGCGGCACGTTGCCGATCGCGTGGGCAAGATCGACACCGACCGTGACGCCATGCTTCTGCGCCGCTTTCGTAATCGCCGGAATGTCGAACAACTGGCCGGTGAAGAAATTCACACCCGCGATCAGCACAACCGCGAGTTGGTCGGCGTGCTTGTCGATAAGATCGACAATCTCTTCTGTTCGAACCGTGAACTCGCCTTTGCGGGGCTGCGCGAGAATGAGCGCGTCCTTTGGATCAAGTCCGTGATGAACGATCTGGGTTTTGATCGCGTAGGTGTCTGAAGGAAACGCGGGATCTTCCATCAAAATCTTGAAACGGGATTTTGTCGGCCGATAAAACGTCGCCATCATCAGGTGCAGGTTCACCGTCAGACTGTTCATGCAGATCACTTCAATCGGTTTGGCGCCGACGAGTCGCGCGGTCGGTTCGCGCAACGTTTCGTGATACGAGTACCACGGCGTCTTCGCATTTAGATGAGCGTCAACGCCGAGTTTTGCCCAGTCGTCCAACTCCTGTTCGACGATTTGCCGCGCCGCTTTCGGCATCAGACCGAGCGAATTCCCGGCGAAATAAATGAGAGGCTTGCCATCTTTGCCGACCGGCAAATGAAACTTTTCGCGAAGCTGGCGGAGCGGATCCTCAGCGTCGAGTTGCTTCGCGGATTCTTCGTCAGCGGAAAACTGCATATCCGCAGATTACGCAGATTTCGCAGATTCAAAAGAATGCCGACGATGTGAACTGAAACTTCTGACGCTTAAATCTGCGTTAATCCGCGAAATCTGCGGACGATCAATCTTTAGCGGAAGTCGCTGCCTGCATGAACTCGATAGTCGCGCCGTCGGGATCGCGCACGTAGATGACGCGTTTTCCGGTGTTTGGACCGGATTGAAGTGTTTGCGGTTTGCCCGCCGCCTTCCATCCGGACGCGGCAATCGCGTTCAGCACCGCATCAATATCGTCGACCGTGAGTGCGATGTGGACGTGGCCCACATCGCACGGTCTAAGATCGACATGTTGTTTGCGATCGGGCGGCGCGAGATACTCGAGCAATTCTATTTTGTGTCCGCCGGGCGCCTTGACAACCGCTAACGAAATTTCCGCGCCGGGCACGCCGGTGATTTCGCTGGCCAGTTTGCTGGTCTGACGTGTGCGATGCGAAAGTTCAAAGCCGAGAACATTCTGCCAGAAAGCGAGCGATCGCTCGAGATTCGAAACGGTGATGCCGGTGTGATCCGCGGCGATGATGCGAAATCGCCCGGCGCTCCTTTGGTCCTGGCATTTCATTTGGAAACTAAAAACATTAGCGCTCCCGGAGGTGCGGTTCCTAACAATGAAATTAACGTTGCCACCATACAGTCTTGACTTCTAGCTAACCAATTGGCATTACCGAGATCGTGGAGTTTGTCCTTGGATTCAACACCTCAACGCGGTGAGCCAACCGCTTCCGGGCCATCACCGAAGCAAATACCGGAAAGGACGCCCGTGCGTCCTGGAGGCTTCCGGTGGATTGCAGCCGCATGCGGCGCCTTAGCTGGACATCAGGTTGGACAAGTCGTCGCTTTCCATGTCGCTCAAGCCAAAGGTATCACTGGCGACGAATGGACTACGCCCTACGTCGCCGCTTTGAACAAAGCTATTGAGGCCGGCCGTCCAGCAGCCATTGTGGGTGCGATCGCAGGTTACATCGCGACCTCCGTTGCTGGACAATCATGCGGCACACTGAAAGCTACCGTCATCGGTTGCGCGGCCGGTATCGTTGTGGCCATCATTGTTGCTGCGATCGTCGGATATTCATAGTTACCGGATATCAGAGAGATTGAACTTAGCGTGGCGCCCTAGTTAGCTAAAAAGGAGAGAGAAAATATGAAAGGTTTCCTGAAGTTGATCGGAGGTATCGGTTTTGGAATGACGTTCATGGGGATAGGCATGATTATCCGCGGCGGCGATACAGTTGCACCTGGTTTCGTGGGTGGCCTAATCGGGCTGGGTATCGGAATTGGCGCGAGCCTGATGCATGGCAAGTTCGAACCAACGAAAAAGTAGTTAAACGGCGGTTTCCGCTTCCGGCATTCTTTCCACAAGCATTCCTGAAAGGATTACGAAATGATAATCTTGTTAGTAATAATCGCAGTCTTCGCGGTCATTATTTACTTTGGCCACAGAATTGAGAAGAACGAAGAAGCCAAAAAAAACGCACGCTCGGAACGGGAGTCGAAAATTCGCCGGGACTATGCGACTGGCCGCATCTCCGAAGCAGAAGCGACCATGCGAATGGCCGAGGAATGGGGCATCAACGTTATCGGTGGACTTGAACGGTTGCAGGAGGGCGAGGCCAAACAAGAAGCGTTATCGAAGATCGAGGTCGATCAAGCGAGTGCCGTATTGATAAAGGAACTAATCGCGGTTGGTCGCTCGACCCGACCCGGTTCCGGTTCAACCTTATATCTTTCCAGCTCCAAAGCCCGGGCGAGGGAAATTGGCACAATGTTAAATGAACGCGGTGGTCTCGACTTGATGCTGCGCGCGCACCAGGACGCGCAACGGGCGCTGGGAGGTGCGTCCGGAAGAGAGCTCGAGGTCGCATGGAACGGTATTGGCGAATGGCTGGGATAATTGGTCGACACAGTCGCCGAGAACTCCGTGTTCCGGCATGAGTGTCGAATCGCGAGGTTAAACCGGCCCGTTCTTACGCCACCGCCGCGATGACCTTGAGCTCGATCGCGATCGGTGTGGGTAACGCGGTGACTTCGATCGTCGTGCGCGTCGGATTTGGTTTGCCGGCGCCGGCGAAATGTTCGGCGTAGAGTTTGTTGTAGATCGGAAAATCTTTTTTCATGTTCGTGAGGAAGACCGTAACATCGACAATGTCGTTCCAGCTCGCGCCTGCATCTTCGAGCACGAGCCGAACATTTTCGAAAACGGCGCGACATTGTTTCTCGATGTCGTAGTTCGTGATATTCCCAGACCCATCGAGCGTGACGCCGGGAATTTCCTTGCTCCCGCGCACGCGCGGTCCGATTCCGGAAAGAAAAAGAAAATTACCGACGCGCTTGGCGTGCGGAAACGCGCCGACCGGTTCCGGCGCGCGCTTGCTCTCGAACGATTTGCTCATGCTTTCTTTTGCGCGGGCGAGGGCATGGCACGAATGGCCGGTCCGGCCTGGAGCAGAACAGTCCATAGTTGAATCGATTGCACTTCGAGCGTTCCCGACTTGCTCCATGGATCGCGCGCCAAGGTCGAGCGAATCTCATTTTCGTCGGCTGCATCAACGATCAGCAGGGTCTTGTCTCCATCGTCGAGAGGTCCGCCCAACACCACGAATCGATTGGTGGCGAGTTCGTCCATGAAGGTCGCATGCTCCGGCCACTTCTCTTGCGACCTCATCGGTTTGGTCGAGTCCCAAGCCTTTCCCGTGATCCTTGTGACAACAAACAATCTCTTCATCTGCTCAGGTGTGGCTGTGTGTTGCGACAACCGGAACAGCCGAGCCAAAGCGTTTAGCCGATCTTGCCCGCGCTTTGAGCGCCTCCACCTCGCGATCCCGAGGCGGAGAATTCGTCACCAAAGAATCGAGCAGATGTTGCGCGACGTGAGTGACTTCATCCACCGCGCGATTGAAAGCGTCTTCGTTTGCCTTGGAAGGTTTGGTGAAACCGCTCAGTTTGCGAACGAACTGAAGGGAAGACGCCCGGATTTCTTCGTCGGTCGCAGGCGGGTTGAAGTTGTGAAGCGTTTTGATGTTTCGACACATAATAATTTATCCTCCGGCAATTGCTCCCATAATAAAGAAAAGTTCAGCGCCGTTCGCAATGGCGTGGGGCAGGGGAGTGTCTTGCGGTTCATGCGAAATGTCTTCGCCGCAGGCAAAGAACCGGACCAGCGGCCGGCGTTTTTGCGTGTCGTGGTCGCGAATCGTTCCGCGAAGCATTGGATACTTGGTTTCGATTGCATCGATCACCGCGCGCACTGTCGCTAATCCGTTAAGATCGACATGTACCTCATCGCCGACCTTGGCCAGCGTGCGCAAGTGATGCGGAAGAACGACGCGAATCATTTCAATGTCTGTGCTTCGACCGAAAGCACCGCCGGAAGATCGCGCACGATCGCGTTCCACGAATCGCCGGCGTCGTTTGATCCATAAACTTGTCCGCCGGTCGTGCCGAAATAAACGCCGCACTTATCGAGTGCATCAACCGTCATCGCGTCGCGGAGCACATTCACGTAGCAATCCTTTTGCGGCAGACCTTTGGTGAGTTCTTCCCATTCATTGCCGCCGCTCCGGCTGCGATAGACGCGCAGTTTTCCATCCGGCGGATAATGTTCCGAGTCGCTCTTGATCGGAACGACGTAAATCGTTTCCGGTTCGTGCGCGTGGATATCGATCGGGAACCCGAAGTCGCTCGGCAAATTCCCGCTCACCTCGCGCCACGAATCGCCCGCGTCGTCGCTCCGCATGATGTCCCAATGTTTTTGCATGAAGAGTGTGTTCGGCTTTTTCGGGTGCATCGCGATGTGATGCACGCAATGACCAACCTCTGCATTCGGATCGGGCATGAATTGCGAATGCAGTCCGCGATTAATCGGCTTCCAGGTTTTGCCGCCATCGTCAGTGCGGAACGCGCCCGCGGCCGAGATGGCGATGAACATTCGTTGTCGATCTTTCGGATCGAGAATAATCGAGTGCAGACACATTCCGCCCGCGCCCGGCTGCCACTTCGGGCCAGTGTCGTGTTTGCGCAGACCGGACAGCTCTTTCCACGATTTGCCGCCATCCTTTGATTCAAACAACGCGGCGTCTTCCACGCCCGCGTAAACATGATCGGGATTGTCGAGTGCCGGTTCGAGATGCCAGACGCGCTTGAACTCCCACGGATGCTGCGTGCCGTCGTACCATTGATGCGTGCCCGGCACACCGTCGTAGACGAACTTGTTGCTCTCGCCCTTTGGCATTCCATCTGGAGCTTTTAGATCCTCGAGGCTGCTGCCCGGCGTCTCCCACGTTTTGCCGCCGTCGCTCGAACGCTGGATGATTTGTCCGAACCACGCGCTCGTTTGCGACGCGTAGATTCGGTTCGGATCAACCGGCGAACCTTTGGCGTGATAAATCTCCCAGCCGGCAAAATGCGGCCCGTCCACTTTCCAGTCTTTGCGCTTCGCATCCGAAGTCAGAACGAACGCGCCCTTCCGTGTGCCAACCAATAATCGTACTCCGCTCATGATTTAACCTCTAACCGCGGATCCGCCTCCGCCAAGTGACTTTATTGTTACGAGCTACGGCGTGACAAGTTACGCGGATGACACCGGATTTGTTTGCAATTCTTAACTCTGCTCGCAATCATCAAGCGCGTAGCGCGGTGATTCAGTTTTCGGACATGTAAATCGTCAACGAGCGCGTATGGAACGAGAACTTGGTTGGTGGCGAAAATACGTCTTTTCAACTGACCACAAGGTCATCGGAATCCAGTATGCGATTTCGGGTTTCGTTTTTCTCCTCTTCGGTTTTGGGCTGATGATGCTGATGCGGTGGCAGTTGGCCTATCCCGGTAAACCGTTACCGATTATTGGGAAACTTTTTGGAAGTTCGATGCCGGGCGGGGTGATGACACCCGACTTCTACAATTCGTTAGGTGCGATGCACGGAACGATCATGGTCTTCCTCGGAATTATTCCTGTGGCATTCGGCGGTTTCGGTAACTACATCGTCCCGCTGCAAATCGGGGCGCCTGATATGGCGTTCCCGAAGGTAAACATGTTTAGCTACTGGGCGCTCGTTCTTGGGGCACTGACGTTGCTGAGCAGCTTCTTTCTCCCCATGGGAGCAGCCGCGAGCGGGTGGTCGTCTTACACGCCGCTGGCCGATATCGCGCAGCTGGGTCACGGACACCCGATCCTGACCGGTCAAAGTTTTTGGCTGATCGGAATGGTCTTGCTTGCAACATCGTCCGTCCTCGGCGCAGTCAACTTCATCACCACCATCGTGCAGTTGCGAGCGAAAGGAATGACCTGGATGCGACTGCCGTTCTTCGTTTGGACTGAATTCATCGCCGCGTTCCTTTTGTTGCTGGCGTTTCCGCCGATGGAAGCGGGAACGATCATGCAACTGATGGATCGAGTCGCGGGAACGAGTTTTTATTTGCCATCTGGCCTCGTGGTCAATGGCCAGAATATGCTCGTGGCCGGCGGCGGCAGCCCGCTTTTATGGCAGCACCTCTTTTGGTTTCTGATCCACCCTGAGGTTTACGTGTTGGTCCTGCCAGCGATGGGGATTGTGGCCGAGATCGTGGCAAACAATACGCGCAAACCCCTTTGGAGTTACCGGGCGATGGTTTTTTCTGCTTTCGGTATTGGCTTTCTTTCTTTCGTCGTTTGGGCCCACCACATGTATCTCACCGGCATGGGAAGCGCGGTCAGTTCGTTTTTCCAATTCACCACCGTTTCCATCTCCGTGCCGTCCGTGATTATCTTGAGCGATCTGTTCTTATCGCTTCGGCGCGGTTCGATTCGGTTCCCTGTGCCGATGCTCTTCGCCACCGCTTTCATGCCGATGTTCGGCATCGGCGGCTTAACCGGCATCCCGCTGGCGTTGGCTCCGGCCGATCTCTATCTGCACGATACCTATTATTTGATTGCGCATTTCCATTACCTCGTCGCGCCCGGAACGATCTTCGCCTTATTCGCCGCGACTTATTATTGGTTCCCCAAAGCTACCGGAAGAATGATGAACGAGTTGTGGGGCAAAGTTCATTTCTGGCCGACCCTCATCCTGATGAACGTGATTTTCCTCCCGATGTTTTTGCAGGGCATGCTCGGGATGCATCGGCGTTGGTACGATGGCGGCCAAGGCTGGGGTGTGGCGGGCGAAAAAGCCTGGGGCGTGTCCGGTTTTGGTTGGAACGTCCCGATCTCAACCGCCGCTTGGCTGATGGGGCTCGCTCAAATTCCATTCATCATCAATTTCTTCTGGAGCATCAAACATGGACGCAAAGTGACATCGGATAACCCATGGGAGGCGACAACTCTGGAATGGGCGACTCCCACGCCGCCCCCGCACGGAAATTTTACGAAGCCGATCACTGTGTACCGAGGACCGTACGATTATTCAGTTCGTGGAGCCGAACGAGATTTCTGTCCGCAGAACGAGGCTGTTGCTGTCCCCTAACCGCGGATTGCGCGGATGAAAACGGATTTGATTTGTTGTCCGCAGATTACGCAGATTTTTCTTCCGGCTTCGTTTCTGTAATCTGCGCGAATCTGCGAAATCTGCGGATAGTTGCTTTTGCTTCTTACGTTCCACCGCGACGCTGAGGCCCGGCTGGTCACCCGCGAGCGGCGGCAACAGATGCGACAACAACTGATCGCCACTGCACTGACGGAAAATTCCGGTCGATGCCGTTTGCGACCAACCATTCTTCTCTTTGCGGTAACTCCATGTCCGGCCGCTTTTGGTTTTGCTCTCGATCACATAGTCAGTGTTCATGGATTATCTCAGTTGCTCATCGCGATCGCAATGTTTCGCGCCCCACGCTCAGGAAGCGAGTGGGCCTATTTTACATTAGATTGTGTGCCAAGGGTAACCTCTTTAATCAAAAACTTGATGGCCGGAATATCAGTACTGATTCGGCTTTCGAACTCTTTGGAGAAAACGGGAGCTGCTAACAGTTCGTTTACACGATATTTGAAGCCACTGCCCAGAATTTTGAAGGAGACATCGCCTAAGCGGGCTGCTCGAGTCGCCCATCTGCCCCTGACCTGACTTGTAAAGTCGTAGCTTGTCGTTAGGAATGACAGGCCGGCGAAGGAGAGTGAATATCCAACGACAAATTTGATCACTGGTTCGCTTGCCTTGAGGGACTCTCTAATAAATCCGTTGAAACTTTGTATTCGCTCGTCCAAGGCGGTAGTAAGAAATGCATCGGCGCCACGATCCAGCAGATCCGACATAGTCCGATTATACTCGTGGCACGCCTCACGAAACGTTGCGGCTGCCTTGTCGTCGACGTCCGGCGGATCAAAGTTGATCCGACCGCGAAAAGAGCGATAAGCGTTCGAGAGCTTTGTTAGGGCGATGCTGAGTGGCGCGTAAACTCCCTCAATATACAGTCGAGCATTAGCGAGATAACCATCTTGCAATTTTTGCGCGTACGTAAGTTCAATTTCCTTAATTTTCTGGCGTGCTGTGTAGGCGGCGGCAGCCGCCGTAAACAACGCACCAGCTACCACCCCTCCCGCCGCGATGAGTGCTTTGATCCAGGTATCGTCTGCAGTTTCAGAGGCAGCGGCCAAGAAAGAGATCATATCAACCACGCCTCATCTCCAATTCTGCGCGCTTAGATTCCCAAGACATGTTTCGCGTTCTGAACAGGTCCCCATCGGGCTTGGCCTCGGTGTGTGTTCAGTATGCCGGGAACATTCATTTCACGCAGCATTTTCGTTCCACGAATATTCTGTAGCTCTGGATTTCTGCGAAGCGCAATGCCTATCAGCATGTTTTCCAGGAATTGTATGTCTCGGTGACCGTTCACACTTGGTCGCGCGAATCGTGAACTAGGGGTGATTTTGGGAATAAAGTACAAACTTGGATTGCCGTTAACGGATTGAAGTGCCTCGTTGTATTGGAGCACCTTATGACCGGAAAAACACTCATCGAGGAATGATCTGCATTCAGCTAGACCGACGTACCACGCCCGGCCCCGAATCGAGAAAACATAACAACCGCATGCAGTGGAAAGTCCTTTAACATCTTCCTCGACAGCTTGCCAGAATTGGCGCTTATCTCTGCGAGACCGAGACACCCATCGACCATTTCTCGGTACAACGTATGGTCCGTAGATTTCAAATCGCATGGGGGGCTATTTCAGTAGGAAATTTGTTGCTAGACAATAGGCCGGATTGAGAAGGTACGGTCAAGACGAGATAATCTCCTCAGTCAGCACGAAGCGCTCAAGATCGCAGCGCATCTGAATTAGCTTCGGGCGTTGGGGAAGTGAAGAAATCGCTTCCACCAGCTTAACCCTGAAATCATCTTTGAGGCGAGCCCCGAATCGAATTTCTATGATCGCGGCTGGATTAAACGGCATCAACCTCGGACGATTTCCAATCTGCCCAACGGGGATTCGGTACTCTTGTTCAAATTCCCATTCCGCCGCTTTACGAAGAGTGATGTGAGCAGCGAGTTCGGAAGGATCGACCCGAAGCGCCTCAGCGACATCCAGTGGCGTATCTGGGTTCTGGTACGTAACCTTCATGGCCATTGCGAAAGGTGTGAGCCGTGTATCGAAGCCGACGCAAATCCCTTCGTGCGCTTGTGCATAATACGACCACATCCTGATTGAATTCGGAACAGCGGACAGACAGATGATGCCACTGTCTTGCCTGATATTTGCGAGTCCGCCGCGAAGTATCTCCGGCATCGTGTGCAGCGGATATGAATCAAACTCCTTTGCAGCTGCCTCGGCGGAGGGGCCGACTTTAGGAGCGTATAATTCTATGAAATTTCGCCTGAGAGATTCGACATCCCAAGCAACAGGGGCGGAACATTCGAACGGATCATTTAGGTCGTCTGGCGAGGCGACGAAGATCTCCGGTTTGCTGATCTCCGACAGGGCCCAATCACTCGGTTTACGGTACCGGTATAATATCGGGGGTGGGTTGGCGCGTGCGAGGAGCTTCGCGAGTATTTCCGCCTCTCTTTGATCCATCAATCCCAACCTTACTTTGCGATGCAGACGTTTTTCGGCTCGGTGAAAAATCGGAGTGCTTCTTCGCCGCCTTCGCGACCCACGCCGCTGGCTTTCATGCCGCCGAAGGGGACGCGCAGGTCGCGCATGGTTTTCGTCGACAATGATGTCAATTGGTTACCTCGATAGCCGTCACAGGATGCAACTCCCAAGCCGTCCCGCGCCAAACTCTCAAGCCATGATGGGGATTATTTGCGGATTGGAGGAAATGTTCAGAGTTGAACAATAGCCATCCCGAAATTTTGCATTGTTTTCCGACAAGGTCCGCCTTCAAGCGGTTGAGCGACCAATCGTCATGTTGGGCTCGGAATCTTGCAGTCACGGCGCATACAACCTGCTCGCTTGGTCCGCTCTGCATCGACGGAGCGACAACAATAATGACGTCTTGTCTTGCGGGATCGGCGCTCGCCATGTTGGCCGTGGTAATACCTCCTCTTTTCACAGCAAGAACGTACCCTTCGATTGTCGCTGCTCGCATCTGGTCTAGTGCTCCCTTATCGCTTGCATCAAGCAGCCGTTGAAGATCGACCGAGGAATCAAAGTCCGTAGCGTCTGGCGGCTTAGGCCGATTTCGCAGGCGATTGAAATCCGCACGAGGCGTTCCAGGTTGCGCACTGCCCTCGGGCGGCCCGAAATCCCGTATCGCGTCAACCTGCGGAACCGCTTGCTTGTCGGACTTTATGTCCTCAACTAGATCTTCGGGCAAATGGATGTATTCGGCTCGTTGGAGGAAGAGAAGATTCTTTTTTCTCTTTTCCTCATCCTTATCTGCTAAGAACGTCAGGATAAGATTCCCTTCGAGTTTCTGACGCTCGATCGCGAGGTCGTTGGTGAGCTTTTGTTGCTCCAGATCTTTATTTTCCTGCGCCTTCACTTTCTCTAGCTCTCGATTTTCAGTCGCCTGGTGCCAGTTCCCCCAAGCCGTGCCGAAGAACGCAAGGCAGGCGCCAAGTACTGCCGACACGAACGATAGCGCCTGGAATCGCGCGGTTAAATTGACTTCGCGCGCTTTGATCGCGATCTCACGCTCCTTCAGTGCGGTCTCGGGCGAAACAGCCGGGGGGGCTGCTGCCGGCATGTGCTCACTTGGTTGCTCCCCGTTCATAGAGTTTCAATCAACGGCAGAAGAAAGAAGTACCGCCTTAGCCAAGGGAGGGGAACCTGCATTACCGAGAGATTGACTATTCTGTGATCGCTTGGCAAGACCGCCACGCGTCAAAACCGCACTACTTAGCAATGCAGATGTTTTTCGGCTCGGTGAAGAAGCCCGCCTTCGCCAAAGCTACGGCGCGGCAGGCTCCGCACTTCGCTGAGATTTTCATTGCGCTATACAAACGTTCTTGGCTTCCGTGAAGAAATGTAACGCCTCGGTGCCGCCTTCGCGGCCGACGCCGCTGGCTTTCATGCCGCCAAAGGGGACGCGCAGGTCGCGCACGAGCCAGCAGTTTACCCAGACGGTGCCGGTGGAAATCTTTTCCGCGACGCGATGGGCGCGGTTCAGGTTTTGTGTCCAGACGCTCGAGGCGAGGCCGTAGTCGGTGTCGTTGGCGTAGCCGATCACTTCTTCTTCGCTGTCGAACGGCGTGATGGTGATGACCGGGCCGAAGATTTCTTCGCGATTGGTGCGACAAGCGACCGGTAAGTCGGTGATGACGGTTGGCGGAAAGAAATAACCGTCGCGGCAGCGTTCGTTAGGGGCGTCCGGCGCTTTGCCGCCCATCGCGATCTTGCCGCCTTCTTTCTGCGCAAGATCGACATAGAATTTTACTTTATCGAGCTGCGTCTTGTTCACGATCGCGCCCTGGTCGGTTTTCTCGTCGAGCGGATCACCAACTTTCAATTGCGACGCCTTGTCGATGAAACGATCGACGAAATCTTTGTAGACGGAGCGCTCAACGAAAACGCGCGAGCCGCACAGACAAACCTGGCCCTGATTCGCGAACGAAGAGCGCACACTGCCGGCGATGGCGGCATCGAGGTCGGCGTCAGCGAAGATGATGTTGGGATTTTTGCCGCCGAGCTCGAGTGAAACTTTCTTAAACAACGGCGCGCACGCTTCCGCCACTTTCTTTCCCGTGACTGTGCCGCCAGTAAACGAGATCGTGCCGATCTTCGGATGCGCTGTGATGGCGGCGCCAACGTTCGGCCCCGTGCCGTGGACAACGTTGAGCACGCCATTCGGCAATCCGGCTTCAACACAAACTTCGCAAAGCAGATACGCGGTCATCGGCGTTAGCTCGCTTGGCTTGGCGATGGCGGTGTTACCGACCGCGATGGCGGGCGCGATTTTCCAGCTCAATAAATAGAGAGGGAGATTCCAGGGCGAAATCAATCCGGCGATGCCGCGCGGCTGACGCAGCGTGTAGTTAAACGCGACGCCGTCGGTGATGTGCGCTTCGGATTCGGTGTGGAGAATCGCGGTCGCGAAGAAGCGGAAGTTGGCGACAGCGCGGGGAATGTCGAGTGATCGCGCAAGGGAAAGCGGTTTGCCGGTGTCGATTGATTCCGCGCGCGCAAATTTCTCCAGATCGCGCTCGATCAAATCGGCGATGCGCAGAAGAATGGGTGACCGTTCCGTTGCCGGCTTTTTCGACCAATCCGCGAACGCTTTCTCTGCCGCAGCCACGGCAAGATCGACATCTTCTTTTCCACTGTCCGCGACTTTTGAATATGGCTTGCCCGTCGCCGGCTCGATGTTGTCGAGATATTTCCCGCCAATCGGCTCAACAAATTGGCCGGCGATGAAGTTTCGAATCTGGGGTGGTTCGGTACGCACGAGTGTTATCAATAAAGGTTGTAGAGGCGCTTGTGCCAAGCGCCTGTTTATTAGGTCCGGTGCTTGGCACAAGCACCGCTACAACAAATCATTGCGCTTGTCTTGCGCGTTGCTCCGGCGTGTAATCACGACATGATGAACATCAAAACAGTATTCACTCTAATTGCCGCTGCGAGTCTCGCCTTGGCGCTGACGGCATCAGCGGCCGACAAAGCCGACAAATCTTATCGCGCCGTCGGTACGATCATGCACGCCACCGACGCCTCAATCATGCTCCGGACGTCTGCGCAGGACATGGATTTCACGCGCGATGCCAAGACCAAAGTCAATGGTGAGCTAAAAAAGGGAGCTGTCGTGACGGTGCTTTACACCAAAGTGTCGGGCCAACCGCATGCGACGGAAGTGACGGTCGGTGCTCCTGCGAAACCGGCCAAATCGAACTAGCGATAGTTAACCGACGGCTTGTCGGCAAATTCGGTGCCGAAGAGCCTTTGGTGAGTGCGGTAGCGGGCCGGCGTTGAAATTCGGCTCTTGGCACAAACGCAGCTACAGTCTGAACCGAATGATGATATGACTAAACATATGAAGCACCTTCAATTCATTGGCCTGATCGGCTGCGTCGCGTTGTTCGTCAGTTGCGAGACCACTGAGATGGCGAGTAATCCCAGCGGAAGGGGAAATCAGGAAGCGAAACGCCTGGCCGCGATCCAACAGGAAGAACAGGAAAGTCGAGAGACCGACGAAGCGCAGCGCAATCTTTGGAATGCGCAACACGACGTGATCACCAGGGATAGCAACCCGGCGACGCGGTACTATTAAGAAAACGCCGAACGCCCAACGTCCAACGCCGAATATCGAATTAAAGGCGCGGTGAGGGAGGGATTCGAATCTACCGGGGTGGAACCGGGAAGGTACTCGCTGACGCTCTTTCCCAGGTAAACTCACGCCGGCAGTTTTTCCGAAAACCGATCACCGACACGAAATCCTGGCAAAAACGCAACGTTTTGCAACGTTTTCACGTGATGGGCGTGTGAGGGAGGGCAACTGCCCTTGCCTCAAATGCAATCGTATTGCGCGCCGCCCAGTCCGGAAATATTGCGAAGTACGCGTGCGCTTCGCTCAGCGGCCGCGGCGAATTGTAATTCGCTTTGATCCGACTCTCGCTTGTCCCGCATTCGATTGCGACTTGTGCCATGCTCCGCACAATCGCAATCCGATTGCTGATGTAGGAATGGCGAAAACCGTTGTCCGGGTATTCGAGCGCGATCGGATTACCAGCGGCGTCTTGCGGTTTTTCCTTTTTTAAAAGCGCGAGGATCCGCCGACGCTCGTTATCGGGCCGCCACTGTCTTTCTCTCGGCGGATACACGTAGCCTTTCCGCCCAATGCACGGCTCAAGCCAGGACAAAAGATTGTCGCTGATCGGAGAGCGTCGCGCGATGCCGGTCTTGCTCGTTTCTACCCGGATGCAAATCTCGCGATGCCGCCAATCGAAATCCTCCCACTTGAGCGGGTCTTTCCAATCGGCCGCGTCATGCGCCAAAATAATTTCATCCGTGCGCACGCCAGAGAACATCGCGATGCACATCCACGGCAACCACTCATCGCCGACCTTATCCAAAAGAAGTTGCGCGAGTTCTGGAGAAATCACTCCGATGTTCGTTCTTACACGCGCGATCATGGTCACCTTGCGTGCTTCCGTGGCGCCGTCCGGCAAGTAACCCCGAATCTTCGCCCCCTGAAAGAGCATCCGGATTTCGCGCAGCAAATTATTCCGGCGCCGCGGTCCGATCTTATAAGTCTCCACCCACCAGTTGAGATACGCTTCAACGTCCTGCATTCGAATGCTGGCGATGTCGCCCGGGTATTTCCGTGCAAACTCGCGCCAGTTTTTCTCCATCATCTGCGCGTAGCCCTTGTGTTTGCCTTTGAACGACGGAAGCAACTCCTCGACAATCTCGCCAGTGGGATGAGTTTTTTTCGTCAGCGCAGCGACGCCGGCATCGACAACGCGGAGAACATCAAATCCGTTCGCACGTTTCATCACTTGTCGAAAAAGCGCGCGATCCGCCGCGCTAAAGGCCACAGCGCCCGCGCCGTCGTTGTTACGTTCACGCGCAATCCGTTCTGCCTCTTCGATCGCGTCGGCGTGATTAGTAAACGTCAGCGGTTTCTGACCAATCGACCGCAGGTCGATGTAAGTCCGACCGTCGCCGAGCTTGCACCACGGGATCTTTACAATTCCGACCTTAACGAAGTTCCGTTTGCGGCGATGCCGCTTGTTGATCGCTACCATAGTTGCAGTCCTCCGAGCAGTGACAGTTTCCCGTCCGCTAGATCAATGGCGATGGAAGTCATCACCGCGATTGCGGTCTGGTACGCTGGTTCTAAATCAAAAAACCAATCGATGGCGACCGCGCGCCCGCCCTGTTCGTGACGCACGTGGCCGTTCGCAATCGCAATCCGCCAGGACGACCGATCCAAATTCTGATTGGAAAGCACACTCACAGTGCTCAACCAGGCAACAGCCGCCGTGATCAAAATGGCAGCGCGCTTGGTCAATCTCGACCAGCCGCGACTGATGGACTTCTTTGCCGATGTCTCGCCACCGCCCCGCTTGATTTGTTTGCTGGCCGGCGTCTGAAGATATCCTTCGCGAACGAGGAATTGCGCGAGCGCGCTCCGCAACACGTCACTCTTGTTCGTCAGAAACCGCTCACCCATGTAAGCATCGAGCGCGTTCGCTTCTTCCGCGGTTAGGCGGCCTTCGACTTTGCCGCCGTCGAATTGTGCATCGCGAATCTCTTTCGCACGCTTCTTTCGTTTCCGTTTCATGTGTCCGGCAGTGTCAGACAAATCGTATTTTGGGTCAATCCTTATCGTTGCACGAATGTCAGCCTATGTCAGACAATGTCTGGCATAAATGGTGGCGAGGCACATCAAGAGGATTGAACGGCCGCAATTCCGCGCGCCGCTGGATATACAGATCGCGCTCGCGCGTTACTGCGAAGACAATCTCCGCACGCCGTCGCAGGTGTTAACACTCGCACTCCGGTCGTTCATTCCAGCGAAATACTTCGAGGAGGCGCGCGCACTGCGGAACGGGCAACAGCGCGCTTAGCCATGATCAGCACGGTTAGCGTCCCGATTCCAGTTCCAAGTCAGGAACGACTCGAGGAAATTTTTCGCGAAGAATGCGCGCGCGTGGCCAAAGAGCGCGCAACTTGGTTCGATTTCAAAAGCGCCGCGGAATATCTCCAAATGTCGCTCCGCACATTTGAGCGACGCAAAAGCAAATGGGGTTTGCCGGTATCGGAATTCAGTAGCGGTCTAAAGATCGTTTACCGCGCCGACCTCGACGCTCTCGCGCTCAATCACCTGGTCGAAGCAAAGCGCAAGGTCCTCGAGTTTCCATCTCTCGTTGCGCGCGACGAGCTCGTGAAAAGAGGCGCAGCATGATTCGCGGAAATGAACGAGCAATCGATCTCGGACTTTCCGTGCTCGCCGCGGTAAGTCCGCCGGGAAAGTGTCATACGCTCGACGAAATCGCAGATGTCTGTGATGAAGCGCGCAAAGCATTGCAATGCTCGCCGCATCCAATCACCAGACAAGACTTTTGGTTTCTTGAACATCGCGCGCTGCAAAAACTGCAACGCGCCGCGATCAGACGAATGCGCGCCCTTCGGGATGAAATCGAGGCTCCGCTGGTTCCGCGATATCCCACGCATCGCGTCAACCGCGGACGGATCGCGGCATGAAGATCATTGCCTCAATTGCTCTGCTCTACTCGTTCGGCGCGCTCGCTTTCATCTTGTCGATTTGCAAAGCCGCCGCGCGTCCGATGCCGCCACCACCGCCTAAGAGTGGCGACACGTCGGGTACTCAACAACCCCGAACCATTCACGAAACCCATGTCTGAGCGCTCATTCCAATGCACGCCGGCCGCATGGAATCGCGATCCGATTCTGAACAAGGTTTCGTGGGAAGCTGAATTTTTATTCCGAAGAATCGCATTGGAATGCGACCGTTACTGGCGAATCGCCGTTGACCGGGAGAACATCGCGCACTCGATCCGCTGCACATGCTTGAGCCCGCAGCGACGCTTTCGCGCTTGGAGTCTGCCGAGGGTTGCTCGCTGCTTGGATGAACTCCTCGCAGCGGGAATCGTTCGGCAATTAATCCAACGTGACCGTTGCTGGGTAGAAGTAGGCGAGTGGCTCAGATACGCGAAAGGTTCTGCGTCGGCAACTGAGCCGGAGCGCACGATTCAGCCGGAGCTAAAGCTGCCGGCCTCGTTGTTTGCGCTCCCGCCAGCGAACGGACCACCGAAGCAGCATTTCGAGTCATCGCACTCGAATGCAACGAGTAGAACAGATAAAGATAAAACGAGTACTCGTGCCGTGTCCGGCGAGCAGGAATTACTCGACCAACTCGCCGAGATCCTGCCAGCGCGAGAAATGTCGAACAACGGCGGCATGTGGCGACAGCGCATCCGGCACAACAAACGTGCCGTCGCTTACGCGATCGAGGATTGGAAACTCCGCACACCCGATCAACGCCGCGCGATCAGAAACGTCGCCGCCTGGCTAACCGACCGGCACGCGCGAGCGCTCGTGGAACTACAGAAGAAAAGCGCGTGAAAGACGATCAGCCCATCACAGTCGAAATCATCCAGGCCATGCTTCAAGCCCACGGATTCTATCACGGCAAAATCGACAACGACTGGGGCCCGCAAACGCAAGCAGCGATGGACTCATTCCAGCGCAAACAAGGTGTCATCCCACCGCCGTGGCTCATCGTTGCTGAGCGCGAACTTGGCGTGCACGAAACACCAGGTCCACAAGCGACACATCGAATCATCGAATACGCGGAACACACCACGCTCAAAGCAACGAGCGACGAAGTCGCATGGTGCAGCTCATTCGTAAACTTCTGTATCGACCTGGCCGGCTACAAAGGCACACACAACGCCGCAGCCCGATCATGGTCGACATGGGCCGCGCCGACAAACTTCCGATACGGTGCAATCGCCGTCTTCTCACGCGGAGATCCTTCCTCGGGAATGGGACATGTCGGATTTGCGGTCTTTAGAAACGGAAACACCATCGCGCTTCTCGCCGGCAATCAATCAGATCAAGTCTGCGTCCACACAATGACCGCCGACCGCTTACTCACGCTCCGCTGGCCGGCCTAACCAATGCAAGCGCCATCGATGCAACAAGTCATTCGCGAACTCGAACGCGAGCTCGCAACGCGGAACAAAGTTTATCCACGCTGGATTGCCGAAGGAAAGATCACCGAAGGAACAGCGAACCATCGGCGGGATTGTATTAGTGAAGCCATTCGGCTCTTGGATGAATTGTGCCTGCTCACTCGCAGAGCCGCCGACAATCAGCTCACGTTCGCCGATCCGGGCGATCAGTAATCGCTCAGGCGTGAAAGCGCTGAGGCTGCGTCCCGTGTCAGCGCTGTGTTTCCGGCCGCATCATTCGCTCAGGCTCATGGTGCGTCGCACTACGCGCTCGTTATACACGAAAAAGGTGACGCATTCCAAGTCGAGCGACTGCTCGGCGAAGGTGCGTTCGCGCGGATAAGGCGTTAAGCACCGTTTCCTCGGGTAGGAGATGGAGGTCTTCAATCACCGCGGTCTAATGGAACAGAATGAAAGCACCGCGTAGAAGGAGCGCGACGAACGCCAAAACCGCCATGACGCTCAAACAGCCGGACGACCTCTTTTCAGCTATTACGGCGGGAGGCCGGTCGGGTTGCCACGACTGGCTGGGCCATCCGGTGTCCGGATGGCCGAACACGGCGGAGATATCTCCAATCTTGACCGCCTGCCCTGTCAGCGACAAGTGGCTGGCGATCCTTTTGAAAAAACAATTCCGAGCATGATCGATGGTCAAAGGACCATCGTAATGTCCAAAGTTGAGGTGGCCTCTTGCAGAGAAGAGACACTCAAAGATGGTTGGGGAGGCGAAGCCCTTTTCGAGCGTCGCTACCAAGACCGGCCGACTTGAAGGACCGTGGGGATTCCTGTCTTTGCGGTAAAACACCGACATCGCAAACGGATATTCAAGCAAAGTCGGTCCTTTTGGACGGCCCACCATGGCGCTCATTGCGTCCAGGACCTGTCTGGGCCGCGCCTGAAGCGTCAGAACAAAATCGCCCCAAACCCACGCCTCACCTGGTTCCGCGCTGCTGAAGGGCACTGGCATGCTCGATAGCTTCGTAAGCTCGATGAGGTCGTGTGCCATGGGGTTTGTGCAAAAAGAGCCGTCGATTATGAGTCAACGAACGATTTTGCTGCCTGCTCGGCTTTTCATTATAAGCAGATTTCGATGTTTGCCAGACCGAGTGCAAGTCGGCAAGACCAAAGCGGCCAAATCTCTCAACGTTACGCCTTCCTCGATCGCCGCGCACTCGCTACAATGGCCCCGCTCTTTTCACCATGCGTTTGCTCACCGACGGCGATACCGTGCGCGACACCTACGAGGTGGAGCGTTTCTTAGGCGAAGGCGCCTTCGCTGAGGTGTACCGGGTTAAGCACCGCTTTCTTGGGCGCCAAGCTATGAAGGTCTTTAAGCGCGTCGGTATGAATCTCGACGAGATTCACGATATGTTAGGCGAGGCAATACTCCTGTCACGAATCGGGCATCCGAACATTGTGCGAGTGTTTGATGCAAACGTGCTGGAAACGCCGCGAGGGACCTGTGGCTATTTCACAATGGAGAATGTACCAGGCGGTAGCCTCGATAAGTTCTGGCGGTCATACGGCGGGCAGCTCGTTCCGATAGGCACGACCATCGATCTTATCAAGCAAGTCTGTCGCGGCATTGCGCAAGGCCATCGCGAGAAACCGCCGATCATTCATCGGGATATCAAGCCGCAAAACGTTCTGGTCGGCTATGAACCGGATGGCCTGCGCGCGCGCGTGAGTGATTTCGGACTCGCGAAAAAAGTAAATCCGCTGACACTGCTCGCTACAGCTGCCGGCACTTTGCCCTTCAAGCCACCGGAGGCGTTTGCTGACGGCAAAGGTGACTCCTGTGCTGCCGATGTCTGGGGGATCGGCGCCACGTTGTACCTGTTGTTAACGGATAGGCTTCCATTCGAGATGCCGCCAAATGTAACCTGGGCGACGAAAGATTTGTTCGTAAAACCGGTTATACCCCCATCAGAAATCAACCCCGACGTCGATCGATCGATGGACTCAATTATCCTTAAAACTTTACAAAAGCGGGCCGCTGACCGCTATCCAACTGCCAAAGAACTGTTGAGTGCTTTGGAAAACTGGAAGCCTGCAACGCGTGAACCTCTGCAAGGCCAAGCAAGCATTTCGAGCTCGGGATCGAAGAGCGTGTTGGGCATCCCGTCGCCAGTGGACGAAGGCATCGCCAAGGACGCTGCGCGAAAGGCATTTGAGGCAAGGAAGGCAGGGCGATTGGCCGAAGCTGCGGACTTAATGGAAGAGGCCTTTAACAAGTCACCGGATCTACGCGAGAAATACGCCAGCCAAGTGAAGCTTTGGCGCTGCGGAATAAGCATGTGATAGCCGCGCCCAATATGACCGAATCCGAGAGCTTCACCAACACCGGCCACGCGTCGGCCGAATGCAAACCGCTCCTCGACATTGCAACGAAACATTTATTCGAAAAAAACGCCTTTCGTATCACAGGGTTGCCGGTTGACGTGACAACACGCGATCTTGGAAAACATGCTGAGAAACTCAAGCTTCTCGCTGAACTCGGACAAGATCCACAGCCGACTGCGGCATTTCCTTTGCGGCCGCCGCCCACGTTAGAAAACATTCGCGGCGCAATTCAAAGGCTCAAAGATCCTGAAAAGCGGATAATTGACGAATTCTTCTGGTTCTGGCCGGAGAATTTTGGGGAGAGCCACTTAGATGCAGCGATTCAGGCCCTACAAAAAGGTGATTTACAAACCGCGGCTGACATTTGGATGTCGCAGCGAAAGCATCCGGCCGTAGGCGTTGTCGCAACGCACAACCTGGCGCTGATTTTTCACATCGAAGCACTTAACTGGGAAAATTATTCGCTCCGACACGACGTTGATTCCAAACGTCGCGAAGAAGTCACTGAGTACTGGAACGCTGCGTTTTATCGCTGGAATCGAATTCTCACAAATGAGCAATTTTGGGAAAAAGTTCTGATCCGTGTTCGTCAGTTGAAAGAGCCCAATCTTACGACCGGTTTTGTCCGCCGGATGCGTACGACAGTTCCGGCGGCCGTTGTTAAAATCAACGCGGAGTTGGCGCTGGCCTTCGCCGCGGCCTCCAAGCCCGAACTGGCGCGACTCCACACAAGTCTAATGGACCGAATCAGTGAAGGCGCCGCTCACGCTGGCAAGATAGTTGAACTAGTTTTGACACCTGCTCGGAAAAGACTCCAAGAGCAGGTCCAGAACGCGACGGAGAACGGTGAGAAGAACCCAAGCGACGCCATCGCTGTTGCTCGCCAGCTGCTCGAGCACACCAGTGAGACACTTTCTTTGTTTGATCTTTTCATCAGCAAAAACGCCCATTGCAGAAACGATGCGTTCGACCAAGTGGCTGAGACGTGCAACCGGCTTCAAGTGACATATCACAAGGCAACGAATGACAATAAGAATTGCCTTGAATTCCTACAAATCATTTTGCCCTTTGCCGCATCACAAGAATTGCGGGAGCAAATCGAAAAAAATATTCAGACGCTCACCGAAAATATTGCAGGAGTTGATAGAGACAAGAAATTTTACGGCAACCTGCGCCCAATCTCCTCTGCTCCAACGTTGAGCACGATCAACGGTTTCGGTTTCACGCTTTACGGCTCTACGGACGTAGACGCAACAAACGGCTCGTACCTGGCTACCTATTATTTTGTTGCCTTATATATACCGATTTTTCCGATTTGCCGTTATCGGGTAATTCGCGATGGGAATTCGTACCGCTTTCTCGGCAAAGCTCCGCTGCGCACCGGTGACAAATGGCATCTTGCGATCGTGCTCGCAATCATCGGCTTTTTCATCCTTTCTGGCGCGATCGCGGGCAACAATCAGTCGCCGCAATCAACGCGTCAGTCGACATACTCGCCTTCGCGTAGTTATCCGTCGCCGAACTTTGGTTCCACAAGCCCGACTCGCGGTGCAGACGACTGGAATACCATGCGTCGGCAGCTAAGCTCTAGCGCGCTAGCGCGCGAGAAGGATGAACTTGAATCAGAAAGGGGAACGGTTCAGGCGCTGGAAACACAAGTCGAAAACCTGGCGCGTCAGATAGAACGTGACCGGATCTATCTTGATCGAACAAGCCAGTACGAGATTGATGAATACAATGCAAAAACTCGCCGTTACAATCTGCTTCTTCAGCAGGCGCAGATAGCTGAAGCCGCCTTTAATCGCAAAGTGAACGATTACAACGCGAAACTCCGCACTAATAGTCCCTGATCTGACTTACGAATGAAACTTCGAGGCAAATTCAAACTACTAAGATTGAGCGCGCGTGAGGTCGAAGACGTCAAGGAGACGCCGCGAATTTATGCGCCTTGGACGGAACAAGGCAAGCCAGTTAGCGGTTACGTAATTCCACAGGAGGTTGTAAAAACTTTGACGGCGGTTGCGACGAACGCCTGGCGAGCTAAAACCAAAATGGCAGACGCTGTAACTGGCGAGATCCGCGAAGATCTGAAGCGAGTTGGTCGCCACATTGAAGCGATTTACCGGAATCTTGCCGAATTGGGGGTTGTTATTCGCGATCACACCGGGGAGGCATACGATGAAGGCCAACCAATGAAAGTAGTGGCCACCAAACCCAGTCCTGGATTGGAAAAGAAACGAATAAGCGAGACGCTGCTACCCTCGATTTTTTGGAATGATCATCTAATTCAGAATGGAGAAATCGAAATCGCAGTCCCGGTAAGCGACGATAATTCATCCCAACCCAAAGAGCTCTGACGATGAAAAGGACCACCATAGACTTTGGAATCGACTTAGGCACTACCAACAGCGCCATCGCTGTCTTCACCGGTAATCGCGGAGAGCCAACCAAAATTATCAAAAACACGAGAGACGGAACTGACTCCGACATCACCCCATCGGCTGTGTACATCAACAAAAAGGGAGAACTGCGCGTCGGTCGGCGCGCAAAGGACCGACTAGAAGATGAAGATCAGGATGTTCACATCGAGTTTAAGCGGCAGATGGGAACAGACCACAGCTACGTTTTCAGAAGCAGCGGTCAGCGTCGGAAGCCAGAGGAACTTTCCGCTGAAATTCTAAAATCGCTGCGCGGAGATGTACAGCAGCGGACCGGCGAAGTTGTTGAGTCGGCAGTAATCACCGTTCCCGCAGCCTTTGAACTACATCAGTGCGATGCAACACGAAAAGCGGCAGAAATCGCCGGCTTCAAACAGAGCCCGCTACTTCAGGAACCTGTTGCAGCCGCGTTAGCATACGGATTCGACGTCGATAGCAAGAAGACCTACTGGTTGGTTTTTGATTTTGGCGGAGGCACCTTCGACGCCGCGATTATTAAATCGGAAGAGGGCACAATTCATGTTGTCGATCATGGCGGCGACAACTTTCTAGGTGGCTCAAACATCGACTGGGCGATTGTGGAAAAGCTGGTCGCGCCGCGCGCTGCCAAGGACTTCCGCCTAACCGATTTCGTGCGCGGCAATACGAAGTGGAATAGAGCTTTTCTCAAGCTAAAACGAAACGCCGAGATCGCTAAGATTGACCTTTCACGAAATGACAGGACGACGCTCGAAACATGCAAGTTCGAGAATAACCAGGGCGATCACATTGAATTCGAATGCGAAATTTCACGAACTGAAGTCGTGAACGTTGCGGAGCCTTTTATTGTCCGCGCAGCGAGAATTGCAAAAGAAGTGCTGACCAGAAAGAAGCTAGGGAAGGATGCGATCGAAAAAATCATTCTCGTCGGCGGACCGACGCTCGCGCCGTATTTCCGAGAGATCCTTGCGGCGCAGCTCGGGATTCCGCTCGACCACAATGTCGATCCACTCACCGTAGTTGCGTGTGGAGCTGCGGTTTTTGCTGGAACACAGCGAATCGAGCTACCTACGGGAATCGCAGCGCCGGAAGGGGAATACCTACTTGAGCTTGCCAAATCTTTTAGACCAGTTGGCTTGGACAGTGCGCCGATGGTCGGTGGCAAAGTATCCGGCGCCGGTAGCCAAGATCTTACCGGCTTTAGCCTGGAACTCGTAAACACCAAGACGCAGTGGCGAAGCGGTAAGATCCCCCTGCGAGCTAACGGTGTCTTTACAGCGAACCTTCACGCCGAGAAAGATGAGAGAAATACATTCGCCATTGAGTTAACCGATGCGACCGGTCGCAGGCATAAGATTACGCCCGACATTGTAACCTACACGATCTTTGTTGGCGGGGACGTGGAGCAACCGCTCATTCATTCGATGGGAATCGCTCTTCGAGGAAACATCTACGACGTGGTTTTCGAAAAAGGCCGCGGCTTGCCGCTGAAAGAAACCCGCGACTACCGAACGGCTCACGCGATTCGACAAGGTCAGAATGGAGAACTGATCAAGATCCCGATCGTGGAGGGCGACCACGATCTTGCCGATAGAAATCGGCACATCGATGACCTTCGAATCGAAGCTGGTAACATTCGACGTGACTTACCAGCCGGCAGTGAGGTTGAAGTGACGCTGCGGATGGATGAATCGCGGATTATGACGGTCTCAGCGTACGTTCCAGTGTTAGATGAAGAATTTTCCAAGAAGATCGAGCTTCGGCACCAAAGCGCTCAAGTGCAGTTTCTCCGGGAGGACTTCAATAAGGAGCTCGCGCGTTTTCGCGAAGTGAAATTGAAAGCCAAGTCTGCGTCTGGAGAAACAGCCGAAGAAGTAGTTGAGCAGGTTGAAGATTCTCCCTTAATGCAACAGGTCGACGAACTTCTTGATGCCGGCAGGGCTGATCCCAATGCCGCGGCCGAAGGGGAGAAACGACTACTTGAGTTAAAGCTTGAACTGGACAAGGCCGCCAACGCCGTGGAGTGGCCAGCGTTAAAGTCTGAAGCGCGCGAAGGGCTTAACTGGCTACAAAAGGTCGCCGATCAAAACGGAACCGATAAACAAAAGGAAAGGACGAGAGAATTAACAGCGGAATTGGAAACGATTATTCGTGAGAGAAACGCGGATCGGCTACGCAAGATAATCGGGCGAATTGGTCGGCTACATTTCGAGATCGTCAGTGCTCTACCGGATTGGTGGGTGTATCAATTCCAGCAAGCCGAGAAAGAACAGCACAAGATGACTGATCCGCAGAGAGCCGCTCGCCTTATCAGCCAAGGCCAGGATTATGTGAGCAAAAACAACCTGGCGGGTTTGCAGAACGTGGTGAGACAACTTTGGGACTTGCTACCACCTGAGGTCGTCCAAGCTGCCGAACGCGGCTACGGTGCGGGTTTAACCCGCTGAAGAAGGACCTGCTGGTGAAGCCACGACACTCGGCAAGCTTGATTCTCGTTTGGCGGATCGCGGAAGTAGAAGCTCGTAATCTAAAGGTTTCCAAAATTGAGCCTGTCCATCTGCTTTTGAGTTTATGTAAAATGGTCGACGTAGATTTGCCGGCTCTGGTTTCCAAAGACAACCCGGACCGGAATGATGTTCTTGAGGAACTTCTTCGGGAGACAAGAAGGGTACGAACGATTTTCAATGTCGCCGGCGTCGATCCAAAGACACTTCGCCGCCGCCTTCGCCGAGTCTCGCCAGACGGGCGGTCGCGTGTACAGGACTCCGAGCGATTGCGCCGAAGTTCCGATGCGAAAGAAGTATTCACTGATGCTGAGCACTTCGCTCAAATCGCTAACACTGCGGTGTATCCGGTCCATTTGCTCTATGCTGCTCTTCTCATTCAAGATAAAGATCGAGACACGACATTGGTTGAACTCGGCGTTCGCAAGAGCCGCCTTCTGAGTGTTACAAAGCGCGATGCTTTACAGGTTAGTGTCGGTTCACCCTCCCGCAGCCAGGCTGCGAGAACACGATGGAACTGATCGTTGGGCGATCCGCCGCAAGAGCTGATACCGCAGACGTCGAAACCATGGAACCCATAGTGTTCCGTTGGCCCTCTCGCTCGCAGCGCCGGCCGCCACTCAGCTCGTATTCGCCGATCCAGGCGACGGACCCATTACACCCACGTCGCCACGGAGCGGCGA
>JGI12630J15595_10000005_pt1 | contig 32596 bp, 29 predicted proteins | sample JacPinW_OM2H0_M1_FD_15595 | JGI IMG/M metagenome (IMG submission 15595) | reverse complement strand
TTTGAGCGTAACGATCATCAGCTCACTGGTGGCAGACGATGAGATGGTGCCGCAACAGGAGACCAGCTTCGCGCAACCAGAGCCGCTTCCAACCGCACCGCCGCCGCCTGCGCCAATCTCGGAGCAGCCCGAGCCGCCACCTAAGATCGACATCGTACCCGAACCGGTAATCGCCGAAGCAACGCCACCTCCTGAAGATCTGATCGCTTTTCCGGCGCCGGTGCCAATTGAAGCCATGATCGAGCCGAAACCGGTAGCAAAGAAACAGCCGGCGGTACCGAGATTGATCGTTCCCAAGAAAAAACCGATGCCGGTAAAAGAGCCGAAGCCAGTTACGGAAAAACATGTGCCGGCGAAACAGGAAGTTTTGCAGTTCGAGCCGGTGACGCGCGGTCGCTTTGAGAAAAGCGAGCCGACGATCATCGAAGGGCAGGACCTTGATGTTCCCACCTTCCTGCGCAAAAACATCCGGGTTAAGTAAGGCATTCTGTACTGGAAAACGCCTCAACCTTTTACAGGTAAGGCACTACAAGAGAACGCGTTGCCGGCGAAAAATGGCACGCTTCATGATGCAAATTCAGATGAAATATGCGACGTGTCGCTGCGTTTACTCTGGTCGAAATCATGATCGTCGTTTCGATTATCGCTCTGCTCGCCATGATGGCTTTGCCTGGCTTTTTGCGCGCTCGAGAACAGGCGCAGGATGCAAAATTCATTAACGCTCTACGCATCGCCACCGGCGCCTTTGAAATGTATAACATGGAGCACAGCGCATATCCCCCCGATGTGAACCGCGGCGTCGTTCCTGCCGGGATGGCGCTCTACTTCGGCCCGACCCTAGACTGGACGAAGCCGACGCCAATCGGTGGAAATTGGGATTGGGATTGCAATCAGTTCGGTTTTACAGCCGGCGTTTCCGTCGTTGGTGGCGGTGCGCCTCTAGAGCAGATGCTCGCCATCGACCAAAAGATCGACGATGGCAATCTCAGCACCGGCCGCTTCCAAGATAAAGGCGCGACGCGCTACAGCGACATTATTGAGTAGCGCGACCCGCTTTACTTTCTCATCAACTCGAGCACGGCGCTCGTCATTGCGATAGTGCCGATGCGAATGGTCGGCTCAGGTATGGGCGCGAATTTGCTCGAGTGCAGACTCGGCAGCGGCACTCCGCTCTTTTTGCTTTCGGCAATCTTGGCCGGATCGACCGCGCCAATGTGGAAATCGCACGCCGGTATGGAATGATCGGGCAGGCTGTATTCAGAAAAATCTTCACCGCCCATCGTCGGCTCGGTCGCCTCAACGTTCTGCGCCCCCAAAACTTTCTTCCAAACCGCGACGAGGCGTTTCGTTAATTCGGGATTGTTGTAAGTCGCCGGCGTGAATTCGTCTTTCAGAACCTCGACAATCGGCGCCCGCTCCGGCGGAACTCCCGCAGTCGTAGCGATTCCTTTGGCGATGCGGTCGATCGCGGCCAGAGTCCGTTCCCGCACGTCGGCTTTGTACGTGCGCACGGTCAGCAGCATTTTGACTTCATCAGGAATGATGTTGTGCTTCGTTCCGCCGTGAATTGAGCCGACCGTCACGACAACCGGATCGACCGGATTATTTTCGCGGCTCGCGATCGTCTGCAACGCCACAACGGTTTCCGCCGAAAGCACAACCGGGTCTTTCGTCTTGTGTGGATAGGCGCCGTGACCGCCGACACCGCGCACCGTGATATTTACCGAATCGACGTTCGCGTAGGTGTAACCCTCGGTCACGCCGATATGTCCGATTTCCATTTCGGCGCGATCGTGAAATCCGAGCGCGAAATCGGGCTTCGGAAATCTTGTGTAGAGGCCATCCGCGAGTAATGCGCGTGCGCCGCCGAGCGCCTCTTCTGCCGGTTGTCCGACAAAAACGATCGTCCCGTGCCATTGATTCTTCAGTTTCGCGAGCGCGCGCGCCGTGCCGATGAACGCCGACATGTGGGCATCGTGCCCGCAGGCGTGCATCACGTGGACTTCATCGCCCTTGTCGTTCTTCGTCGTGACCGTGCTCGCGTAGGGCAATCCGGTTTGTTCTTCCACCGGCAACGCGTCCATGTCCGTACGCACGAGCACGGTCGGCCCCGGGCCGTTCTTCATCACGCCGACAACCCCGTAACCTTTGAATTCGGGCCGCGAATATTTACCGAGGTGGTCGGTGACTTCGCAACCAACTACGCGCAATTCCTTCGCCACAATGTCCGAGGTGCGCTCTTCGCGGCCGGACAGCTCCGGATGACTATGAATGTCCTTATAAATCGCAAATAGCGACGGCAGCTCCGCGTCGGCGAGCGATTGCGGGGTTTGTTGCGCGGAAACCGAAGCAGCCACGAAGATCGACCCGCCTATGCCAACGGCTACGGCGCGGCAGAGCAAGGATAAGATCGACAATGAACAAATCTTCATGAGCAGAAGCTAATTTGTCATTCCGTTCGAAGTCGAGGAATCTCTAACTGTGCAATTTGAGAAAAACACTTTGCTCTTCGGCGCCGATCCGACTCCGCGGATCGTGGCGATCGAGCTGGGCGAGACCGGCACGGTAAAAGTTTATCGCCGCGAAAAAGATGGGTCGACCGTCGCCGAGGTCGAGCCCTTCCATCCATTTGTCTGGGCCGATAGCGACGTTGTCGATCTTGGGATCGAGGCGGAGAAGCTCGAGGGGGATCTCAGATACGGCTGGCGCATCACTGTCGATAGCTGGAAGGAGCTGATCGCGCTGCGCAATGGGCTGAAGAACGCCGGGCGCGACTACTTCGCTCTGAGCGATCCGGTGCAGCATTACCTCACTGCGACCGGACGGACGTTGTTTAAAGAACTCCCGTTCGAAGAACTGAAGCGAATGCAGCTTGAGGTGCTTTCATTTTCGGAAGGGGAGGATGATCACCTCATGAGCATTGCGCTCTCGGACAATACCGGCTGGGAGGAGCTGATCGTGGTCGATCCAAAAGATGTCGAGAAATCGGAACATGCGGCCATCAAGAGACTGACGACTCTCATCAAAGAGCGCGACCCGGACGTAATCGAAGGCCACAACTTGTTCCGGTTCGATCTGCCTTATCTGGTCGCACGCGCGAAGAAGGTGAAGACAAAGCTCGATTGGGGGCGGAGCGGCGGTTTTCTGCGTTCGCGGCCGTCGCGGCTCCAGATCGCGGAGAAGACGATCGATTATCCGAAGTTCACCGTGGAGGGCCGGCACTTCGTCGACACGTTCCTGCTCGCGCAGTTCTACGATGTCGGCATGCGCACGCTCTCCGGCTTTGAGCGAGCCGATGTCGCGCGGCATTTTGGATTTTGTAACACCGAAGAGGTTTCCACGTTAGCGGGCAAGGAGCTGCAACGCGCCTACATCGACAAGGACAAGCGATTTCACGAGCGCGCCCTTTGCGCGGTGCGCGAAACGCGCGCCGTCTCCGAGCTGCTGAGCCCGAGCTATTTCATCCAGGCGCAGATTTTCCCTTACAACTACCAGGACGTAATCGTGCGCGGGAATGCCACGCGCATCAACGCGCTTTTCCTGCGCGAATATTTCCGGCAACGCCATTCCATTCCCGAGATGCCGTTGGTGCGCGGGTTTGAGGGCGGTTACACCGACATTTTCTTTACCGGCGTCGCGCGCAATGTCTGGCATTGCGACGTCGCTTCGCTCTATCCGTCGATCATGCTGCAGTTCGATTGTTTTCCACTGACGGACAAACTGCAAATCTTCCGGCATCTGCTAACTGATCTGCGCACGTTCCGGCTCGAATCCAAGGCGGACATGCGCGCGGCGAAAGATCCGGCAAGACAGCGATATTTTCACGCGCTGCAAAATACGTTCAAGATTTTGATCAACAGCTTTTATGGCTATCTCGGGTTCGCGCAGGGCAGTTTTGCCGATTTCGATGCCGCCGCGCGCGTCACCCAGATCGGGCGCGATTTGTTGAAGAAGATGATCGACTGGCTGAACGCGCAAGGCGCGAAAGTGATCGAAGTCGACACCGACGGAATTTATTTCGTGCCGCCAGACAAGATCGACATCGGCGAGTTGCGCAAAGGTTTGGCCAAGGAATTGCCGCCCGGAATCGAAGTGGAATTCGACGAACAGTTCGAAGCGATGTTCAGCTACAAGGCGAAGAACTATGCGCTGCTCACAAAAGGTGGCGAGGTTGTGATCAAAGGCGGAGCACTGAAGTCGCGCGGCCTCGAAAAATTCCAGCGCGTCTTCCTCGAGGAAATGATCAAGCTGCTGATGGAAGGAAAGCCGGAGGCGATTATCGATCTTCGGAACGGCTTCGAGACCAAGATTCGCGGACGGGAATGGAACATCGACATGTTGATGAAGACCGACACGCTCCAGGATTCGCTCGAGAAGTATCGGCAAAAGATCGCTGGCTCAGCGCGCAATCGGGCGGCGGCCTACGAGCTGGCACTCGCGAGCGGTCGCAATTATCGCCCCGGCGAGCAGATCAGTTATTACATCAAGGCAACACCGAAGAAGGTCGCTGCTTACGAAGCGGCTAAGCTCGCGAGCGACTTTGATCCGAAGAACCGCGACGAGAACATCGATTACTACGTCGCCAAGCTCGACGAGCTCGTGAAGAAGTTCGGGTCGATGATTCCCGCCGCCGAGCAGCAGAGTCTGAAGCTGTAATTCGCCGCTAGATCATCCAGCGCAGCACCTGATTCAGCAGAACTGCGATTGACCAGGCGGCGACGGCTGAGATCGAGGCGAACAAAATCGCTTCGGCCGCGTAGTCGAGACTGGCTTCGGTGCCGAAATAACCGGCGCGGATTTTCCAAAAACTGCGCAACTGGGGTTTAAGGATTTTTCTTTTCGCGACTGCCGCCGAACTTTCGATGACGGTCTCTGTCGTCTGATAGGAATAATCTGTGAGCGGAAAATTCCGCTGCGTGCGCGGGGAGCGCTGGTTAATTTGAGGTGTTGGTTTCATAAATTTTTCTACAAGTTGGCGCCTTGGATTTCGGATGACCGGCGCAAGGCTGCCGGGATTCGACCACTGGGGTGCCGCGGAAAGCGGGCTCCAACTTGGCGGATCGAGACGCGCGATTATCCAGCCTGCCGGGACCCGGCGGCGCGATTTAGCGCGTTGATCATTTTCATCTCCATTCTATTTACAGCGGTTTGCGTGCCTGTCCATTGTGCGAGATCAATCTGCTGCGTAAGTCGTTGGCAGTCAGTATGAAGCGTATACAACTTTTATTGCAGTCGCGGGTTAAAAGAGCCACGCCACACGCGAAGCGAAAAATCGCCAAAATTTTGTAAATTTCTCTAAGAAATCGCTTGCGAAGGCAGCCATCCTGCTCGATATGGCGCGCTTCTTATGCGAAAAATCAGCCCCCTAATTGTTTTTGTTGCCGGTTCGCTCCTAAGCGTGACAGGCGTTCACGCTCAGGTTTCGGTGTCGTCGAAATCGTCACGGTTCGTTTTCAAGGACGCGGATGGAAAGACGCAATCAGCTGACATCGTCACGAAATATCAGCCGAAAAAGATCGTTTATCCGGTGGCGAAAGTAGACCGGGGGATCGATCCAAAGTTAATGCGGGCAGCCACGATTGCGCAGGAACGTGCGCGCGCACATTCGCGCTCGCAGTGTTGGCGTGCCGTGAAAGAAGCGCTGCTCGCGTCTGGCATCATCAGTTCGTATCCGAAGACCGTTAATGCGAAGGAAGCCGGCCAGGAACTGGTTAAGAGTTACGGATTCAAGAAGCTTTCGGTGCGCGATCCGTACAAAGCGCCGGTGGGTTCGGTGCTGGTTTACGGCGCGAGCAAAGCGCCCGGCCATGTCGAGATTCGCACCAGGGACGGTTTCGCGAGCGATTTTCGCTCTAAGATTCCGTCACCGCGTCCGCTGCTCGGCGTTTACGCGAAGTTGTAAACGTAAGTGTCGATCTTAGCGCGCTGATTAGTCGCGCCAGATTATTTCAGCAGCTTCGCGTCCAGATTGATCTGAGTTCCGGCAAGCGCCTTGGAAACCGGGCAGCCCTTTTTTGTCTGCTCAGCGATCTCGCGAAATTTCGCTTCGTCGATGCCGGGAACGTTGGCTTCGGTCTTAAGATCGATCGTCGTGATTTTCGGCGCACCTTCGATCATTTCTAGTTTCACCGTAGCGACGGTGCTGATGCGTTTGGCCGGATGTCCCGCCTTTTCGAGATTTGCCGATAGAGCCATTGAGAAACAGCCGGCCTCGGCCGCGCCGATTAGTTCTTCTGGGTTTGTGCCCTTGCCCTCTTCGAAGCGCGACGAAAACGAGTAGGCGCCCTCGTAAGCGCCGCTGCCGAGTTTCATCGTGCCTTTGCCTTGTTTCAATGTGCCGTCCCAAACAGCCGATCCAGTTCGTGTTGCCATAATCTTGTTATTTACGATTCGCTTTGAGCGCGCGAGAGCGCAACCTGTTTTCGGCCGAGCCAGAGGCCTACAGCACACCATCCTGCGACGACGGGCACCGCGATAAAACTAATCGCGCTTAATCCGAGCCCGAGCGCGTGCATACCCCCATAAGACCATGATCCGAATGAATCGCCGCATCGATAACCGAAGGTGTCGATGAAACTCTTGGCTTTGTATTTGTCCTCGCGACGCAAGACGGTGAAGAGCACTTCGCGCGCAGGCCGCATGAACGCGAACGTGCTGGCACGTCTCGCAACCTGAAAGACCGCCAGCACGGAAATGACCGGAGCGATTCCCATTGCGGCAAACCCGAAGAGACTGAGCACGGGCATGAATAAAAGCGTCGTGGTGACGCCGAGAAATTTCATGAGCCGCCCAGTCAGAAAAATTTGCAGCAAGAGCGTCAACGTGTTTACCGAGAAGTCGAGCTTGGCAAAAAAGGCGGTACGCGCAGCGCGATCAGCGAAACCGGCTTTGGTTAGTTCGGCCTGTTGAAGATACGCCCAGGTCGATGTGAGCGTGTAGAGCACAATAAAAAGAAACAGGCCGAAAAGGTAGGGTGAACGGCAAATGTGGGTGATGCCTTCCCAAATCCCGCCGCCGATCGGTTTCTCGGCCGTGGCGGATTCACCATGTCGATCTTGTGCTCGAAACTCCTCCGGGAAAAAGCGCACGCATTGCGCCGCGATTTCCAGCATGGCCGCGCAAATCAACAGCAGCACTCCAACGCTGACGTAATGAACGAGCGACGCGGTGATAATCGGTCCAAGCATTCCGCCTAACGAACCGCCGACCGCGATGAATCCAAAGAGCCGTTTGCCTTGTTCGGTCGTGAAGAGATCGGTCATGAACGACCAGAAAACAGCGGTGGCGAAAAGATTGAAGACGCTCACCCAGACGAAGAAGCAGCCATCGACCCATGGTTGTTTGCCCGGAGGCGCGAAACGCATCAGCACGAAGAAAATGATGAGATTCAGGATGAAGAAACGATAGGCGATCGGGATGAAGCGACGCCGCGGCATGCGCGCGACAATGGCGGAGAAGAGCGCGTTCGCGCCAATCATCGTGAGAAGAACGACCGTGAACATCCACCAAAGGTTCTCGAAGTTGTTCGCGCCAATGTTGTCGCGAATCGGACGGATGACGTAGTAACCAGCGAGAACGACAAAGAAAAAAAGGAAGCTGAGCCAGAGAGCGCGGGTCTCTTCCGGCTTAACGTCGACGATGTTCTGCAGCAGGCGTTTCATACAAAAGCGTTTGTCATCCCGAGCGGGAGCGAGGGACCTCTCCTACTTGTGTGACGCATTCCGCATTTGTGAGGTCCTTCGCTCCGTTCAGGATGACACGGCTTCTTGCTTTTTCCATGCGGCTAGAACTTCCGCTTCGCGTTCGCTCGTTAGACCGGCCTTCAAATGAGATTGTCGATCCTGCGGCAATGTTTTGAACCAGGCGAGTGTGTCGCGCGCAGTCTCAGCCAATGGGCGAAAGGTCAAACCTTTGCCGAGCGCGCGTTGATTGCTGACTTGATTGCCGCCAGCTTCTTCACCGCGGGGAGGAATCCAAACTGGCATGTCCGACCAGGGCGCGACTTTCTGTTGCTCAAGAAAATCTGCATTCACCCAAGTGAAGGTCGCCTTCGAGTTATTCGCCGCCTTAATGCCATTGAGCATTTCGCCGATGCCGAGCTTCTTTGCCGGGCCGGTCGCGTTGTAAATTCCAGTCTCACCGTTCTCAACCATGCGGATGGTCCACTCGGCCAGGTCGCGCGCATCGATGAATTGCACGGGATCGCTTGGATCGCCGGGCGCGAGCACTTCGCCGCCGCGATCGAGCCGCACCGGCCAATAGGTGAAGCGATCGGTTTCGTCGCGCGGTCCGACAATTAACCCCGGGCGAATGATCAACATTTTCTTTGGGAACCATTTCTCGGCTTCCGCTTCGGAGAGCGCCTTGAGCGGCCCGTAAAGCGCGTACTTCGACGCGATGATTGTTTCGCGTGATTCCTTCATCGCATCGCGACCGGTGTACTTCGCGAGCGGCGCAGTTTCGACCGTGCCCGGTTTGCTCGTGTCGGCGTAAACCGAAATGGTGGAGATGAAGACATAGCGATTGACGTTGCCTTTAAGAATTTGCGCGACGTCGCGCACCCAGATCGGGGCCGAAGTTGGGTTGTCAATCACGACATCCCATTGTCGATCTTTCAATGCGTCGAGCTGGCCGTTGCGATCGCCGACCAGTTGCTCGACCTCTCTTGGCAATTCGCCAGGATGCGTTTTGCCCCGGTTAAAGGTGGTGATCTTGTGTCCGCGGCTTAAGGCATAACGAACCTGATACGGTCCCGTGAATCCTGTGCCGCCGAGGATGAGAATCCGTAACGGCTTGGCCGGTTTTTCGGCAGACAATTTGCCCAGGCCAAGAGCAGTGACAGTCGCAGCGGAGAGCTTGATAAACTGCCGGCGGGTCGTTCTGTTCATGGTTGGCGTTTACCAACGCAGGTTTATTCTTCTCTTCAAGATGAACGAGATAACACGTCGGGAGGCTGCGCGACTCATTGGTGGAACGACGGTTGGTCTGCTTTTGCCGATCGGTGCATTGCGCGGGCAAGCGGCGAGCGAATCCCCAACAATGCTGACGCGTGCAATCCCATCATCCGGTGAGAAACTTCCGGTGATCGGCCTCGGAACCTGGCAAACCTTCGATGTCGATCTTAGGCCGGACACTGGCGAACAACTGCAAGAAGTCCTAACACAATTCGCCAAAGTTGGCGGCCGAGTGATCGATTCATCGCCGATGTACGGGCGCTCCGAGCAGGTGATCGGCGACCTGTGCGCGAAACTCGGTCTGCGCGATAAGTTTTTTCTGGCCACCAAAGTTTGGACGCGCGGCAAACAGGCCGGGATCGAATCGATGGAGCGCTCGATGCAGCGGCTGCAGACGAAAACCATTGACCTGATGCAGGTGCACAATCTCGTCGATACCGCGACGCAGCTGGCGACGATCCGGGAATGGAAAACGGCAGGCCGCATTCGTTACGTCGGAGTCACGCACTCCAATACCGATGCGCATCCGGAGGTGGCGAAAGTCATGGAGAGCGAGAAGCTCGATTTTGTCCAGATCAACTACTCGATCATGGAACGCGAAGTAGAGAAGCGTATTCTGCCACTCGCACAAGAACGAGGCGTGGCGGTGCTGGCAAATAGACCTTTTGGCGGTGGCGATCTCTTTAGTCGCGTGCGTACAAAACCATTGCCAGATTGGGCGGCGGAATTCGATTGTCGATCTTGGGCGCAATTTTTCCTCAAATGGATCGTCGCTCACGCCGCGGTGACATGTGCCATCCCGGCGACCAACAACCCGAATCACCTTCAGGACAATGTGCAGGCCGGTTTGGGTCCGATGCCGGATGCGAAAATGCGTCAGCGGATGGTCGAGTTCATTTCTTCGGTTTGAGCTGCGGAAGCAGGGCCGCGTCGGAAGTTTCCGGCGGTTAAAAAAAGTCGAACATCCCGCAAAAAATCGGCGCCAGCGGCAGCCGATTTGCTGAATAGAACGGGGTAATGCGGAAGCCTGTCTCTCTATTCATCGTTCTGGTTGGTTGGAGCCCGGGCGCGACCATAGCCAACGCGCAGTTCATCACCGGGCCGAGAGCGTCTCAATTCACCTTTCAGGATGCAGGTGGGCAAACGCAGTCCGCGCAGATCGTTCGCAGATATTACCCGGGCAGAATAGCCCATCCCCTGGCCAGGATCGATTCGCGGCTCGATCGGCGATTGCTCCGCGCCGCGACCCTGGCGGAAGAGCGCGCCAACGCGAAATCGAAAGAGCGATGCTGGCGGTATGTAAAAGAAGCGTTGCTGGCGGCGGGTGCGGTCAATTCGTATCCAAAAACGGCTTACGCCAAACAAGCCGGTGACGAGTTGGTGCGCAATTACGGCTTTAAGAAATTGTCGATCCGCGATCCGTATGCCGCGCCGGTCGGCTCGGTGCTGGTCTATTCGAATGGAAGCAGCGCCGGTCATGTCGAGATCCGCACGAAGGACGGTTTTGTGAGTGACTATCGTTCGAAGACCGCCTGCGGATATCGATTGCTCGCCGCTTACGGAAAATTTTCTTCGTAAGATCGACATTCAATTCAATTCTCAAAAAAAGAATTTGTCAGGTCGCGAAAATCGCGGCAATGAAACGCCAGCGTGCGACGGCTGGAACTCCTTAGCTACGGTGGATGCTGCTTGTGCCTGGCGATCTCGTCGGTTCACGGCGCCGGAATTCTTTCATCGACTTCCCGTTTTTATTACAAGGACGGCGCCGGCCGAATGAGCTCGGCGCCGATCGTTCATCGTTACACATATCGCATTGTCCATCCGGGCGGGCAGATCGATCCGCGCATCGATCCGAAATTGCGCCGTGCCGCCACGATCGCGGAGGAGCGCTCCAATTCGCGATCGCGGGCGCGGTGCTGGCAGTACGTGAAAGAGGCGCTCGTTGCCGCCGGCGCAGTGGATTCGTATCCGAGATCAGCCTATGCCTACGAAGCGGGGAAGGAACTCAGCACGAGGTTTGGATTCAAGAAACTTCCGGTGCGCGATCCTTATTCGGCGCCGGTCGGCGCCGTTTTGGTTTATGGCGGCAGAGGTCACGTTGAGATCCGGACGAAGCATGGTTTCGTCAGCGATTACCACTCGAATACCGCCTGCTTCTTTCCGCTTCTGGCAGTTTACGGAAAGTTTTGAACTGCCAGTTATAATTGCCCGAGCTTATTGAAGGGGCTTCGGACAATCATCTGGGTGCTGACAACGCGCGTACTGGCAGATGGATTCGCAGTCGGCTTTGCAACCGGTTTGAATGTTTGATTTGGTTGTAGACCAATCGGCCGGGTGATCGCGATCGTTGGCGCTATTCGCGATAGAGGCGGGGCCGCCGGCGATAAAACGTTCACGGTCATGAACTGTGGGTTTCGATTCGCCCACCGGATGGCTTCGCCCCGCGTTTCAAAAAAGCGATCGACGACGATCGCGTTCCGCTCGTAATTTGTGCGTCCCGATAGACGAGCCGCTTTACGATTTCTTACCGCACTGCCGGTATCGACCGCGGCGAGGGTGGTTCCGTCCGGCAGTTTGACCTGACTTCCGTAAGGAATTTTTCGAGGATCAACCGCGCAATGGCCTTCTCGCAACCGGGCGCCAGTCGCGCACTTGTGCTGGCGACTCCAGCGATCCGAGCCGCCGCCGCCGCGCGCCCAGTAAACCGTGACGCGTGCCAGCACGGGATCGTTCTTGGCGAAAACCGCCGGCGCTAAAAGTGTGACTAATCCAAGCGAAATAGCGAAGCGCTTCATGGTTTGGCTCATTCGGAATGCGATCCAGCCGAAATAATTTTCAGCGTCATGAATTGCGAATGGGCATTCGACCACTCCACGGCGTCGCGTTTCGACTCAAAGAACCGGTCGACGACGATGGCGGTTTTCTGTGCGGGAGTTCGTCCGCAAAAACGAGCCGACTTACGGCTCACCACTGACGGTCCGGTATCGACGGCGACGCAGGTTGTATCCGGAAAGACGACTTTACTGCCGTAGGGAATCCGTTTCGGATCGACGGCGCAATGTCCTGGTCGCAAGCGCGTGCCATTGCTGGCCGCAATGCCGCCCGAGCCCCCTTCACCTTGCGCCCAATATCCGGTCACCCGAGCAAGGACTGTCTCTTCGCGCGCGAACGCGCCTGTTACGAACAATAAAACGAACCCAATTGTGCAGAATTTTTTCATACTTCTAGTGTTGGCCCGACTCAATCCGCAAAGCGGAGAACCGGGCATTCCAAATCGGGCGGGAGAAGCTCGAGGATTACTGTTCACATGAGATTCGAAACTGACTCGCAAAATGGTTCCCTTTCAGGAGCGCATTTCGTACCGGGAGAGGTAATTACGTGCCCGGCGTCAGAAATCCCGCCAATGTTTATGCCTCGCTAAAAGCGAGACGAAGGCGCAACCTGTAACATGCCCGATTCACCCGCGCAAATGCGAATCGCGATGTGGTCCGGGCCAAGAAATATTTCCACCGCCATGATGCGCGCATGGGGCAATCGGGCCGATGCCCTCGCTATCGATGAACCCTTTTACGCCTTTTACCTACGACAGACGGGCAAGAAACATCCCGGCGCAGACGAAGTGATTGCCAAAGGCCAAACCGATTGGCGGAAAGTGGTCGAGCAACTGACTGGGCCGATTCCAAAGGAAAAAAAGATCTCGTTCCAAAAACAGATGACACATCACCAATTGCCGGAGGTGGATCGACGTTGGCTTGGTGCGCTGACGAATTGTTTTCTCATCCGCGATCCGGCCGAAGTCATCACCTCATATATAAAGAAGAACGACGACCCGAGCCTCGAAGACATCGGTTTCGTTCAGCAGTGCGATATTTTTGATTGGGTGCGCGAACACACCGATCAGCGACCGCCGATTGTTGACGCGAAAGATGTCCTCCAAGATCCGGAGCGGATCTTACGGCTGCTCTGTGAGGCGATCGGCGTCAACTTTGACGACGCGATGCTTTCGTGGCCGCCCGGATTGCGCGAGACGGACGGGGTTTGGGCGAAACATTGGTATGGTGAAGTGGCAAGATCGACATCGTTCCAACCGTATCAGCCGAAGAACGAACGTGTGCCGGAGCGCTTGCGCGAAATTCACGAACGCTGCCGCGAATGTTACGAACGGCTTTATCAACACCGATTGCACTGAAGAGTCTTCATCCGCAGATTACGCAGATTACGCAGATTTACGCAGATTTGGATTCTCCGAGTCAGCCTGTCAGCCTCTGAATAATCTGCGAAAATCTGCGTAATCTGCGGACAACAAAAAATGCTCCAGCAATTCAACGAAAAGAACCGCGACCTGATCGTAAACATTAACGGTCGCCTGGTGCATCGCGATGAGGCCGGGATCAGTCCATTCGATTCGGCGGTGCAAGGCGGCGATGCGGTTTGGGAAGGACTCCGGCTTTACGACGGTCGCATTTTTAAACTCAACGAACATCTCGATCGGCTGGAGCGCTCGGCGCGCGCGTTATCGATTGTCGATCTTCCAACGCGTGAAAAGATCATCGACGAGATCAAGCGCACGCTGGCCGCAAACAAAATGCGCGATGGCGTGCATATCCGTCTCACCTTGTCGCGTGGCGTGAAGATCACCTCCGGGATGGACCCGCGCCTGAATCAATCAGGACCGACGTTGATCATCCTCGCCGAACACAAAGCTCCCGTCTACGCGAAGACAGGTCTGACTTTGATTACGAGCAAGTTCAGACGCCCGCCACCGGAGATTCTCGATCCCAGGATTCATCACGCCAACCTGCTCAACTCGATCCTGGCCAAGATCGAAGCGAACAATGCCGGCGCTGACGACGCCCTCATGCTCGATCTACAAGGAAACGTCGCTGAGACGAACGCGACCCACATCTTCATCGTGCGCAAAGGCGATCTGGCCACGAGCAAAGTTGTCGCGTGTCCCGAAGGAATCACCCGCGCGACGGTGATGGAAATTTGCGTGGCAGAAAAAATCCGCTGTGTCGAAGCGGACCTTTCACCAGTCGATGTTTACGCGGCCGACGAAGTCTTTTGCACCGGCACGATGGGTGAGCTGGCCGGTGTCACTAAGATCGACAATCGCATCATCGGCGAGGGCAAGGTTGGCGCGAGAACGAAACGCCTGAGCGAACATTACGGGCGACGGACGGCCGCTGAAGGCGTGCCAGTCGTCGACTAAATCGAAACTCGCAATTCGCCTTCACTAATTTAATTCTGGAGTGATGCAGGACGCGCTGACCCCGATGATGCAGCAGTATCAACGGCTGCGGAAAAGCATCCCGGCGGACACGCTGTTGCTATTCCGGCTGGGCGATTTTTATGAGATGTTTTTTGAGGACGCGAAGGAAGCGGCCGGCCTGCTCAATGTCGCGCTGACCAAGCGCAATCAGGTGCCGATGTGCGGCGTGCCGTATCACGCGGCGCCGAGTTACATCGCCAAGTTGATCAAGGCGGGGAAGCGTGTCGCCATCTGCGATCAGATGAGCGAGCCGCAGCCGGGCAAGAAAATTGTCGATCGCGATATTACCCAGATCATCAGCGCGGGGACGGTGAGCGAATTGAATCTGCTGGAAGCGAAACGGGCGAATTATCTCGGCGCGGTTTATCTCCACAACGACGTCTACGGATTTGCTTATGCCGATCTGACCACGGGCGAATTCCGGCTAAGCCAGGTGCAAGATCGACAGTCGCTCCTGGACGCGCTGGCCCGGGTCGCGCCGTCAGAGTTGCTGGTGAGCGACGAACAGAAGGAAAAACTGGGCGAGCTCGCGCACGCCATCGGTTACGACAGCTACGCGTTCCTGCCGGAACAGGCGTCGTTCACCTTGTGCGAGCATTTCAAAACGAAATCGCTCGACGGTTTCGGCTGCGCGCAAATGCCGCCGGCGATCGCGGCCGCGGGTGGAATCGTCCATTACTTGAAACATCAGCTGCGGCGGAAGATCGATCACCTGACTTCACTGCGCTGCGACGCGTCCGGGGAATTCGTCACGCTCGATGCGGCCACGCAGACCAATCTCGAGCTGGTGGAATCGCGCAGCGCGCGAGACACGAGCCTGCTCGCCGTGCTCGACCGCACGCTCACTCCGATGGGCGGACGAAAATTGCGCGCCTGGATCCTGCAACCGTTGCGCGATCTAACCGAGCTGAACTGCCGGCAGCAAATGATCGCCGACCTGTTGCACGAGCCGGATCTGCTCGGGTTGGTCCGGGCGGAATTGAAATCGATCCGGGACTTGGAGCGCGCGGCGGGGCGATTGAGCCAGGCCTCGGGCAATGCGCGCGATCTGGTGGCGTTGAAATTTTCGCTCGAGCAAATCCCGAAACTGAAAGGCGAATTGCAAAAGTTGCTCGACCGGCTGGCCTTTGGCGCCAGTCGCGTGAGCGAGAATGGGAGTCTGGAGTTGCTGGCGCAACGGCTGCAAAACGAAATTCACGAGATGCCGGCGCTGGCGGCGAAATTGAGCCGCGCGCTGGTGGACGATCCGCCGCTGGCCTTGAAAGAAGGCGGGATTTTTCGCGATGGCCACGATGTCGATCTTGATGAGCTGCGAAAGGGCTCGCGTGAAGGCAAGAATTGGATCGGTGAATTGCAGGAGCGGGAGATCGCCGCCACTGGAATCAAGTCGCTCAAAGTGCGGTTCAATTCCGTCTTTGGTTACTTCATCGAGATCACGAAATCGAACCTGGCGAACGTGCCGGCGCACTACACGCGCAAACAAACCACGGTCGGGGGCGAGCGGTTCATCACCCCCGAGCTCAAGGAAATGGAGGCGAAAATTCTCGGGGCCGATGAGCGGGCGCGGAACCTCGAGTACCAACTTTTTCAGAAACTGCGGGACGAGACGCTGCAAGAAATCGGACCGATCCAGCAAACGGCGGCGGCGATTGCGATTGTCGATGTTATCGGCGCGCTGGCAGAAACGGCGCGTCTCTTTCATTATTGCCGGCCCAGCCTGAACGATTCGCTCCGGCTCGCGATCAAAGACGGGCGACATCCCGTGCTCGATCAAAATCTGGTGGAAGAAAAGTTTGTCCCGAACGACACCACGCTCGATGGCGAAATGCGCCTAGCCATTATTACCGGGCCGAACATGGCGGGAAAATCGACTTACATCCGCCAGGTCGCGCTGATTGTGTTGATGGCGCAGATGGGCAGCTTCGTCCCGGCGGCGAACGCGGAAATTGGAATGGTCGATCGCATCTTCACGCGCGTGGGCGCGAACGACGATCTGGCGCGCGGCCAATCGACTTTCATGGTGGAAATGAACGAGACGGCCAACATCGTGAACAACGCGACGGAGCGTAGTCTCATTATTCTGGACGAGATCGGTCGTGGGACCTCGACCTTCGACGGCTTGTCGATCGCGTGGAGCGTGGCAGAATTTCTGTACGATAAGATCAAGGCGCGGGCATTGTTCGCGACGCATTACCACGAGCTGACCAAACTGGCGGATGAACGCAAAGGTGTCTGCAACTTCAACGTGGCGGTGCGGGAATGGAACGAGCAGATCATTTTTCTGCGCAAAATCGTGCCGGGCGGCGCGGACAAGAGCTACGGTATCCAGGTAGCGCGGCTGGCCGGATTGCCGAAAGAGATTCTGGATCGGGCCAAGGATATCCTGTCGCATTTGGAAAGGCCGGATGGCGCCGCGACCCAACCCGTTCAAACGAAGAAGCGAAGATCGACAAGAGCACCGGTGAAGGCGGACAAACCACAACTGGACTTGTTGTGATAGAATATTTTTGCCATGGCCGTTAAGACGGAAAAGGAACTGAGCGAAACGCAGCGCGCGCACTGGCTGAAAGCGGTGGCGGCGATCGAGCTGCGCAATTTCGGTTACGCCATCTCGCTCTTGCAGGGAATTTTGAAACAGGAGCCGGAATTTCTCACCGGGCGGCAATTATTGCGGCGAACGGAAGTGACGAAGAGCAAGGCGGCCAAGCGCACAATTTTCAATATCTCGACTGCGCCGATTGCACTGATGAAAGCGCAACGCGAATTGAAGAAGGATCCGAAACGCGCGGTCGAGATGATCGAGAAGATTTTGGAAGAAGAACCGTATCATCGGCAGGCGAATCTGGTTTTAAAAGAAGCCGCCGTGGCTGCGGGCTGGCCGCAAGTCGGCGCCTTCGCGCTGCGAACGTTGCTCGAAGAAGATCCGCGCGACGTGAAGGTGCTGCACGAGCTGGGACGTCTTTATCATGAGATGGGTGAGAGCGACCAGGAGGTCGAGATTTACAATCGCCTTACCGAAATCGAGCCGCTTGACGCTGAGGCGTTGCGTCTGGGCAAGGACGCATCGGCGCGAGCTTCCATGACGACGGGCGGTTGGACGCAGGCGGAGAGCTATCGCGATTTGATCAAAGACAAGGAAGCGGCGGTTTCGCTAGAGCAACAGGGCCGGATGAAGTTGAGCGGTGAATCGCTCGATCAACAAATCGCCGAAGTGTATGCCCGCCACCAAAAGGAGCCGCAGAATGTCGATCTTGCGAGGAAGCTCGGCACGTTGAACGAAGAGAAGGGCGATCTGGAGACGGCGGCGTCCTGGTATCAATACGCGGCCGACCTCACGCGCGGGAGCGATGCCGGGCTCTTGCGAAAGGTCTCCGATCTAAAAATGAAACGCTCGGAGCGCGAAATTGCGGAGCATGAAGAATTTCTTTCCCGTCACCAGCCGAGCGACAAATCATATCAAAAGAGAAGCGAGCAACTCGCGGCGGCGAAGAAAGCGCGCTCGGAATTGTTGATCGAAGAGGGACGCGGACGAGTGGAACGGAACCCGACCGACTTGCAGCTTCGTTTCGAGCTGGGCGAGCATCTCGTCAATGCCGGTCAATTTCGAGAGGCCTTGCCGGAGCTGCAGCGGGCGCGACAAAACCCAAATGCGCGGCTCAGAGCGATGAACCTGCTCGGCCTTTGCTATCGCGAGCTTGGAATGGTCGACCTCGCCATGAAACAACTCGAGGAGGCGGCGAAGGAAATTTTGTCGATGGACGCGATGAAGAAGCAGATCGTTTACAATCTTGGACTAGTTTACGAGCAGATGGGGGATCGCGAGAAATCGCTCAACTGCATGAAGCAGATTTATGAGGCGGATTACGGCTACAAAGACGTGGCCGAACGGGTGGAAAGTTCCTATCGAAAGGGCGCGACCCCGGCGTGATCATGATTGTCGATCTCATGATTTGAGTTGAAGGCTTGGCTGGCATTCACGTCCAAGCAGATGTGAAGATACGAATCTTCAAATGCCGGAATGTCGGCATCACAGAAGCTCAACCAAAACAATCTATGAAAAATAAATTCGTCATAATACCAGCCGTCGCACTGAGCGCGCTCTGTTTCGCTCTGTCCGCGGAAGCGATCAATATGCCGCCGTTGAAAGGCGCCCAGAGCTCGAACAACGACTCGAAGCGTCCTCCCAAGAAAGACGCGGCCCCGGCCAAGGCTGCCGGCAAACTCAGCGACAAGGACAAGACCTTCATGATGAATGCCGCGAAAGGCGGCATGATGGAGGTGGAATCGGGGAAATTGGCCGCGCAACATGCTCAGAATGCCGATGTCAAAAAGTTCGGCAATCGTATGGTGACCGACCATTCCAAGGCCAATAGCGAGTTGATGGCGCTGGCGAAGGAAGAAGGCGTCTCGCTCCCAGCCGCGAAAGCATCCGGGAAGTGGAAATCGGACAAGGATTACATGGACATGATGGTCAAAGATCACGAAAAAGATCTGGCCGAATTCCAAGCCGAAGCGCAGAACGGCACCGATCCTGACCTGAAGAAATTCGCCGACAAAACATCGAAGATGGTGAAGAAGCATCTCGACATGGCGAAGGAGACTCAGGGCAAGCTGAAATAATCACACGTTTGTTGATTGCAGCGCGGCGCGTCCGGCAGGGCGCGCCGCGTTCTTTTTGCCGTCCGAAAACCGCCTTGCTTTTCCGAGTGCAACCGGAATCGTGCCGTTGATGCGAAAGACAAAGATCATCTGCACGCTCGGGCCGGCGACAAAACACCCGAAAATGCTGCGCCAGTTGATCGAGAACGGCGCAGACGTTTTTCGCTTCAACATGAGCCACGCCGAGCCCAACTGGGTGCGCCAGGCCGTTCCTCAGATTCGCGACCTGGCGAAAAAGTCCGGACGGCCAGTTGGAATTTTGCTCGACACCCAAGGACCGGCCATTCGCACGGGCGATTTGAAAACCGACCTGCATTTGAAGAAAGGAGACATTCTCGAGTTCACTGTTCGCGGCGCCAAAAGTAAGGAGAAATATTCCGTCGACGTTAATTACGACGGGCTGGTCAAGGATGTCTCGGCGGGCGACACCATCCTGGTCGATAGCGGCCTGATTCGGTTGCTGGTGTTGGAAAGAGGCGCCAACCGAATTCGCTGCAAAGTCTTAACTCCGGGAATACTTGGTTCGCGGCGCCATATCAATTTGCCGGGTGTGCGCGTCAACCTGCCGCCGCTCACCAAAAAGGACATTGTCGATGTAACGCTCGGCTCTGAGCTCGGTGTGGATTTTGTCGCGCTCAGCTTTGTCCGGGAAAAGGAGGACCTCGAAGAATTGCGCCGGCTTCTCACGAAAAAGAAAAGCAAGGCGTTGGTCGTCGCGAAAATCGAAGACCAATCCGCCGTGCAGTCGATTGAGGAGATCATCAAGACAGCGGATGTCATCATGATCGCGCGCGGCGATCTTGGAATTGAAATTCCGATGGAAGAATTGCCGATCATTCAACGGCGGATCGTCAAGATGTGCGTGCGTTTGGGCAAGCCGGTCGTGGTCGCGACGCACCTGCTCGAGTCGATGATTCATAATCCGTTGCCGACCCGGGCCGAAATTACGGACGTGGCCAACGCGGTCTTTGAGCAGGCCGACGCCATCATGTTAAGCGGTGAGACGACCATCGGCAGTTATCCGGTGGATTGCGTCCAGGTTTTGAATCGCGTGGCTGTACGCATCGAACGCAGCGGTGGCGCCGGCTATGCCAAGTCGGCAATTCTGGAAGATGCGCGGCAAAAAACGGTGGCTTCGGCCGTGGTGCTGGCCAATTCCCTGCCCCGGTCGAAGCTCATCGTCTTCACCCGGCACGGCCGAATGGCGCGCAATGTTTCCAACCTTCGCCCGGAGCACGCGCCGATTTTTGCTTTTACCCCGAGCGAAGAAGTGCGGCGGCAATTGTCGATCTGCTGGGGCGTTTGCCCGATGCGGATTGAATTTACCGACGATCCAAACGCCACCATCAAAGCGGCCGAGAAATGTCTGCGCCAGCAAAAGCTAACCACGCCGGGCGACCATTTGGTAATCATCACCGACCTGCGGGCCGACGAAGGTCTGGTTGATTGCGTGCAGTTGCGCACGGCGAAATAAAAATGTGGGAGGGACCTTAGTGTCCCGATTGTGTCGCAGCGCTGAGGCTGCTCCCACATTGAAAATGTCGATTTTAAGCTTCGACCGGCAATTCCACGTCGACCGGGCGCTCTTTCTTGCCGAGCGCGCGGCGCAGTTTCGACAGCGCAATGTTTTGCAGCTGGCGAATGCGCTCGCGGGTGACGCCGAACTTCTTGCCAACTTCTTCGAGCGTCTTCGGCTTGCCGCCATCGAGCCCGAAGCGCTGGAAAATGATTTTCTTTTCGCGATCGTCGAGCACGTCGAGCAATCCGCCCACTTCGTTGCGCAGATTTTTGTCGCGCAGAAGCTCAAACGGAGTCTGAGCATCTTCGTCGCCGACGATCTCGCCGAATTCGGTCGAATCGTCATCGCTGATCGGTGCATCGAGAGATGCCGGCCGGATGGAAACCGTTTTCAATTGCGAAACTTTTCCGCTGGCGATGCCGATCTCGTCACCGAGTTCTTCATCGGTCGGCTCGCGCCCGAGCTCCTCGCTCATCTGCAGAGAAACACGGCGCATCTTGGAAATCTTGTCCACGAGATGCACTGGCAGACGGATGGTCTTGCTCTGATTGGCCAGCGCGCGCTTGATCGACTGTTTGATCCACCAGGCGGCGTACGTGCTGAGCTTTCCGCCCTTCGCAGGGTCGAATCGCTCAACCGCTTTCATCAGGCCAATGTTGCCTTCGGAAATCAGATCGAGCAGAGGCAGGCCGAGATTGGCGTAGTCATGGGCAATTTTGACGACCAGACGCAGATTCGAACGAATCATGAGCGCCCGGGCCTCGCGATCGCCTTTCTTGATCTTCGCGGCCAGAGTAATCTCCTGATCCGGCGTGAGAAGCGGGATTTGCCCGATCTCGCGCAGATAAATTTTAATTCCAGTATCGCTGTCTTCAGCAGCCATATAACTCTTCTTCATTGCACGCTTTGGGGGGTATGATGAACAACCTTCCGGCGGGGTGGGTGGCCGGGACCTCGTTAATGACAATTCTTAGCATTTTTTAAACTACTTAACAAGGTTAAATATTTCGCATCTTCGACAGTTTCCGGATGTATCTTGTTCAATCTTTTTACGAGGCGTAGGGCGCGCCTGCGACGCTCCCAAATGCAGCAATTTCCATACGCCCAATTGTCTCTTTTCCCGTATATACCTTTGACAACCTAAACCCCAATGTTGGCGAAGATTTATTCGGCCGCGGTCTACGGCGTCGATGCCTACGAAGTCGAAGTGGAGGTGAACGGCGCGCACGGCGATCCCAAGATTTTTATTGTTGGGCTGCCGGATACGGCTGTGAAAGAAAGTCTCCATCGGGTGACGACGGCCGTAACCAATAGCGGCTATCGTTGGCCGCGCGGACGCACCACGGTGAATCTCGCGCCGGCCGATATCAAAAAGGAAGGCCCGAGCTTCGATCTGCCGATCGCGCTCGGAATGGTCGCCGTTACCGAAGAAATCAACAGCACGCCATTCGAAAATTTTTCCTTTGTCGGCGAACTCGCATTGGATGGCGCAGTGCGGCCGGTCAAAGGTGTCTTGCCGGTCGCGCTGGAAGCGCGTAAACGCGGCAAGCGCGCCTTGTTCGTGCCGGAAGCCAATGCGCGCGAAGCCGCCATGGTCGACAAGATCGACATCTACGGCGTGCAAAATCTGCGGCAAACATTCGAATTCATGCGCGGCGAGCTTGCCCTTCTCCCAACCCGCGGTGACCTAACGGACTTTTTCGCGACTCATCAAAACTACGAGGTCGATTTTTCCGACGTCAAAGGACAGAGTCACGTCAAGCGCGCGATCGAAGTCGCCGTCGCCGGCGGTCACAACATTCTCATGATCGGTCCGCCTGGCTCGGGCAAATCGATGCTGTCGAAACGCATCCCGACAATTATCCCGCCGATGTCGCTCGACGAAGCGATTGAAGCGACCAAGATCCACAGCATCGCCGGTATGCTCGATGGCGATAATTCGTTTGTTTCGACGCGACCATTCCGTTCGCCGCATCACACCATTAGTGACATCGGTCTCCTCGGCGGCGGCACGTTTCCGAATCCGGGCGAGGTCAGCATCGCGCACAACGGCGTCCTGTTTCTCGATGAGCTGCCCGAGTTCAAACGCTCGGCCTTGGAAGTGATGCGCCAACCGCTCGAGGATGGAAAAGTGACGATCTCGCGCGCCGCCGGGAGCCTCACGTTTCCAGCCGAGTTCATGCTCGTCGCAGCGATGAATCCCTGTCCCTGCGGTTACTTTGGCGATCTGAAACGTGAATGCCGCTGCGGACCGGTGCAGGTGCAACGTTATCGCCAGCGCATCTCCGGACCCTTACTCGATCGAATCGATCTGCATATCGAAGTGCCGGCGGTCGAATATCGCGACATTGCCAGTGAACGCGCCGAAGAACCTTCACAAGCGATCCGCGAACGGGTGACCAAGGCGCGAGAAGTACAGCAAGGGCGCTTTCGAAAAGACGCGAAGACAAATTGCAACGCGCGCATGACGACACGCCATTTGAAAATGCATTGCAAGCTCGGGGACGATTCCCACGAATTGATTCGCGTTGCCATGAGCGAATTGAATCTCAGCGCGCGCGCCTACGATCGCATTCTCAAAGTTTCGCGCACCATCGCCGATCTCGACGACAAGATCGACATCTCACCCGAGCACGTCAGTGAAGCGATTCAGTATCGCACATTTGATCGCACACTCTGGGTTTGATCGAAGCCTCCGTTCCATCGAAACTGTCCGCTCCCGTGCGCTACCGAATTAATTCTCCCAAAGTTATCCACCAAATTTTCGATACCGAAGTGGTGATCGTGAACTTGGAGAGCGGAAACTATTACAGCGTCGGCGGCTCCGGGATCGACATCTGGCGCTTTTTGGATGCAGGAAAATCGCGCGACGAAATTACCAAGGTCTTCGCAGCGAATCGGGAGAACACCGCGAAGATGGAAAGCTTCCTCGATGAAATCGAACGAGAGCAGCTCGTTGTCGCCGCGCCTGACAACTCCGCCGCGCGCGAGGTGGCAGCGCCGAAATCGTTTGTCGCTCCGACCATCGAAAAATTTACCGATATGCGCGATCTGCTTCTGCTCGATCCCATTCACGAGCTGGATGAAAGCGGTTGGCCCAAAAATCTGCCGCCGGTTTCAGATCAAAAGTGAGCGCCGGGCCGGGCCAGTTCTTCGACGCCGCCCACGAAGTTTTTTTATCGGCGCAATCGAACGAACAGGATTATTCGATTGGCGGTTTGGTCGCGCGCTTTCAAATCGCAGGGCCGGCAGTTGGCGAACGATTAACGCGCGCCTTTGCCCATTTGCAACTGCCGGCCCAACAACATGTCGATCTTACGATTTGCGCCTGGGACAGCGTTGGCACCGGCACAAAGATGGTGCCGCCGCCGTGGACGGAATCGGATTACGGACCGCGTGGCGAAATCCGCTCATATAATAATGAGCGGTTTCGCACCGCCTTCGATCAGGGCACCAGTGCCTTAAGCATGATTGATCTCGACCGTAAGCTCGCGCTCTTTTGGACGCGCGACGCGCAAGAGGTTCCCGCTTATGAAAGCGGCGCGCCATTTCGCACGATTCTGAATTGGTGGGCGGAACGGAACGATCGCGTCCTGGTTCATTGCGGCGCGATCGGCACGGAATGCGGCGCAGCCATTCTCGCTGGTCCCGGCGGCTCCGGGAAATCGACAACGGCGTTGCTCTGCGCGCAAGCCGGATGGAATTATCTCGCGGACGATTATTGCCTTTTAAGAGTCGCCGAACCGAGCCGTGTTTTCAGTCTCTACAATTCGGTCAAACTTGGGCACGATCAGTTGCCGCAATTCAACACGCTCGCGGGAAAAAGTACGGCCATGGATGGAGACAAACATTTGTTTTTCCTGAATGAAATTTGGCCCGAGCGAATCGCGCGCTCGCTCTCATGTCGTGCTCTTTTGTTGCCGCGTATCTCTCAAACTCGCGAGACGTCGATTCAGCCGGCTTCGCCCGGGGAAGCGCTTCGCGCCATTGCGCCAAGCACGATCTTTCAATTGTCCGGCGCCGGACAAACTTCCTTTCAGCGTCTTTCAAGTTTTGTGGAGAGAATTCCCGTTCGGCATTTGAATCTCGGTCGCGACTTCGAGAAAATTCCGGAGCGAATCTCCGCCTCTCTTTCGGAGATTTGAGATGCTGAGCGTGATCATTCCTGTTTTTAACGGCGCAAAATTTCTGGGCGAAGCCGTCGCGAGCATTCGACGGTCGCAATTGCCAATCGAAATTATAATTGTCGATGATGGATCGACCGACGAAATCGAATTGGTCGCGAAAAATCTTGGCGAGGCCGTGACTTATCTCAGGCAGGAAAATCGAGGTCCGGCCGCGGCGCGCAATCGCGGTCTCGAAATCGCGCGAGGCGAGTTTGTCGGCTTTCTCGACGCCGACGATTTATGGGCGGCGAATCATCCGCAAGCTGCGCTCGATCATCTGCAAAGCCACGATGTCGATCTTGTCTTCGGGCAAACCCAATGTTTCATCGCCGCACCGGCCGGCCCGGCCTTTCATACCTATCAACTTGGCAGCGCGGTCTGTCGCCGCCGATTGATCGACAGGATCGGCGGATTTAATTCCCAGATGCGCCACGGCGAAGATGTCGATTGGTTTTTGCGCGCGCGAGATTCCGGCGCAGACATCGCCCGTTTGCCGGACGTTAGTCTGTACTTTCGCATGCATCCTGGAAATCGGCCGAACGTTTATCAGACGTCGCGGGGCGGATTGCTGAGCGCGCTCCATCAGTCGTTGCAACGCAGAAGGAGCGCGAACTAATGGAACGGCCATTGATCAGCGTCGTGATTCCCGTCTACAACAGCGACCGATTCATCGCCGCTGCGATCGAAAGCGTGCTCGCACAGGGTTATCAACCACTCGAGCTCATCGTGGTCGACGACGGTTCGACCGACCAGTCACGGGAGGTCGTGAACAAGTTTCCGCGGGCGCGACTTCTTTCACAATCGCATCAAGGCGCGGGCGCGGCGCGCAACGCCGGCGTGCGCGAATCAAAGGGCGAATTTATTGCCTTTCTCGATGCGGATGATCTTTGGACGGACACAAAACTGTCCCGGCAAATGGACGCATTCCTGAAGAATGCAGAGCTGGAAGCTGTTTTTGCCCACGTCGTTGAGTTTTTCGATGTCGAGCTAAAGCGCGGCGAAGAATCGCGCGCGATTCCCGGACCAATTCCCGGAACGATGCTGATCAAACGCGCGGCCTTTGAGCGAATCGGCTTTTTTGATTCGGCCGCGGACGCGCTGGAAGGCGCGGATTGGTATTTGCGCGCCCTGGAAAAATCTTTGCGCGCGGAAATGCTCTCGGAGGTGCTGTATCGCCGGCGCATTCATGAAAACAATCTTGCGCTCGCCCACCGCGATCTCAATGGCTATGTCCGCGCGATCAAGGCCTCGCTCGATCGCCGTCGGGCGCGCGGAAATCTCCATGCTGACACCAAGCGAACGTGAACTGATTTTGATTTGCGCGCGGCAAAATGTTCCAGCGGACCTGGCCGAGCGCGCGACAGCGATTCTCGATTCGCATTTGAATTGGGATGAACTGATCGCAACAGCGTGGCGACACGGTGTTGGCTCGTTGCTCTTTCGCAACCTTCAATCGTTAGATCGACACGGAAAAATTCCGCCACGCGCGTTGCACTTGCTCCGGCAAAGTTACGTGCGCACATCGGTCCGCAATCAAGCGCACTTCGCCGCCATCGCGGAACTGCTCGATCGATTTGCTGCCGATAAGATCGACATCATGCTTTTGAAAGGCGCGGCTCTGGCCCCAACGATCTATCGCGATCCCGCCTTGCGCCCCTTTGCCGATATCGATCTTCTCGTGCGCGAAGACAAAATCGACCAGGCGAAGGAAATTCTGCTCGCCGCCGGTTACGAAATTGCCCCCGAGCTTCTCTCGGAAAAATTCAATCGCAAATATCACGTCAACTTGCCGTTCGTGCGACGCGGTCCGACCCCGGTGCACATCGAGTTGCATTGGAAGTTGGCCGATCCATTCAGCGAAATCGCTTTCGATCACGATGCGCTCTTTGCGCGCGCGAATGGAATTAGAATCGCGGATCGTCCCGCGCTCGTTCTCTCGACAGAAGATGAAATCGTTTATCTCGCTTCGCATCTCGACAATCACGGATATCTGAATCACACGATCGCGGCGCGTGGCCGCGTGGCTGAGTTTGTGTTTGATGAACTAAGCGGCAATCGATTGATCTGGTTCACCGATCTGCAGGAGATTGTTTCTGCCGGCGGATTCAGTTGGGAAATTGCGCTCGAGCGGACACGCGTGGCCAGTGCACCAGGCGCTCTGGCGGTGACGTTGCAGCTTCTTCGCGAACTTTTCGGGATGACTTTGCCGTTTCCCGAGGAATTGCCGCCGCCGAAAATCAGTTGGCCGGAACGAATGTTAAGCGACTACGTGCTTTCACTTGTCGATCTTGGCGAGCGGCGTCGTCGTTCTCGCGAATTTTTTCTGCGCAGGTTTTTGACGACGCGCAAGGGTTTCGAATTGCGTCTGGTTCGGCTGGTCGACGTCTGGAAATATATTTTCCCGGACCGCGCCCGAATTGGCAGATCGTATCCGACGCACGTTTGCGGCGCACTGCGCCATTGTCTGACGATGCTGATGGAACTCGAACTCCGGCGCGCATTTCGCTTTCTGCGGACGCGCGCGAGCTGAAATGAAGACGAAGCATTGCGTCCTCGGCATCGCCTTTGTCGCGGTCGTTGTTTATTTCAATTCGCTCGCGAACGGTTTTGTCACCGACGACTGGGAGCTGATTTTCAAACATCCGTTCACAAAGCAGATCGCCGATTGGCCGTCGATCTTCACTTCCGGTCATTATGCCGGCGCCGGTGGGTATCGGCCGTTGCTGACACTTTCTTTTGCTCTCAATTATCTGATCGGCCGCGAAAACCCGATCGGTTATCACGCCGTCAATATTTTGCTTCATGCATTCAATAGCGCGCTCGTTTTTCTTTTTCTTAAACGACTGTTGCGTTCGTTTCCGATTGCCCTCGTCGCCGCGCTCGTCTTCGCGGTTCATCCGATCCACACCGAAGCCGTCGCCTGGGTGAGTGGCCGCGCGGAACTGATGGCATTCGCGTTTTTTCTTGGCGGCTGGCTGCTCTATTTAAGAAGCACCGAGGCGATGTCGATCTTGCCGGCAACGTTCGCGGTATCGTTGCTCTTATTTTTTGCGGCGCTCCTTTCGAAGGAAAACGCGCTCATTTTTCCGGCCGCGATTATTCTCGGCGATCTCTTCCGCGCGCGCGGCGCTTCGGTTCCACAAAATCTCTGGCCCAAGCGATTGTCGATCTTGTATCCGTGGGTTTTCGGCGTGGCCGCGTTCTACTTTGTTTTTCGCTGGATGTTGTATTGGCGGCCGCTTTTGCGCGTTCCCGAGAAAATTCAATACGTCGACAATCCGCTCGCGCCCGCGTCGCTGCCTTTGCGTCTTCTGACCGCGATCAAAGTGCAGGGCGATTATCTTTGGCTCTTGATTTGGCCGAAAAAACTTTGCGGCGATTACTCATTCAACAGCATTCCGCTGGTAAACAATCCGCTCGCGCCCGCAGTTCTCATTTCGCTCGGGATAATCATCGCCTTGCTCGTGATCGCCGCCGTCTCGTTCATTCGCCGCGGCCGCATCTGGTTCGGAATCGTGTTTTATTTCCTGGCGATCTTTCCGGTTTCGAACTTTGTCGCGATCATCGGCACGATCAAAGCCGAGCGACTGTTGTATCTGCCATCGCTCGGATTTTGCGCAGTCGCCGGCGTGGTCTGGACCGCGTTGTTCACGCAATCGCGCAAGCGCATTCAGGAAACCATGACCGCGCGGCAGACGGTCGCGCTTGCTCTGCTTGTCATCGTGATTGTGCTGGGCGGTTGGCGGACGTGGCGGCGAAATCCGGCTTGGGGAAATGAAAATCGTTTCTGGATGGAAACCGCCGTGGCCGCGCCGGACAACTTAAAAGCCTGGCTCAATCTCGGCTATCCGGCGCTGAAGAGCGGTCGCGACGAACTGGCGATTAGTGCATTCCGCGAAGCGCTTCGGATCAATCCGGATTCGCCCGATGCGCTGATGAATCTCGGCGTTGTCTTGATGCGCACGGGTAAGAACGACGAAGCGATCAGCGTTTACGAAGAAGCGGTCAATCGCCATCCGGAACGCGCGGCGTTCCATGTCGATCTTGGCCTGGCCTCCGCGGCGATTGGAAAAATGGCGACGGCCGTGCGCGAATTTCGTCGCGCGGTTGAACTCGAGCCGAAGAACGCGGTGATCCATTTCAATCTCGGTCTGGCCTTGTCGAGCAGCAATGATTTGGAAAGCGCGCTGATTGAATATCGCGCAGTGGTCGAGTTGGATCCGAATTACGCCGAAGGTTGGAACGCGCTCGGCGCCGTTTTCATCAAGCTGCATCGGCCCGATGATGCGCGCGCCGCGTTGAAAAAAGCGCTGGAGCTTAAACCCAATTACACGGATGCGATTTACAACCTGACCTTGATCGACGCGCCTCGCTAAGATCGACAATTGAATCTGCTTGACCATCGCGTCGCCACGACTCGATAATGCGCGCGGTGATTTCCATGGGCGAATCGGGAAAAATCTTCCTTCTTTCATTGGCTTCTTTCGTCATGACCGCCGGGTTGGCGGACGGGCAGGTATTTTCAAATGGTGGTTTCGAATCCAGCGCGTTTCCGCCCTGGAGCACGATCGGGGTCACGAATGTTCAAGGCACGTTCAATGGACAAGCGCCGGTGGAAGGAAGTTTCCAGGCAGTAATCAGTACGCCACATCTCGGAACGGCTTCGCAATCGAGTTTGGAAACGTTCCTCGGGCTAACCTCGGGAGCGCTCAACAGTTTGAATCAAGGAACAGGACTCCACGGTGGTTCCGCCATTGAGCAGACGTTCACCGTTCCAAACGGCGCCATCATCAGTTTCCAGTGGGATTTTATGCCTAACGGAGGCAACAGCAGCGGCCAAGACGATGCGGTCTTCTTTACGCTTCATGATTCCAGCACGGCTTCGAGCTCGTTTACGGTTTTGAGTAAGACATCCACCTCCGGCGGTGTCGCCACTGGCTATCAACTTTTCACTACCGGCCCCCTTTTGGCCGGCACTTACATTCTCGGATTCTCCGCCTACGATAATTCTAGCTTCACTGATGCTCAGGATCCGGATTTGTTGATCGACAACGTCCAAGTGATTCCCGAGCCGTCGACATGGTCGCTCCTGGCGGTTGGCGGTTTAGCTTTTTTCTTTCTGCGGCGCCGGCGGATCGCTTGATCTTTGCTGCGCGATCGAGCGGCGCGCGATTTCCAGCAATTCGCGTCGCCCCGTTTTCGCGCGATCTCTTCCGTAAGTAACACTGCGCGCGTGCAAACGTTTTCGCACGAGCGCGTCCGGTAACATCAAGATCGACAATCCCATTCGTTGCGCGCGCGCGTACCATTCCGTGTCGTCGGCTTGTGCGAACGTCTCGTCGAAGAAACCCGCGCGTTCGAAAGCGGATCGACGCGCCACCAAGGTTTCAATCACCCAACCGGGCACATCTTTTCCAATTAAATCCTTCGGAAAAGACTGTGGCGGCACAGTCTCATTTGGATCGACGAAGCAACGCACATGGCTGAGGCACACATCGAGCCCGGCATCGCGCACGAAACATTCGCATTGCCGGCTCAATTTCTCCGGCAACCAAATGTCGTCGTGCGAGGTGAAGGCGAGGAACTCGCCTTTCGCCAGTTGGATTCCGTGATTGCGTGAACCGGCGATGCCGAGCTGCGGATCATTGCAGATGTAACGGATTTTCGCTGAATCGACATTTTCCACAATCGCGCGCGTCTCGTCGATCGATTGATCGTCCAGAACAATGATTTCAAGCGGCGTATGACTTTGTCGCAGGACGCTCTCGAGCGATTCGCGCAGAAATTTCGCGCCGTTCTTTACGGCGAGAATCACGCTGACAAACGGTAGTTCTCGATTCGCCATCACCGGTGATTGTATCGCACCGCAAGATCGACAATAGCAAGATCGACAATTGACAGCGCGATGGAAACGCGGTTGAGAGTAAACGCGTGAGCCGAATTCTCATCGCGGATGATCAGCCGGATGTGCTGGAGGCGCTGCGCATTCTGCTTAAAGGCGAAGGGCACCAAACCGAGGCGGTTAAATCAATCGCTGGAATTTTCGATGCGCTGGCGAAGCGCGACTACGCGCTGCTGATGATGGACTTGAATTACGCGCGCGACACGACCTCGGGTCAGGAAGGTCTGGAAGTCATCCCGAAAATTCAGGAAATCGATAACACGCTGCCGATCGTGGTCATGACGGCGTGGGCGACGATCGATCTTGCGGTCGAGGCCATGAAGCGAGGCGCGCGCGATTTTGTGCCGAAGCCTTGGGACAACGAGCGGCTGCTCGCGATTGTGCGCACGCAGATCGAGCTGGCCGGCGCATTGCGCAAGGGCCGCAAATTGGAAGCGGCCAACGAACTATTGCGCGGCGGCGTCCCCAATCTCATCGCCGAAGCGCCGTCGATGCGTCCGGTGATTGAAATGATTTCACGCGTCGCGCCCTCGGACGCGAACATTCTGATCACAGGCGAAAACGGCACGGGCAAAGGCGTGGTCGCGCAAGCCCTGCATGCGCTGTCGCCACGGAAATCGCACAGCATGATCACGGTCAACATGGGCGGTCTTTCCGAGACACTTTTCGAAAGCGAATTGTTCGGTCACGTCAAAGGCGCGTTCACCGACGCCAAGACGGATCGGGCCGGGCGGTTCGAGCTCGCTGATGAAAGCACGCTTTTCCTGGATGAGATTGCGAACATTCCGCTCAATCAGCAGACGAAATTATTGCGTGTGATCGAGGCGGGCGAGTTCGAACGGGTTGGCTCATCAAAGACGCTGCGCGCAAATGTGCGAATCGTTTCGGCCACGAATGCTAACTTAAAGGACGAGGTCGCGGCGGGTCGTTTCCGGCAGGATCTGCTTTTCCGGCTGAACACGATCGAGATCGCACTGCCACCGCTGCGGGATCGTCGCGAAGACATCATGCCGCTGGCGAATAATTTTCTGCGGCAGCACGCACAGCGCTATCGGAAAGAGTTCGGTGGTTTCGACGAAACGGCGCGCGAACGCTTGATGCAGCACGCGTTCCCAGGAAACGTCCGCGAGCTCGATCATGTCATCGAACGCGCCGTGCTCATGTCACAGGGGCCGCAGATCAAGGCGCGCGACCTTGGCCTAACGACCGGTGGAGGCGAATCGCGTAGTCTGGAAGAGATGAGCCTGGAGGAGGTAGAAGCTTTTCTGATCAAGAAGGCGCTGGCGCGAAATGATGGTAACGCGCGCAAGGCAGCCGAGGCGCTTGGCTTGAGTCGAAGCGCGTTCTACCGGCGGCTGCAACAATATGGACTGTGAAGGTTGGGGAGCGCACGCGCCTCGCGTGCTGTTCGCGGCGCCTCGCCGCGAATCTCCTTTCCATAAAAAGCAGATCGATCGGCGAGGGCGCCGATCGCGACACGCGAGGGCGCGTGTGCTCCCCGGAAGAGAGCTGTGCAGATGAAAGGCAAACCCAAGAGTCGACATCGTTTTTCGCACGAAGGAAAACTGACCTGGCTCACGCTCGGTGCTGCCGCCCCAGCCATTATCATTGCCTTGTCGATCTTATGGTTCGGCGATTTCAGCGCCAAAGTGCAATGGACGCTGACGATTTTCATTGTTGCTTGCATGCTCGGTTTTCTCACCAGCGCGCGGGAGCACATTGTGCATCCGCTTCAGACGATGACGAATCTGCTCGCGGCTTTGCGCGAGGGCGATTACTCGATCCGGGCGCGTGGCGCTCGCCAGGACGATGCGCTTGGTGAAGCGCTCCTCGAGATCAATTCGCTCGGTGAAACTTTACGTGTGCAACGTCTGGGTGCGTTTGAAGCAACCGCGCTCTTGCGCACGATCATGGCCGAGATCGACGTGGCGGTTTTCACTTTCGATCCGGAACGCCGCTTGCGCCTGGTCAATCGGGCCGGTGAAAATTTACTCGGCCAGCCGATTGATAAGTTGCTGGGCAGAAAAGCGAGCGATCTCGGTCTGTCCGAATGTCTCGATTCGCACGAAGACGCTCCGCTGACTCTGACATTTCCCGGCGGCTCCGGCCGATGGGGCGTGCGTC
>JGI12630J15595_10000004_pt1 | contig 32837 bp, 29 predicted proteins | sample JacPinW_OM2H0_M1_FD_15595 | JGI IMG/M metagenome (IMG submission 15595) | reverse complement strand
TGCCCGGCTCGTACTTGCCGGGAAAGCTGACAACGCTTCTCGGCACGGCCGAGAACATCGCCAGGAAATTCGACATGGGATAATAGCCGGGGTCGGCGTTGGCGCATGTCGCAATTAAAAGACCGGCGGCGCAGACCGCCCCTGCGAGGAAGCGCGAGACCATAGCGAAGCCCTCGTATTTGATGGTTGGATCGATACGAACTACGTTGAGCTCATGCGAAACATACTCGGCGCGTTCCGTTTGTCGATGGAAAGGCCGGGATTTGCTGCATGATTGCCAAGCGCTGTTGCGGAAATGCCGCGCGCCCTTTGGACAATTGTGAAGACCCGATTCCAAATCACCAAAGCGCGGCCCGACGAGCACTGCCCAAGCCGAGAGTGGGGTAATCCAGAACGCTGCCGCGGCCGTCGCCAGGCGGCGCCACGCAGAGGCAGCGCGACTACATGCCGGGCGCGACCGCCAGCAATGGCGCGCTTCAGATACGGAGAAGGAGCAGCTTCGGAAGAGCCGGCGAGAGCCGGCCCTTCCGTGATGTTGCTGGATGATTAGCCCTTCGTGACGATCGGAGGCGGAGCCTTGCCCTTACCTTTACCGATTCCGACACAAGCGGATACGCTCACTGCCACGAGAGTCGCAACGAGTGCGATCAGAATCTTTTTCATCAGCTGCTACCCCTGTGCTGAACTACGTTAGATTAGCAACACGAAACTCGGGCCTCGAACTAGTGCTGAAAAGCCACACTCCGCATCCAAAGTGGGCCAGCATTTCTCTCTTAGCGCGACTGTCGCCGAGGTGCTGCGACTCCAACGACATGAGGAGCCATTAGCAGCTGATTCGGTTAACCAAGTTTCACCAGGGAATATTCACCCTAATGCTGGGCGCTGGTGCTGTCGTACCTGAAATAGGCGTCCACCTTCATTCCCACCGCAAGCGGACCAGGGTCGGCCATGTCGATCAGGACCTCCACCACATCGATATCGGTTTGATTGCGCTGGCCGCGGGAACCAGTCCGGGAAGGCTGCACGATCGGGGCTATAAACGACACGGTGCCAGGAAGCTCGCGTCCTCGAAAAGCCTCAGGGCGCACAGAGACCACCTGACCGATCTTGATTTCCCCGAAATCTCGCTCGTCGAGCTCCGCGCGCACACGCAGGGCCGAAAGGTCGCCTAATAATATCAAGGGCTGTGGCGACGACGGCGCGGTCATCTCCCCCGGCTTGCCGTTGACCTGCAGCACAGTTCCAGTGATTGGGGCTCGGATCGTCAGTTTTTGGATTGTCGCTTGCGCCGCCAAGAGCTCCGCGCGCGCCACGTTGAGCTGGCCTTCGACCTGGGTGGGCAGGGGCGTGGTCGGGGCGGCCTCGAGCTCGCGGAGATCCGCCTTCTGCTGNTTCAAATCGTCCTCGGCTCGCGAGAGCGCCGAGCGTGCCGAATCGAGGTCGGATTCGGACGCACGGCCGGCACGCTTGTCCAGCGCTGTCCGGTCGAAAACGGCCCTCGCATCCAGGACTGCCTGCCCGGCATCGGCAACGGCATCTTCGGCTTTGCGTCGATCCGCCGCCCGACTCGACGGCGCCTGATCGTCCCTTGCGCGCTTGCGCATGGCAATCTGTGCTTGGGCACTTGCCAAGCGCGCGTAGGGCTCCGGGTCCCGCAGGCGCACGAGCGGCTCACCGGCTGAGACCTTGTCGCCTGCCTTGACGAGAACTTCCCCGATGGGGGCCGCGATAGGAGCCACCACTTTGATTTCTCCGGATATGGGCTCAACCCGGCCAGGAGCGACCGCCTGCCATCGTTTTTCGTCTGCCGGTTTGGCGCGCGATGCAGGCGAAGTGTCTTCGGCATGCAGCGGCAGACCGGAACCAGCAATGGAGCAAGCAATCAGCAGACCCAGAGCAATCGCGAGCTTCCTATCTTTTACGCCGGCCAATAACAGCACGTTCGACCTCGCTTTTCTCAGAGAGCCCCGCACCCGTTCGCTCTTCGCGAACGATATGGCCATCCTCCATGTAAACGACCCGATCGGCGAACGGCAATATACGCGGATCATGCGAGACGACCAGCACCGTGCGACCCGGCTCTTTCGCAATGTCGGCCAGAATACGCATGATGGCCTGACCATTCTCGCTGTCCAAAGAAGCCGTCGGTTCATCCGCCAGAATGACCGCCGCATCCCCGGCGATCGCACGCGCAATGGCGACGCGCTGCTGTTCGCCGCCGCTGAGCTCCAGGGGGAAGGACTTGAGCTTGTGAGAAAGTCCTACGGTGGCCAATGCCTCCCTTGCCTTGACCAAAGCACGAGCAGAGCTCTCGCCGCGAACGTCAAACACCAACTGCACATTTTCCGCAGCGGTGAGCGTGGGAAAGAGATGGTAGGACTGAAACACAAATCCAATATGGTCGCGCCGCAGCTTGGCCGCCTCCTCGGGGCCGAGGTCGACGGTTGATTTTCCGCAAACCCTGACAGCGCCGCGCGTTGGGCGCAGCATGCAGCCGATTATGGACAGGAGGGTGGTTTTCCCGCTCCCCGAGGGTCCCATGAGCAGAGTCAATTCACCCCCTGAGAGCGTCAAGCTTATGCCCTTGAGTGCCTGCACCTGCCCCGCGCCGCTGCCCAAAAACTTGACGATGTCCGCAGCCTCTGCGAGCGGCTCCGTCATCGCGTAAATACCATGGCGGGATCAATGCGGATGACCTGGACTATTGCCGCGATCGCTGACAGGACGCACATCACCACGGTCAACGCGAACAGGGCGAGCGTCAAGCCCGGAGTCATCGTGATCGGCAAGGCGGTGTCGGCCGTTTCCTTCACGATCAGGAAGCCCACTCCGCTGGCGATGCAGAATCCTATCACTGCACTGAGCAGCGCCTGCCAGATAATGACCTTGTGAATGTATCTGCCGGACGATCCAATGGCCCGCAGCGTTGCGAACTCATTGATGTGGTCCTTGGTGCTGGAATACAGGGTTTGCGCGACAATCACGGTGCCCACGATGACTCCGAGCAAGGCGCCCGCCATCAGCGCGGCGCCCGCGCCTGTGCCGAACAGCCAGAAGGAACGACTGCGATCGCTAAACTCGGCAGGTTTGAGGACCTCAATGTCGGAACTGTCGGCTAGCAACCGGCTGCGCACATGCTCGAGGTCCGCGGCTGGGGAAAGGTGCACAAGCAAGTAAGTCGCCTTATTCGTAGGCGTGCCAGTATAGGCGCGTGCGCGCTCGAGCGGCGCAAATACATAGGGCGTGGTCGTAAAGGACCGGATCCCGCTGGTGAGCGCCATGACCTGCGCCTTCTGGTCGCGAATCTCGGCTCTCGCGTCCAATCCGGCCACCCCAAGTCGCTCCAGGTAGGAGCTGTCGACGGCAACCGCGCCCGGTATCTCAAGGTCATCAAGGCTGCCGGCGACCAGATTCCACGGGGATAACCCCCCGGATCTGAAATCCGATCCGACAATAAACACTGGTGTCGTCCTGCCGCTCGGCATTCGCCACTGGGCGAACCCGATTACGACGGGTACAGCGTTTGCAACTCCATCGACGGAAAGTGCGCGAAACCGTTGTTGCTCGTCCAACAGTGATGGATCCTCGAAGCTTTTCGTGCCGGAGGGCATGATCCACAAGTCGGCGCCCGCATGATCAATCATCGTCGTCACCATGCGAGCGAAGCTCAAATAGAGACCCATCTGGACGGTGACCAGGATCATGGAAAAGACGATTCCGACGAGAGTGGCCACAAATCGAAGCCGATCGTGAAACAGGTTGCGAGCTGCAAGCGTGAAGACCAACGGCATGAAGGATGATGAAAAATTTCTAGGCTGACCTGAAGCTGGTCGGGACGGTTGGCTCAATCGGACGTAACTGAAGGCCATTCCTGTACGCTACCGCGCTCTGACCAGAACGCGCTCCCTCCCAAGGACGCGCGCGGCCATTCGGAGGCGACACATGGCCGCGGTCGAAATCCAGCTCAGGGCAAGAGTGCCCGCTAATACGATGGCGCCCTTCATAATGGCAGGGAGTGCAAACGAGAGCATCATGTATTGCAGCCAGATGACGAACACGTAGTGGACGAGATATATGCCATAGGCATTCTCCGCGAGGCTGTCGAATGCCTGCACCCGCCGCATTGCAAAGCGAATGAACACTGCGGCAAGAGCAAATGAGATTGCTCCGCACGACAGCACTAGACCGAAATTGGCCAAGGTTTCCAGTCCCGGCAGTGCCGTGTCCCATCCTTGCGTTATCACAGTGGTGGGAACGATCCACAGCAGGAATGCACCAGAAGCGCCCGCAGCCCAAATCTGCCAGTGCCGCGTGAGCATTCCTCCCGATCCAAGCAATCCCCGGTCGATTCCATATGCTCCAATTCCCAGGCCTGCAAAAAAATAGACCATGTAATGTAGCGTGAAGCTCGGCTGCAGCGCGAAAGGTCCGTATTGAATCCATTGCCAAGGCCTGAAAAGGGAAGCCAGCGGCATATAGACGAGCGCCGACATGCCTACCAGTGCGGCAAAGTACCGGCCGGGCTGATCACCAGCTCCCTTGGAAAGGCGGCCCAGAAGCTCGCCGAAACCAGGGGCAACCCGGAAAAGGACGGCTGCAATGATGTTGAGCAGCAATAGATGCCACAAGAACCATAATTGGCCAGTCGCCCAAAATGGAAGCGCCTTCCAATGCGCCCAGAACGCGGACCAACTCGGATCAACGGCGGTCACGCGGTAAACCGGATAATGGGCCACCGGCATCAGCAGAAAAACTCCGATCAGGAAGGGCACGCCAAGGCGCAAAAATCGGTTGGACAGAAATGCCTTTGCTCCTTTGCGCCGCAGACTCGACCAGACAAACATGCCGGAGAGAAAAAACATGAGATGCATCAGATAGACATATTGGGACGCGCAGAACAGGTCGAAGCCAAACCATCGCTCGCTGTCCAGGATGGGGATCGCTCTCCAGTGATACGGAGGGCTATCGAACGGCGCGGGCGAGGCAGGTTGCGACCCGAGGTAGGCGAGAACGGAATGGAACGCCACTACCAAGAGGATGACGAACGCCCGAAGATTACTCAGTGCTAGGCTGGACTTGGACATGTGCCCGCAACCTGTCGGCTTCGGCGAATACAACGCAATCGTCGCTACCATGGTTCGCCCCAAGGGCAGTCACAACCCGACCTCTCGAGACGGTATCTTCTCTGTGTCGCACACGTGTTGAGTCGCCCCCCTCTTGCGGTGCCGCGGTTGGCCCCCGCGGATGGCAAAAGCTCCGCGTTCCCCGAAATGAACATATTTATGGGCGAATGCCCTATCTCCGTCCATTGTCCCTCGTTATTTCAACCGGGGTGTCGCCTTGAAATCATCGTCGAAAGCCCTCCTCCTGACCAGTTTGGCAATGTTTGTGGTCTCCAGCTTGCCTGGCCGCGCCGCAGAACCGTCGGTTTCCGGACTGTGGCAGAAGCAGGACGAAGCCAAGCGCCCGGTGGGATGGTTTTTGTTCGTGGAGCATAACGGCACTTACGAGGGTGCCATTGCCAAAATGTTTCCGCGTCCAGGAGATGAGCCCAATCCGGTGTGCTCCAGATGCACCGATGATCGCAGGAATGCTCCGCTGCTTGGCTTGTCTCTGGTGCGGGGCATGAAACGGCAGGGATTGCGCTACGAGGGCGGCAACATCATCGATCCCCGCGACGGGAAGGTGTACAACGCCATGGTGACGTTGAGCCCGGACGGTCAAACGCTGACCCTGCGCGGCTACCTCGGCATTCCGCTCCTTGGGATGGACGAGATCTGGAGTCGCCTTCCCGACAATACGATCGCTCAGCTCGATCGGTCCGTCGTCGCCAAATACCTGCCAGCGCAGCTTTCGCCTGCCGCTGCCCGACGCCCGGAGAAGGCGAAGGCCAGCGCCTCCGTGCAGTAGTAAGGACTTCCCCAGGTCGAGCGGGACATCCTCTGGCCCGCTGCCGCGGCGAGAACCGAGGACAGTCCAGTCGGTGCACTCCCAGACATTCGCCCGCGCCCGTAGGCCGGAGCGCGATCCCCTCCTATATCTCTAACCGAGAGAAGTGGAGGTGATGATGAGCCGCAACGTCAGGTTAGCAATGCGACTCGCTGCTTGCCGGACGGGCCTCTTTCTCGTCGCGGGCCTCTATGCCACGCCGGGCTCCGCGGATAGCCTCGATGAGCTCTACCAGCTTGCCAAGCAAGAAAAGACTCTGGTCATGTGGGCAGCGGGGCCGAGCGCTGGCTATGAGCGCGCCGCTCGGGCGTTTGAACAACGATTCCCGGGAATTACAGTGTCGCTGAAGGGTGGTTTCAGCAATGTTCTCAATACCCAGATCGAACACCAGGTGAACGCCGACAAAATCGAAACCGATCTGGTGGTGCTTCAAACCATTCAGAACCTTGTCGGTTGGAATACGCGTGGATTGTTGCTGCATTTCAAGCCTGATGAGTTTGACAGGGTCCGCGTGACCATGAGGGACCGGGACGGCGCGTGGATCGCGCTGAATACAAACCCGGTGTTCTATGCGTACAACACGGATAGCGTGCGGATGGAAGATGTCCCGACATCCGCCATCGACTTCTTGAAGGTTTACTTCAAGGGCAAGCTCATCAGCGCCTATCCTGCGGACGATGACGCCACTCTCTACGCCTTCCACACGATCGTGAAGAAGTACGGCTGGGGGTACATGGACCAATACCGGGCGCAGATGCCCAAATTCGTTCAGGGTCATCTTGGGGTGGCGCGCGGTCTCGCGTCAGGCGAAAGCTGGGCGACCTTCGACAGTACCGTAAGCAGCACGCTGAGCGTTCAGCGCGAAGGTGGAAAGGTCGCACTCTCGGGGCCGAAAGACGATTTCCTTCCGGTGTTCTTCTCGGCGGAAGCGATTCTCAAGAACGCGCCGCACCCCAATGCAGCGAAGCTCTATGTCGCCTGGTTTCTGTCCAAGGAGTGGCAAAGCCAGACGGGGGTCTATTCGTCCCGGCTCGACTTACCCGCACCTGAAGGATTGCCGCGGCTGTCGGACTATCGGCTTGAGGACCGCTACTTGGAGTTCCTCACGAATGAAAACTTGACTGATCTGCGCAGGCGCTTCGAAAGCTATACTGGTCCGGTGACCAACATTGGAGACGTGCGGTAGAGAGCGAGGATCGGGTATCCGTCGGCCTGGAGCGAGATCTGGCCAGCGGCATTGTCCGAGTGCGGGCTAAGCTCGGCCCATGTCCAATTCGGGCGAGGCTATTTCATATTGTGGCCTTACTCACTCCTTGCATTCGTCCCAAGTCATCGCCACTAAGACGCTGGGCGGTCGTTCGGGGGGAGTCGGGGGATGCACATCTTGTCGTTCGTTCGGGGATTCATGCGTGGTCTGATCACGCGTTATCGGCCGGAGCTGCACTATATGCGCGGCCCCGGTCCAAAATGGATCGAGCGGCACGGCCCGATTGGGCAGTGAGCGGCACCCGACTTCAGCACATTCAGCCGACCGACGACGGCGACGCGCGCACGGTAGTGCGAAAGCACAGATGCCGGATCGGTGGCTTGCGTTTGCGACATTTACGGTGCGGCAATCGTCGGCGACAGGCAGGCACGGCTCGACGGAGCTAAACCCCACATTCGGAGCCCCCGTCCCGCACCATCGGCGTGCGCTCCGGATCTCGCCCTAGCCCGAGTCCCGGGACATTTTTCTTCCACGGATCGCGGACGGGTTCGTTCGGAATCACGACGTCGGTCATTCCAATCTCCTTGCCCTGATAGATGGTCGGGGTACCGCGCAGGGTCAGGAGCATCATAGCGGCGACCCGCGCCTGGGCACCCGATCGGGCTTGCCAATCGCAGCTTGTCGTGATTGCCGAGAACCCAATTTAGGCCAGCCACCGGGCGGCAGTAAATCAGCATGGAATTTCCGCAACTGTGATGCCCATCACACAGCAGCAGCGGCAAACCCTCTAGCCTTGCGTACTTACAGGACTCCCTTCTGAAGAGATAACGGCTCATAGCCAAGGAGGATGATCATGTCACGCCTGGGCATCCACACTCTCCTTGCGCTCGCAGGCGCAAGTCTGGTTATTGCGTGCAGCGTCACGTCTGCCGCAGCGGCAATGGACAATTGCGGTCAACGCTACCGGAGTTGCAATGTCAGCTGCAACCAATCCGTCGACGGAAGCAGCACGCTTGGCGTGTGCAAAAGCCGATGCGATCTTAAACTTATAGCGTGTGATACCGTGGCAGCAGGCCCGCTCACGCAGGCCCGCGGGCTGTCTACCCGACGCTTACCGTCGAATGACCGCTGATCGCATCACTTTACTCATTCCGCNGCCACTTCATTTGAGATATGATTGCACAAGATTGGAGCCGGCGACATGAATGCGCGCCAGCCGGCANGATGACGGNTGCGGCGCGACCGTGATTTGAAACGACGGTGTTAATGGCCAAGCCCGAGATTCTCGCCAGCAGCATCTTGGACGCNCTCCCGAGCGAGCTGTCGCGCGGACTGTTCGCGCAAGGGCGGTCCTTGTCCCTTGATGCCGATCAGACCTTGTTTCTGGCCGGGGATGAGGGGGACGGATGCTACCGGGTCGAGGAGGGTCTGCTCAAAGCGAGCGTCGCCGCGCCTAACGGCGGTGAAAGGATTCTTGCCATTCTCGGACCTGGATCCATGGTAGGCGAATTATCCATGATCGACGGTGGGCCACGCTCCGCTTCCGTTATAGCGCTACGCGACGCCAAGTTGTGTTACGTGAGCAAAGCTGATTTCGAGGCCATCGGGAAATCCAGCCCGGAAATCTATCGCCATGTGATGAGAATGCTGGCGCGGCGGCTGCGGGATACCAATAATGCGCTCGCGGCCTCGAGTTTCCTCTCAGTGAAGGGGCGCGTGGCGCGGGCACTGCTGAGCCTGGCCGAGGCGTTCGGCAAGGACGTTGGCAGCGGGCGCATTCTCATTCGGCAAAAGGTCAACCAGAGCGATCTGGCGGCAATGGCCGGCATCGCTCGCGAAAATGTGAGCCGCGTGCTCAAGGACTGGAGCGACCATGGAATGGTGAGCCGGCTTGCAGGCTATTATTGCCTCGAGAAGAAGGAGGCGATCCAGCGCCAGGCCGAGCCGTGATGTTCACTGCCTGGATGAAGTGGGACCAGCGGCTATGGCGCGAACACGATCGCCGTCGCGAAAGAATGCTCCGGCACGCGCAATGACTGTTTCCCCTTCAGACACACCGTCGCGAATCTCGGCCCGTCCTCCGGTAACGAGTCCGACGTTCACGCGCCGCGTCTCCACACGATTGTCGCGGACGACCTGCACCACTGTCCCGCCGGTCCCATACAACACNGCCGATAGCGGAACCGCNGGGCCACAACGCTGCCCCAGGTCTATGATCGCGCGGCCGAAGGCGCCGACGCGCAGGCGTGTGTCGTTACCGATGGAGAGCCGAACCTGACCCAGTTGTGTGGTCGGATTGATTGCCGCTGAAAGCAGCCGGACTTTGCCGGACAATTGCGCGATCCCGATCACTTCTATCTTCGCGGGCTGGTTGAGCGCCAGGGTTTGCAGGGTCTTGACCGGCGTCTCGGCCACGAGTTCCATCTCACCTCCTTCTGCGATTTGGAACAGCGGCATTCCCTGCGGGGAAACGATGGCGCCCACCACCGCCGAACTTGTGGTAACAAGTCCCGCCACCGGAGACTGCACCTCCACATTGCCAGCGGGCTGTCCTTCGGGTGGAGTGAGTCGGGTCAACACCTGCCCGGAGCGCACGGTGTCTCCGGGCTGAACGTTGATTTGCGAAATCTGTAACCCCTCGCGATCCGGCCGCACCAATACCTCTTTCTTGGGTGCGACTACGCCAGTTACCGAGATCGTATTCTCGAAGCAGACGTTCTTGGCCGCCGTAACGGTCACCGCCCGTTCAGATGCATCGCTGGAATCGGCCATGGCCATTCGCAGCGGCACGATCAGTGCGATCGCCGCATGTACGGCCACCGCCGCGGTGGTCCATATCTTTATCTTTGCGCTTCGTCCTTTTGCGTTCATCGTGATCAATATCGCTTCATCCTCCTCGCGTCGGAGGGCCAGCCTCGTGCAGATTCACCAAAGACCGAGGTTTATCATTCTGCTGCCCGAGAGGAAGCCCCCCAGACAAGGCCAGCGTGGATGTCGGAAAATGGGGTGGCTGGCCGCGCCAGCGCACGACATCGTAGGCAGGCATTGGACGGTTGAAGCCCTTGAGAGTAAGGTCGCCTATCGGAACCGCTTCCACCGAGCCTTCAACCGAGCTGAACGTGCGTTGACTGATCACGATCTGCCCCGGCTGCGCCTCGCCGCACAACCGGGAAGCCAGATTGGTGACGCTACCGATGGCCGTGTATTCGCGCCGATGCTCGAAACCGATCTGTCCGAGGGTCGCGTAACCTGAGGCAATGCCGATCCCGAACCCAAGGGCATGGCCTTTGCGGCGCCACTCCTTGGCCAGCCCTTCGACAGCTGTCCGCATGTCTAGGGCCAGACCCACAGCGCGCTCGGTATGATCGGCACAGGGGATGGGGTCATTGAAGATGATCATGATCCCGTCTCCAAGGAACCGCTCNAGCGTGCCTTCGTAGCGAAAGATGAGCTCGCCCAGGCTCTCATGGTACTCGCGCAAGACGCCCATCACTTCTTCCGGCTCGGTGCTTTCGGTGAAGGCGGTGAACCCACGCAGATCGCAGAACACGACGGTAATGTCGCGCCGATGGCTGCCCAACTGCGCTTCGGGCGCATCCGAGGACGCGATCATCTTGGCGACTTGCGGTGCCAAGAACCGCTGCAGGCGGCTCATTCGCTCGATCTCTTGCAGCTGATCTGTGACGCGCTTTTCCAATAACTGATTCCAGCTCGAGAGCTGCTCCGTTTGCTCCTGCAGCTGAGCAGCCTGGGCTTGTACCTTGTCGTGCAGCTCCTTGATGCGCAGCAACGACTTGACACGAGCGACCAAGGCGGACTGCTCGACGGGTTTTGTCAGATAGTCGTCACCACCCGCCTCCAGACCGGCCACGACGTCCCGGGTGTCCGCCTTCGCCGTGACCAGTATCACTGGAATAAAACGAAGCTGATTGTCCTGCTTCAGCTGTTTGACTACGGAAATGCCGTCCAGCTTCGGCATCATCACATCGAGTAATACGAGATCGGGCTCGAATTCACGCACCTTGGCCAGTGCGTCCTCGCCATCGACTGCGGTAACCAGCTCATACCCCTGCGCGCCGAGCCGTACACGCAGTACCTCCAGGTTCGTAGGATTGTCGTCCACAATCAGGATTCGAGGCGGTGTTCGCAATCTACGAACCTTTCTGGCACTACTTCAGGAATTCACGAACTGTGGCAAGGATCACGCGGGGACTGAAGGGTTTGGCGACATATCCGTCGCATCCCGCGGCACGCGCCTTGGCCTCGTCGCCGGACAGGGCGTAGGAGGTGACGGCAATGATCGGAATCCCGCGTAGCGCCGGATCTGATTTGATGCGCCGAGTAGCCTCATATCCATCCACGATGGGAAGCTGAATATCCATGAGAATGAGGTCGGGTTTGCGTTCCGCCGCCATGGCCACGCCTTTTTCCCCATCATTTGCCTCCATAACTTCGAATCCCGCACGAGTCAGCAGGTCGTTCAGAATTCGCCTGTTGTTCTCGGTGTCCTCGATGACGAGAATGCGTTTGCTCATGCGGCCTGCCTTTGTTCGCTTGCACGGATCGGCAGCACAATATTGAAGATAGATCCTACCCCGACCGTGGAATGTACGTCGATCTGGCCGCCGTGCGCCTGCACAAGCCGGCGCGAGATCGACAGACCCAGTCCGGTTCCTCCCTTCTGGCGGGTAATGCTGTTGTCGACCTGCTGAAATTCATCGAAGATCCGTCTCTGATGTTCCGGCGGAATTCCGGGTCCAGTGTCCTCGATTTCTATCTTGAAATGATCGCCCACCGCATCCGCGCGAAGCTCGACAAAGCCGGCATCGGTGAACTTGATGGCATTACCCACAATGTTGAGCAGGACCTGAGTGAGGCGGCGTTCATCGCCATAGCCTATCGGGAGATCGGGGGGGACGGCCGATCTGACCTCTATGCCCTTGGCATGGGCGAGTGAGCCGGTCGAGGCAATCACGCTGTCCACGATCGACTGTATCGAGTAGTCGCTGAGCGATAAGGTCAGCTGGCCCGCATCGATTTTGGAGATATCAAGGACGTCGTTTATCAAACCCAGAAGATGCCTTCCATCCTTCTGTATACGGCCGAGCACTTCCATCGCTTCATCCGGGAGGGTGCCGTAGAGTCCGTCCGCAAGCAGCTCGGAGAAGCCGAGGATGCCATTGAGCGGCGTCCGCAGCTCGTGGCTCATGTTCGCAAAGAATTGCGCCTTGTGAGCATTTGCAATGGCCAGCTCGCGGCCCTTCTGCTCGACTTCCCGAAACAGCCGCGCGTTATTCATCGCGAGCACCGATTGATGTGCAAAGGTTTGCATCAGGCCAATCGTGCTCGCGGGAAAATCGCCGACGCGTCGGCCTTGCACCATCAGCGCTCCTAAAATCTCGTCCTGCGCGAGCAGCGGGACCACCAATACCGAATGAAAACCGGCGGCAATGGTGCGCTCCCTGAGCGGGAAATCGGCTGTCTGCCGCAAATCCGGAATGGCAATTGCGTGACCCGCCTTTGATGCCATTCCCAGGATGCTCCCATCGAGCGTGATACGGGAAGAGCGGATCATATCCTGAAAATTCCGGTCGAGAGCATGCGCTTCCGCCAGCTCGAATACCTTGTGTTGCGCGTCATAGCGATAGATCGCTCCCGCATCGGCCTTGGCGAGTTGCACCGCGCGGGTGACAATGGCAGCGAGCACGGACTTCGTATCGAGCGATGACGCAACCGCACGGCCGATCTCCTCCAGCGCCTTGAGCTCGCTTACGGATTGGGCAAGCTCACGCGTGCGTTCCTCGACCTTTTGCTCCAGCCGGGTGTACGATTCTCGCAGCTTGGCGGCCATGCGATTGAAATGGTCGGCGACATCCGCGATCTCATCCCCGGTTCGTACTTCAATGCGGTGATCGAAGTCGCTCGCTTCGAGCTGCTGCGCCCCGAACTGCAGCGCCCTGATGGGGATCACCATATGGCGCGCGAACAGGATGCCCGCGACGACAGCCAAAGCGATACCAACCGCGAGAAGCAGCGCAGTGCGGTCAAGAACTCGGTAGACCGGCTGCAGCGCGGTACTGCGTGGTTGCTCGAAAAACACATGCCAATCGAGAAGAGGAACAGCGGCCGAGGCAGTCAAGACCGAACGGCCGTCCAGGTCGTTTCCGAAGGTCAGGGGCGACCCCTTGTCCTTTGTCACCGCGCGGACCTGCGGCAAATCCCCAAAGCTGGTACCGAGGCGCACGTCCGGGTTGGAGTGGGCGAGCAAGCGCCCCTCCGGCCCGACAACATACGCATCCAAGTCTTTTCCGATCTGAGTAGAATCAATGAAGCTTGATACGAATTTGAGGCTTATCTCCGCCACGGTCGAACCAGCATCTCGTCCGGAATGCGGCATCGCTATGGAAATGAACGGGTCGAGACCGTCGAAATAGGCCGGCGAGAGCCAAATCGGCCGACCTCGCGCAGCGGTGAATCTGGGATTGCCGGAATAATCGATCCCGCTCCCCACTACAGGCTCTTGGTTGCGCAGCACTCGCAGCTGTTCTCGGCCCGTGCTGTCGAGCTGAATCAGTCTCTCGATCGCGGGCACCTCGAGCAGCAGCAGCTGATAGTCCGACCGGCGCTGCTCGACGGTAGTTGCGCTTGCGCGCGTTGCAAAACTGATCTGTCGTTCGATCTCCTCGATGAATTGTTGAATTCGCCTGGCCACCGCATCGGCCTTCTCCGATTGAGCCTTTGCCAACAGATCGATCGTGCCGTTGTACGTGAACCATGTTTCGAGCGCGCCATTCACGGCCAGCACGAACACGACCAAGCCAACGAAAGCAACGACATACTTGCCGAAAAGTCCACGCGGGCGGAACCAGGCCGTGCGGGATTCTCCGCTCAACGCAGCCCCATGAGCGACAAGTCGACCTCGACGGGCTTCACTTTGTCGCCATCCCGCAACGAGCTGCCCGCATTCGCGACCACCAGATCACCCTCGCGCAGACCGTCACGTATCTCCGTGTCGGTATCGGAGTGATAGCCGATGTGAACCAGCCTCGTTTCGATCACGTCCCCACGCACCACTTGCACGCTCGGACCCTCCGTCCGGTACAGGACCGCCGAACGCGGAACGGATATTCCACGGCTGCGATTTGCCTCGATGGTCGCGCGCGCAAACATCCCCACCCGAAGCCGGGGGTCACGCTCTATGGAAATGCGGGCGCGGCCAAGTTGCGTCCTCAGATCGACTGACCCGGGCACGAGCCGAACCCTCCCCGACAGCTCCCGGCTGTTTTCGATCTCGACGCGACCGGTTTGTCCGGCCGCCAACATCGGGATATGAATGCTCGGCACATCGGCTTCGAGCTCGATCTCGTCATCGACAGCGATGCGAAAAAGCGGCTCTGGCTGCATCGGTGACGCAGTGGCTCCCACCATGGCCGTAGTGCGGGTGATGACGCCGGCGGCCGGTGCCTTCAAGATCAGCGTGCCGGGGCGCGGATCCGCGCTGGGATCTAGACCTGGGGCCGCTTGGCGCGTCAGCCGGGCGAGCGTCTGTCCGGCACTGACCCGATCCCCCTCGCCTGCGACCACCTCGCTTACCCTGTAGCCCGGATCCAAAGTCACAATTGCTTCCTCGCGCGGCACCAGAAAACCCGTCACCCGGATCTCTGCTGCGAACCATTCCTGGGTTGCCCGAATGACCGAGACTTGGACCGCCGCCGCGCCGCTCTCAGCAGCATTTGCCTCCGCGCCGGAGAGCCTTGGGAACCCGAGCGCCAACACGACTAGAACAGCCGCGCCCAGCCTGGCAACCCGTCTCATTTGCGACCTCCAAGGCTCGAGACCATCACCGCAGCTCGCGTACAACTCGAAATCCATTGGCGGAATATCGCACGTCGGTATCATAGCGAAAGCGAGCCGTAGAGCGCACNGCTTTGGCCCCACTGTCGTACGCCCCTCCACGCAGCACCCGTAACCGGCACTGTCCCGCGCTCCATGCCGACCCGTCGTTCGGGGCGCCGCGATAATTGTCGTTCCAGCAGTCTTCCACCCACTCCGCGGCATTGCCCGAGGTATCGTAAAGGCCGAACGGATTTGGTGGATAAGAACCTACTTTGGCTGTTTGCTGGGCGGACCCCGCTCCGCATTCCCGGCAGCTGGCCTGACGCGAGCCGATCTCTCGCCCCCACCAATATTGGGTATTCGTTCCGGCTCGCGCGGCATACTCCCATTCTGCCTCACTCGGAAGCCTGTAGATCTGGCCGGTTTTCTGGGACAGCCAGGCCGCGAATGCCTTGGCATCGGCCCAGCTGACATTGATGATGGGCCGCGCGCCGCGCCCCCACTCACGATCGTCGGGCTGAGCCTTGCAGCCTTTCTCCTCCACACAGCGATCCCACTCGTCGAATGTAACCTCGTAGCGGCCGATCGCGAACGGCTTTGGGATAGTCACCCGATGCACCGGATTTTCGTAGTCGGTGCTCGAGCCCATCTCGAACGATCCGGCTGCCACAACCACCATCTCAGGGCATTCCGAGCAATCGCGGAAAACCTCCCCCGGCTTGGCGTTGCCGCGAACGGGCTCGCTGGACCCTGGGGTGGGCGGAGGCGTGGGAGGCGGGCCGGAGGCAATCGGGGGTGCGGGCGCGGGCACAACGGGGGGAGTAGGGGGCGGAGTAGGTGGGGCAGGCGGCGGTGGAGTTGGCGCTGGAATGGTGGCGGCTGATCGCGAACCTCCGAAATAAAACTCGTCGACCAGGGAAGAAGCTACCCAGGGCACCTGCTCGTTATTGGTCGCCCGAGAAACGCCGATGCGAGCTCGGTTGAATACCTCCTCCGCCGTCAGATTTGGCACTCGTAGCTCCTTTGTGAGCTCCGTGACAAACACACTGTTGGTCCCGCTGCCCTCATTGATCAGCTTGCCCGGAGCAGCGGAAAAGATCACGAGGGTACCTTCCGGCGCGTCAATAACCGCGAGCCCGGCAGGGGAGGCACGAAACCGGCGCTCGAAGGGGTTGCGTCGTGCGGCATCGATGATGACGATCTTTACTTTTGCGCCCCTGCGATTCATCTCGGTTAACGTGTTGTCGAGGCTAATCCCCTCCCGTCTCAGATCTGCTTCGTTCCAGATCTGCGCGTTGACGGGGATCAAATAGGTCTGCCTTCCCGTCTGAATGCCATAGCCACTGAAGTAGAAGAGGGCTGCCGAACCGGTTCGGATCTTCCCCATGAAGGCATCAAGTGCGCGCTGCATGTCATCCTTGCCGAGGTTCTCCTTGAGATCCACCTCGAACTCGTCGCGGCGTAGCTCTTCGGCAATGGTGCGAGCGTCTCTGATCGTGGTGGACAGAGGGATGCTCGCATCGGGATAGGCCGCATTGCCGATGACGAGCGCTACCCGGCCGGGCCGTTGTTGTGCCTGCGCGCCACCCACCAGGATCGCGCCGAAGATCAGGCCCAGACATGACAGGAGCCGCATGTTCATCGTACGCCTTTTGGACAGAGCAGAGTTCAAGATCACCACTCTTAACCTGGACGCCCGCACTCACGCCGGCTTTACCGCATCAGGCGCGGCTGCTCCAGAACCGGTCGCTGCGACGAGGCCGCGGCCCCTCCGTCCAGCAAAACCCGTGTTCCTGCCCATTTCGCCAACGATACTAACATTGTAGCCGGATTTTCCTGCACCGTACAACAGGAGATCTGAGCGCATAAAGCCGCAGCAGTTACCTTCTTGCTGCCAAACGATCGCCGTCTTGCGGCAAGGGCAGACGAGTCTAAGCGCAAGCGGAGCCCGTAAATGCAAGTTCTTGTGTCAGGAGATGAAAAGATTTAGGCTGTGCAAGCGCAGGGGCGCGCCTATCTGCGTTACACGAATAAGGTGGGCAGTCGTGAGACTTCCTGACAAGTTCGGCGTACGGCGAGTTCTGCTGGTCTTTCCGCATTACGCCCCGTCTTTCGGCACCTTGGAATTTTCTTACCCCTTGACCGACGGCATGTGCGCAAACATGCCCCCCCAGGGACTGCTCGTGATTGCCGCTTACCTCCCTGCTTGCTGGGAGCTCCGCTTCGTCGACGAGAATATCCGGCGCGCCACCGCGGAGGACTTCCTGTGGGCGGAGGTCGTGTTCGTCAGCGGAATGCACATTCAGCGACGACAGATCGAAGATCTTTGCCAGCGCGCCCATACGTTTGGACGCGCCGCGGTGCTTGGGGGCTCCTCCGTCTCGGCGTGTCCCCATTATTATCCGACTTTCGATTATCTTCACGTCGGCGAACTGGGAGATGCGACCGACGAGCTCGTGAAACGGCTGGCGCGGGATCCGGCTCGACCGGAACGGCAGGTGATGCTCAAGACCATGCAGCGGCACGATCTCACCGATTTCCCTGTGCCGCGGTACGAGCTAGCGGAACTCAAACGCTATTTCCTGGTCAGCATACAGTTCTCCAGCGGCTGTCCGTACGTGTGCGAATTTTGCGACATCCCCAATCTCTACGGTCGCAACCCGCGCCTGAAAACGCCCGCGCAGGTAACGGCAGAGCTCGACAAGCTGCTTGAATGCGAATCGTCGGGATGGCTCTATTTCGTCGATGACAATTTCATCGGCAATCGAAAGGCGGCGCGAGAGCTGCTTCCCCATCTAATCGCGTGGCAGAAGCGCAACGGTTATCCGTTCGTGTTTGGCTGCGAGGCGACCCTCAACGTTGCCAAGCGGCCTGAAATACTCGAGCTCATGCGCGAAGCGAACTTCTACGGAATGTTCTGCGGCATCGAGACGCCTGAACCGGAGGCCCTCAAGGCGATAGCGAAAGACCACAATCTGATGGTGCCGATCCTTGATTCNATAACCACTCTCAACAGCTACGGCATCGAGGTTTTTGCCGGGATCATTCTTGGATTTGATACGGATACTCCGAAAACCGGTAAGCGCCTCGTGGAGTTCATCGATCAATCGAAGATCCCAATCCTTCTCATCAACCTGTTGCAGGCTCTACCTGTTACACCGCTCTGGGATCGGCTGGAGCGCTCCGGGCGGATTGTGGATGACGAGNCCCGGGAATCGAATGTAGAATTCCTGATGCCTTACGAGCAGGTCATGACGATGTATCGTGACGTCATGCTTCGCGTCTATGATCCAAAAAACGTGTTCGCTCGTTTCGAGCATCAGGTCAAAGCAACCTACCCCAATCGCCGAAAGCGGGAGTGGAACGCTCGCCTGATCAATTGGCGCAACGTCAAACGAGGGCTCAATATCATCTCACGAGTGGTGTGGTATGTCGGCGTGCGCGGCGACTACAAGCGCGTATTCTGGAAATTTGCATTGCGGCGCCTGATCCGTGGCGACATCGAGTGCGTTCTGCGGGTGGCCATCGGCGCGCATCATCTGATTCGCTTTACGCGAGAGGCAACTTCCGGCCGCGCAAATGCGTCCTACTATTCGCACCGCGACCGCAGCGACGTGCTGGCGCTTGCGGCAGAGTGACGCGTCGTCCCGTGCATGCCATGGTCCTGTGGAGATCTGAGCGCGCTTTGCAGCAAGCGCAACTTCCCCTAACATTGTCCGAAGGGGCAACGGCCGATTGGGCACCCGACATTCGGTGTGTCGAACCTAGAGAGGGACGCGAGGCAATGAATGCGCTCCATCAAACGCCACTCCGCAAGGTCGTGAGACTTCTAGCGCCCGTGCTGCTTGCTGGCGCTCTTGCGGCAGCTACTGGATCGGCAGCGTACGCGCAACGCGCCGGCGGCCCTACTCCTTCCGGCCCCGGAGCCGAGGTCTACTTTATCGATCTCAAGGATGGAGCGACCGTTCCTGCAAAGCTGAAGCTCTATTTCGGGCTGCGCAACATGGGCATTGCACCTGCGGGTTCTGATCGCGAGAACTCGGGTCATCATCACCTGCTGATCGACACCCAGCTCCCGCCTCTCGATAAACCCATCCCGAACGACTTCAACCATTTGCATTTTGGCGCCGGCCAGACCGAGGCCGAGATCACGCTCAAACCCGGCGAGCACACGTTACAGCTGTTGATGGGGGACAAGGATCACATTCCGCATTCTCCCCCGGTCATGTCGCAACGCATTCACGTGCGGGTCGGGGGGGCGTCCGAAGCCGCCGGCCTTACGGGCGGCCCGTCGAAATCAGCGCCAGGCGCCGAGGTTTATTTCACCGATCCGATCAAAGAAGGCGCGGTCCTGCCACCGAAGTTCACCATATATTTTGGCCTGAAAAACATGGGTCTCGCGCCCGCTGGCACCGATCGCGAGAATTCCGGTCATCATCACTTGCTTATTGACACCGAACTGCCGCCGCTCGATCAGCCGATCCCAAACGACTTCAATCATCTTCATTTCGGCGCTGGGCAGAGCGAGGCTGAGATCTCGCTCAAGCATGGCCCGCATACGCTTCAGCTCCTGCTCGGAGACAAGGACCACATCCCGCATACGCCCCCGGTCATGTCGCCGCTCATTCACGTGCGTGTGGTCGACCCGTCGCTACGCAAACCCTCGCCGCCGGATGCTCGGGTTTATTTCGTCGGGCTCGCCGATGGGGCTTCCCTGCCCCAGAAAGCGACCATACGATTTGGGCTCAGCAACATGGGCGTAGCACCCGCGGGCATCGAGCGGCCCAATACCGGTCATCATCACCTCTTGGTCGATACCAAGTTGCCGTCGCTCGATGATCCGATCCCCAACGACTTCAATCATCTGCATTTCGGCGGCGGGCAAACCGAGGCCAACGTCGAGCTAAAGCCAGGCAGGCATACGCTTCAGCTCCTGCTGGGAGACGAAAATCATATCCCGCTCAACCCTCCCGTCATGTCGAAGCCGATCACGGTGATCGTGACCAGGACGGGGCGATGACCGGGGGAGTGACAGCGTCGCGCTGGCTCGTCCCGCAGGACTATCTTGAGGTTCGCTGCCGGCCTTGAGGTTCGCTGCCGGCATCAANCAGGCCGCCNTGAAAATGCGGAGGTTGCTGGGACGACGATGCACTAGGTTACAACCGCTGTGATCTGATAATCACATGTGCCACACAACTCTGCGCGAGTTGGTGGCTTTCAGATTGCGGTACCGCGCCAGAGCCCAGAGCGGGAAATACTTCGAGTACCCGTGGAAGCGCATCAGGAACACGCGGGGAAAGCCGGTGAAGGTAAAGCGCGGTTCTTCCCAGAAGCCGTCCTCGCCCTGTGTGCGCACGAGATAGGCGACCCCGCGTGTGACTGCAGGATTATCGACCTCACCCGCAGCCATCAGAGCGAGCAAGGCCCAAGCCGTCTGCGATGCCGTGCTCGGTGCCGGCTCGTGACCGCTGTAATCGAGCTTGTAACTGCTGCAGTCCTCCCCCCACCCACCATCCGGGTTCTGGATCGCGACCAGCCACCGAACAGCATTGCGGAATTCAGGCGCAGTATGCTCCATCCCCACGGCGTTGAACGCGCACAAAGCCGACCACGTGCCGTTGATGTAATTGACGGCCCATCTGCCATACCAGCTGCCATCTTTCCTCTGCGTCCGGCGCAAATAGTCCAGCGCACGTTTCAATATCGGGCTCTCAACCGTCAGGCCGCCCTGCGCCAGCAGCGATACGGTACGCGCGGTCATATCCTCGGTCGGAGGATCTAGAAAAGCGCCGTGATCCGCGTAGGGAATATGATTGATCCAATAGTGGGTATTGTCAGCATCGAAGGCACCCCACCCGCCGTTTCGGCTCTGCATGCCCACCAGCCATTCACGCGCCCGAGCAACCGCGGTGCGGAATTCCGGATCTCCCGCGCGGTGCAAGGCCATTGCACCTACTGCGGTGTCATCGGTATCAGGATAATAGGCGTTGCAATATTGGAAGGCCCAGCCGCCCGGCCGGACAGTCGGCCGCTGCACGCTCCAGTCACCTTTCAGGTCGAGTATTTGATGTGGCAGCAGCCATCTTAAGCCGTCGCGGGCTCGCCCCTCGGCGCGCTCGCCACCCACTTCGAGCAGAGCGTGACAGGCAAGCATGGTGTCCCAAATGGGCGAGACGGTAGCCTGGCAATAGGCTTCATGCTCATGCACGACCATGTACTTCTCGATGGCCTTGCGGGCGATTGCCCGGTGCGGATGATCTTCCGGGTAGCCGAGCGCGTCGTACATCATCACCGTGTTCGCCATCGGCGGAAAAATTGCGCCTAGACCATCTTCGCCATTGAGCCGCTCCGTTACCCATGCGACAGCGCGATCGATAGCGCGCTTGCGCATACGCTTGGGAAGAAACGGCTCAGCGGTATGCAACAGGAAATCGATTGCTTTGAACAACCAGAACCATGCTGGATTTTGGTGCGGTGCCCGGGGCGCCGCTCCCCTTTGCTCGAACGGCTCGAGAAACAGCTCTTCTACGTTGACGCACTTGGGATTGCGACCTTTAGGCTTGAGCGCCTGCACCACCACCAATGGCGTAACAGTACAGCGGCTCCAATAGGAGATTTTGTCCAGGTGGAACGGAAACCACTTCGGCAGCAGCATGATCTCGACCGGCGCCAGCGGAAGCGCCCGCCAGGGAATGAAACCGAAGAGGGCGAGCAAAATCCTGGTAAACACATTGGCGCGCGAAGCGCCACCGCGCGCGCGAATGGCGTCGCGTGCGCGCACCATATGTGGCGCGTCGGGAGAATCACCAATCATTTTCAAGCCGAAATACGCCTTCACGCTGGCGCTCATGTCGAAATCGCCATCGTGGAACAAAGGCCAACCACCGTGCACGCCCTGGATGCGGCGCAGATAGTTGCCGATCTTGGCTTCACGTATCGTGTCGACGGGCTCCGCGAGATAATGCCGCAGCAGAACATATTCCGCCGGCGTCGTGGAATCTGCTTCGCACTCGAATACCCAATGTCCGTCCGGCTCTTGGCATTTGAGCAGCGCACTGGTCGCTGCTTCAATGCTTCTTTCGAGACGTCCCGTCGAGACCGATTCCGGGTGAATGGACATGCGGGCCGCACCATTGTGTTCCGACGGACCTGATCGGGATTGATCCCTTACCAGCTCGCTAGACACCGATTCCATCCATGCTCGATGGCCACCATGAATACCACCGTCTCACCCGGAGCTGGTTCGTCGCCCCCATCGCCCGATCACCCGGACAGACGAGTCTGCATCAGGCCTTTGTCCCCCGTGCTGCGAGCAGGGAGGAAAATCTGCGCAGCAGCGGGGAGCCTGTGTAAGCGGGGGCGAGCGGCTTACCGACCGCATCGCCCGGCTCAGCGCTGGGCCTGACTTTACTCGCGTGACAGGGCGGCGGCGCCGGCTTGTCCTCGCCTGTTACAAAGCGCTCGAAGAGGCTCCATGAGAGCCGACCGATATCATCCACGATGGTGAAGGCCGCGGGCACGAAGATCAGCGACAAGAACGTGGAGGCTATCAGCCCTGAAATCACGGCTATCGCCATGGGAGATCGGAACTCGCCGCTGGCACCGAACGCCAAGGCGCTCGGAACCATTCCCGCGGCCATAGCAATCGTCGTCATCACGATAGGTCGAGCCCGTTTCTGCCCCGCGTCGATGATGGCAGCCGTGCGGTCGACACCGTTGTGCATTGCCTCGATTGCAAAGTCGACCAGCATGATCGCGTTCTTCGTGACGATGCCCATGAGCATCAGTATACCGATAGCGACCGGCATGCTCAGAGGTTTGTTCGTGATGAGCAGCCCAATGATTGCGCCGCCGACCGACAACGGCAGCGAGAAAAGAATGGTCAGCGGTTGCAACAAACTGCCGAAGAGAACCGCCAGGACCACATAGACCATGAGCAAGCCGTTGCGCATGGCCGAGCCGAAGCCTTCGAACATCTCGGTCTGCAGCTCGGCATCGCCTCCTTCCCGGATCCTAATCCCGGCCGGCGGCTTCTTCATCACCGAGAGCGCCTTCACGGCATCCATCGCGTCGCTGAGCGCAGTGCCCGACACGTAGTCCGCCTCGATCGTGGCCTGACGCTGCCGGTCGTAGCGATTGATGCTGATGGGACCTTCGCCGAAGCGGATGTCGGCGAGCGCGCTCAGCGGCACGGCCACACCGCGCGGAGACGGCACCCGGATCTGCTCGAGCACCTGCCGGTCCGCGCGGGCGTTTTCCTCGAGCAGAACACGAATAGGCACGATCCGATCGCCGGCATTAAACTTGGCCAAGGCCGGTCCAACATCCCCGATCGTCGCTACGCGAATGGTCTCGGAGAGACCCTCCGTCGATATTCCCAGACGCACGGCCAGATCCCGCCGGGGATAAATTCGCAGTTCCGGCCGGTTCAGGCTGGTTGAGGCAATAACGTTGGTTATCGTCGGGATACGCCGCATCTGCGCTGCGAGCTCGGAGGTTACGTTCGTGACCATGTCATTGTCCTGTCCGGTCACGATCAGGTTGACGTTCCGCTTGCCGTTCTCGTCGCCCAGGAACCAGTAGCGGATATCGGGTATGTCCGCGAGGCTGCGACTGATCTCGTGCTCGATCTGCTCCTGCGTGAGAGATCGCTTGGACTTCGGTATGTAATTGATGGTGACCGTGGCTTTGCGGACTTCGACCGTGGCCGGCGGAATCCGTCCACCATCGACAGATATGCTTTCGATCTCCGGCCGCCGCAGGCGTTTGCTGATAGCCTCGGTAACCGCCTCGGTATCGGCGAGCTGCGAGCCTGGCGGCAACTCGATGGCGAGCAGTGTGCGCGAGGTGTCCACGGCCGGCATGAAACCCGACGGCAGCAGTCGAGTGCTCAATATCGACAAGGCAAAACAGACGAGCCCAAAACCGATGGTGAGAAAGCGGTAGCGCACCGACAAGTTCAGAATCTTGTTATAGGAACGGGTGAACAGGCCCCCGGCTGTCTGTGCATGCTGATGTGGCTTGAGGAAATAGGCGGCGAGCAGCGGCGTTATGAACCGCGCGCACAGCAACGAGAAAAAAACCTGAACCGAGATGGTCAAGCCGAACTGCTTGAAGAATTGCCCGATCAGGGTCGACATGAAACTTGCAGGTATGAAGACGGCGATGATGGTAAGACTGATGGCGATGACTGCCAGCCCTATTTCATCTGCCGCATCCAAGGCCGCCTGATAGGGAGATTTTCCCATCCGTATGTGCCGGATGATATTCTCGATCTCGACAATGGCATCGTCCACGAGAATGCCCGTGCTCAAGGTGATCGCCAGCAAACTGACCACGTTGAGCGAAAAGCCGGCCACGTCCATGGCCCAGAACGCGGGCAGGATCGACAAGGGCAAGGTGATCGCCGCGATAAGGGTCGCCCTGATATCGCGTAAGAACAAAAAGACCACGAGCACGGCAAGTGCGGCGCCTTCATAGAGGGTGTGCATGGCCGACTCGTAGTTGCCGAGCGTGAAGGTGACCGAGCTGTCGATCAGCTTGAGGTCGGTATCCGGGTTCGCAGCCTTGATCGCGTCGATGCGAGCGGCGACCGCATCCGCGACCACCACATCGCTTGCACCCTTGGCGCGCAAAATACTGAAGCCGACAACCGGCGCGCCATCAACGCGAGCGAACGTTCGCGGCTCGGCAATGGTGTCGCTGATGAGCCCGAGATCGTCCAGTCGTACCTCGCCTCCCATCGGCAGCGCGATCCTTGTTGCCGCGAGATCGGCTACGGTCTTTGCCCCTGCGAGCGTACGAATCGCCTGGTCGCGTCCGCCAATCTCGGCCCGCCCGCCGGCGAGGTCGACGTTGCTTCCGCGAAGCTGCCGGCTTACATCGAGCGGAGTCAGCCCGAAGCCTTGCAGGCGAACCGGGTCGAGGCCGACCCGTATCTCACGTTCCACGCTACCGATACGCTCCACTCGAGCCACCCCGCGCACCCCCTGCAGTTCGCGGATGACCACATCCTCCACGAACCAGGAGATCTGCTCGGGTGTCTTCCCAGGCGCGATCGCGGCATAGGTGAGGATCGGCAGGCCAGCGATGTCGACGCGCTGGATCAACGGCTCATCGATTGTACGTGGCAAATTGGCGCGGACCCGCGTGACCGCGTCCTTCACGTCGTTGAGAGCGCGATCGGTGTCAGTTTCGAGCCGAAACGCGACGGTTGTTATCGACAATCCATCCGTGATCGAGGAATTGATCTTTTGCGCACCTTCGACCCCGGCGACAGCGTCCTCGATCGTCTTGGTAACCTGCGTTTCGAGCTCGGCAGGCGCGGCGCCGAATTGCGAGACGATCACGGACACGACCGGAACGTCGGCCTTCGGCATGCGCGTGATCGGCAGCTTGTTGAAACTGAGAAATCCGAGCGCGACCGCTGCGAGCGCTATGACAAGTGGAGGAAGCGGCTGTCGTATCGACCACGCCGAGATGTTCACAGCCATCCGCTCTCGCTCCGATTTCGATCGGCAATAAACGACCGACTCGCAATGAGCGGTTCGTCAACAGGAGTTGGGCAGGCGCGCAGGTGGTGACCCAAGGCCAGCGCATACTCAAAAACCAAGCGTTATCACTGCCTAACAGTGCAGTCCAGTGCCAGCAAGATTGGCCCCAAAGCCAGCTTGATGCTACGGGGAACGAATCCCTCGGCATGCGCCGCGATGCCACATCGTTTGAATTTGTCGCGAATTCATGGATGAATGAGCCAGCGATTAAGGCCCTGAATTGAGCTGCGGATGAATCATTCTCGCGCAGAGAAAATTAGGCGTGCCGTGACAGCAGGTCTCCGCCGCTGGCCGCACGCCACGATAGTTCCCGCGGAGCCGGTGCCGACTGGGTCGGACGACCCCAACGTCGTGCGTCCGATGCCGCGCCGGAAGATCACGCACTCTCTTGCAAGCGCACCGGTCGTTTTGCCACGGGTGCGCCGCGTGGTATTCAAAGCCGGAATTATCCGGCCGATCTTCCGGCTGTTCGCATGGATGTGGGCCGCGCTCCAGTTTTTCTCCGGCAACCTCTACGACTTTATCCTCCGACGTAACAGCGTCCAGCGACGGGCGGCTCGCCTGCGGCGCGTATTTGAAGAGGCAGGCCCTAGTCTCACCAAGTTGGGACAGCAGCTCTCGCTGCGTGCCGACCTCCTGCCGTATGCGTATTGCGCAGAGTTGGGCAAGATGCTCGACCAAGTGCCTCCGTTCCCGACAACGGCGGCGATTGCAATCATCGAGCGTAACCTGGGACGGCCGCTCAATCAGGTGTTCCAGGCTTTCGACCCGACCCCGATCGGCTCTGCGTCGTTAGCATGCGTGTACCAGGCAATCCTGAAAACCGGGGAAAAGGTCGCAGTGAAGGTGCGCCGTCCCGGCATCGGGCCGATGCTCGCCGCCGACCTGCGCGCGCTCGACTGGCTGCTGAACGTGGCGGAGACGCTGACGTTGATACGGCCGGGCCTCACGGGGCGATTCCGGCAGGACCTTCGCACCATCCTGTTCAGTGAGCTGAACTTTCGCGCCGAGGCACGCTACACCGAGCTTTTCAGGCGGCGGGCAAGGAAGCGCGACGAGGTCACGGCGCCAAGGGTTTATTTCAAGTACTGCACCGATGAAGTCATGGTGAGCGAGCTGATGTCGGGCGTGTGGATGTGGGAACTCATAGCCGCAGTCGACAGCAACGATCAGGAGTTCCTGGTGAACGCTCGCGCTCGGGGGATAGAGCCGAAGACGCTCGCCCGCAAGATCGTTCGCATCATGCAGCGCGAGTTGTTGGAGGAGCTTTTTTACCATGCCGATCCGCATCCCGCCAATATCGTGGTCCTGCCAAATAACAAGCTCTGCTTCATAGACTTCGGAGCAATCGGCCGTTTTTCGACGCAGACGCGCAAGGGATGGCGCGAGCTCCAGTACCATGTGATGAAGGGCGACATCACGCGCATGGTGAATGCTTCATTGAATTTCGCCGGGCCCCTACCGCCCATGGACGTGCACCGGTTGGCCAGCACGATGGAGCAGGTCTATGCCGAATGGGTCTTCGCAATGATCAGCAAGGACGCGGAGTGGTGGGAGCGAAGCTCTGCTTCTGCATGGCTTCGATACATCGAGGTTGCGCAGGAGTATGGCGTCCCGGTAGCACTCGAGACNATCCAGCTGTTCAGAGCGACCCTGCTGTATGATTCGATCATTACGCGGCTGAACCCCCAGATCAACGTCGCCAGGGAGTATCAGGTCTATGCGACACAAGCGGCAAAAGAAGCACGCAAGCGGGTCCGCAAGGCCTTTCGGGAGCGGCTGTGGGGACCGACGGATATGGACTACCTGGTTCTCGAGCAGCTCGCAGATACGGCGACCCAGTTTATGTTCAAGCTTCAGCGCAGCGTCGAAGATCCACTCATCCATTTCCGGAACATTGTCGGAAAGATTGCCTATACCGCGTCACTGCTGCTGCGAATGGGCTATCTGGCTGCNGCACTCGCCGGGATCGCGCTGCTCGCAGACTCCATCTGGAAAAGCTGGACCGGCAACAAAATCGATTGGAGCTGGTTGATCCAGGTAGGAACGTCCTTCGGGTGGATACAGCTGATTCTTATCGTCTTGACCCTGGTCGTCATACGCCGAATCGTAATTCGGTTGAGCCAGCCGGACAAGCGCGTGGATCCCGAGAGATGACTGATCACAGGAGATCGACAGTGACGGAGAACGGCTCCCCGCGACAACAGTTGCTCCCAGTGCTCGCTCCAGTAATTGATCGAGGGCTGCTCCTCGAGGTGGGACGACAAAGTCGCTCGCAGATCAAGCGTCTCAAACGCGGTCGCGGCCGGCTCACGCGACAGATCACGGACGCGGTGACCCAGGCTTGCGAGGGGCTGGGAATAGATCCACGATCTGAGGTGATTCCCGTCGTCATTCTCTATCGGCGTCGCCCAAACGACTACCGGGTATCATTTGCCGGCGGCTGATGCTGCTGGCGGGAGAGGCAACTTGCCACACAATGTGATCACGCCCATCGTGGTGAGCCTGGGTACTACGCGCGAACTTGATCTCGCCGAATTCCGCAGCGGAGTGGGCCGCATAGCGGAAGACGTGGAAGAGATCATGCGGCTGGTGCGCAGGAGCATGCCTCCTGAACAAGCCGACAGGGTCTTGCTCCCCGTCGTCGTGGTCTACGCAGACGAGCAGGAAGTATAGGGCAGGCTCACCCCACGCTCAGAGAACTTCGGAGATTTTCGGGACTTGCGACCGCCGGCCCGCGGATTTAGTCGACTGAAAGCGTGAGCGGGATGCCTTTCCCCCCGGAGCAGTCCATGGTTCCCGTTGACCTGCCGGACCACTGCCCCACGTAGCTGCATCGATCGCCATCGTCGAGCGAGAGGACGGCTTGCAATCGTGATGATCCGGCGGACTGGTTTATCTGCAACGTCAGCTTCCCGGACTTCTCCACCGGGCCATTCACCGTGCAAAGTCCGACATGTTTCATGCGCACTGAGCCGGAGAATTCTTGGCCGCTGCCGCCGGGCTGCGGTGCAACCTCGGCATTGAGCTCCCACTCCGAAAGATACCCGGCAGTTCCGGCAATCCGCAAATGCTGATCGCGCGCCGACGAGGCGTTAATACAAAGAAGCAGGGCGAACAAAGCGCGGGCAAACATCCTCTTACCTCGGCGTCAGCCTGCCTAAATTCTCACCCCAAGGCAAGTTCAAGTATAGGGTCGTTCAGGCACGCCTCGTGAGGGGGTCAATTATTTTCGAGTTCGCAGGACGTGACAGCATTGCGCCTGGCGCAGTGTGAGCGCCCGGCGGACTGACGACACGGCGGACTGACGCCTGTTGCCGAGCCACCGGGGCCGCGCTATAGACATGCAATAGCTCGGCCAGCGCAAGGATAGAGGATGATTGTCCCAACTTGGCTGCCTCTCGCAGAGCGGCGTGCCTGCGCCATCAGCATCGCGCGTCGAGCAGACAATCCCGGTTGGAATTAGCTTTGGTCCCCTTCACGAGGTAAATCCATCATGGATAAGCTTGTCAGGCGTGTGACGGTCGTACAAAGAAGCGGCGATACCCGCACGGCCACAGTTGCCTATGAACATCCGGAAGAGCACGAAGACGAGACGATTCAAAGCTCGTCCTTTCTGCGGCCGGTCGAGCGGGTTGTAAGGCGGCTTTTAAAAGCCGAGGTGATTTTCACTCAAGAGCAGTACAAGCGTCATCTCGAATCTGGCGGGCGAAAGAACGGGTGGTTGTTCGATGCGCCATCGAATATCCTGCATGCCGGCGTGAAAGCCTACAACGAAGCGCGCAAGGCGGTACCGTTCAGATTGCTCCCGAAAGTGCCGGAAGAATAGATTTCCAGCGTGAGCCTCTGGCAGGAGCACCAACATGGCAACGACAACAACGAGCAGCCCGGGTTCGGAACAGCGCGAGCATCGGGAACATCGGCCGCAAGAGAAGACTGACAAAAGTCAGATTATTGTCGTCGACCTCGAAGAACGCCAGCCGAGCAAGCAGATCAGGCGGCTGCGCAATGGCGAAGGCAAGCTGATGGACCACATCGAAAAGATCATCAGCGAGCTGTCTGAGGCGGGGACAGTCAAATCGGGCGCGCAGCCCGTCGTGGTGATCGTGCGCGAGGAACTACCCTGGCCTTTCGGCTGATCTTCCCTGGCTGGGTCCGTCACTGGCGCTTTCCCCAGCGGGGCGTGCTTGTCGGATCCAAGAAGCGATCTGTGATCGATCATCCCGCGGCCATTCCCAGCATGTGAGCCGCCAATTGGATCCTTCGACCGCCAGCGCAGCGGCGTAACCAGGGCCGGGATCGAGCGCGCACAACGTGTAGCGACTGGCCTCGGCGGGATCGTGCCGGGTCGCGAGGAGGCGCGGTGGCTCGGCCGGGGCAAAGGCAACGTCAAACCGGTCCAGCGGAAGCGAGAGCCCGTCTCCCCGCGCCTTCAGATAGGCCTCCTTCCGCGTCCAGCAGGCAAAGAAGGCCTCGCCACGAATTTCAGGAGGGAGAGCAAGCAAGGTCCTGTATTCGCATGGCGAGAAGTACCGGGCTGCAATCTCGGCGTTCGCCATGTCCTGCTTGATCCGCTCGACATCGACCCCGAGCACGCGGTCAATGGCAGTCGCGACCAGGATCACGTCGCCCGAATGGGAGACATTGAATTGCAACGGGCAGTTTGCGTCAGCCAGCGCCGGCTTTCCAAATGCATTGTATTTGAATTCAATCTGATGCGCAGGTCTGCCGAGGTAGTGCCCGAGGAGCAATCGTGACAAACCGCGTCCGATTATCGCGCGCCTGCGGTCCNCGTCAAAGTAAAAGCGCTCGGCGCGGGCTCGCTCATCAGCTGATAGGACTTGGGTAAACAAGGAAAGAGAGCTTCGAGGCTGATCCAACAGCGCGCGCCAGACGTGGACTTCATCCGGCACGAGACAGTAGTCAGCCGTCGGAAAATTCCACACCCTCGTCGCACAAGCCTCCGCAGTCATTCGAGACCCGCCAGCGCCAGATCTGGAGCGGCCAGACCTGACTCATAGCGAGCCTTCCTCTGCGCGAAAAGCGCTTGTTCTGTGGCTGAGAATCAGACGCCGCCGCCCGGGGCGTAACAACGGATCTTGGTTTCGCCCCTTTCGACGTACCACCACACGACAGGCGCACCGTGCGGATTGCCGTTCCGGATCACCACTTCCTCGGGCACAGGCTGCCAATCGTGATCGGGCCAGCGGGTCCAGTATTGCCCTTGGCGAATGTCCTCTTCGGCATAAACCCCGTCGGCCTCGCTGCAGCACAGCGCCCCCGTCTTTGGGGACTTCTGCGCACGAAACCAGGCNCGCACGTCCGGCGATACTGAATTGTATTGACCGTTGTCCCGGGCCAGTACAGGCGCACAAAGCAGAACCNAGAACAGCATGATACGAAGCACAGTAGACCTCCTGAANGAAACAGGATCTCAATCCGCTGTCGTCACAATTGACCGCTGCTCCAAAGATCCTGAAGCGACGGTGCCGCTCNGTTGAGTGGCATCGCCGTCACCCAATGGATGCTTTCGGCGGTACAATGCGAGACATGAAAAAGGGTTCCGTGAGTCGAGCACTCGACAAAATGCAGCCGCCGATTGATCCAAGGCGCGGCGCTACCGCGGCCGCAATTGCGCTAGAGGAGCCAACTGACTTGGAATACCGCGGGTAGGCGCAGAATGCGCGCACGCTGTCACATCCCGCAATATCGCGAGGTCAGGCGGCTGATGGAGACATCCTTTGGACAAACAAGAATGGATATTCCACACTCCTGGCCGTCAGGCCTCGCAGGCCCAAACCGGAGAAGCCGATGAGACCCAACCCAACCGCATCGATCGGCAGAAAGGGCTGTCCTGACAGACGGCAGCTTCTCACGAGCGGCGCATGCGGCCTGATGGCACAATTCCTTCCGTCCTATTCCAGCGCGAACGTTCGCGTTCCGTATGACTGGAATGCGAGCCCGCCGATGGAGGCGAAGGACCGGTTCGTCGATTGGATGAAGGAGAACCGCGGGGAGGATCCAGAATTCCTCGGCAAGCGCTGGGACCGGTTCCAGGAACTTCTGGCGCACCATGATATTTGGGGGGAGCGCGACAAGCGGGCGTTCCTGCTCACCCCGCGGGAAGAGTTCGTCACCGCTCAAAACATGAGTCGTGCTTACGAGTGGCACTATCTGCCTATCGGCTACGGCGTGACCATAACCGGCCCGCACACCGTCGCCCGGATGACGAATTCGCTCAACGTGAAATTCGAGGACAAGGTGCTCGAGATCGGCACCGGCTCCGGTTATCAGTCCGCGTACTTGTCAAATCTGACAGAAAAGGTGTTTTCAATCGAGATCATTAAACCGCTCGCAGAGCGCACCTGGGCGCTGTACGACTCATTGATCGCGCGGGGCTATGGCGAGTACAAGGCGATCGCGAAGAAGCACGCCGATGGCTATTATGGCTGGGAGGAGGAGGCACCTTTCGACAAGATTATCGTCACCTGCGGGATCGACCACATCCCGCCGCCTCTCCTCCAGCAGCTCAAGCCGGGGGGAACCATGGTAATTCCCGTAGGACGCCCTGGCTCACAGCACGTCCTCAAGATCAGCAAGCAGCGAGCCTCTGACGGTGCGATCAGCGTGGCACGCTCGGATATCTACAATGGGAGCTCGGTTTCCTTCGTGCCCTTCACGAAATTGGAAGGCGACGCGATCAAGGGAACGCACCGCGCCGACTAGAACCCGTTTCCACCCCCGAAACGAAGATTGATGCCGAACAGAACGGTATGGATCTTTTGACTGATATTGATTGGAAATATCTGCCCCGGAACGATGGCGGATGTGAAGGGTACCTGGACGCTGCGGAAGCCCAGGTAGAGCGACCGTGAGTGGGTCATTGCAGTAACGGACACCGGCATCGGGATGACGGCGGAGCAGATGGGCAAGCTGTTCCAGGAGTTTTCGCAGGCTTCTTCATCAACAGCCAGCAAATACGGTGGAACGGGGCTTGGTCTTGCGATCAGCCGACGGTTCTGTCAAATGATGGGTGGCGACATCACGGTCGAGAGCGAGCCTGGTCGTGGATCGACCTTCACAATGCGCCTGCCAAGAATTGTGGACGCTCCGAAGGAAGTCGTGGCTCCGAAGGCCCGATAAAAGTAGTCGGATAGAGCTGCCGTTTGCTGCATCGTCTAATCGCATTTCGACACTTCTGCAGCGGTTCGCTTGCGCTCGCCTCTCTCAACCTCACCCGCCGGGATATCCTCCCGACGTTAACTGCAACGCTCACCACCATCGCTTTTGAC